>WNGG01002494.1_pt1 | contig 20778 bp, 31 predicted proteins | sample 5400661 | NCBI WGS metagenome assembly WNGG01 (sample SAMN13153372, study PRJNA577476) | soil metagenome | isolation source: 100 cm soil or saprolite under Garry oak tree replicate 1 | place: USA:California | collected 2016-06-15
TCTTTCTTCTGCTTGGCGGGCTTTTCGGCCTTCGCGGACGGGGCTGCCTCGGACTTGGAGGGCTTCTTGGACTTCTTGTCCGGTTCGGCGGGCTTGTCCTCGGCCTTCGACTTCTCCACCAGCTCGAGGATGGCCATCGGCGCATTGTCGCCCACCCGGTTCTGCACGCGGATGATGCGCGTGTAGCCGCCGGGGCGGGTCTTGAAGCGGGGCGCGATGGAGTCGAACAGCTTCGCCAGCGCCGCCTGATCGCGGACGGTGCGGTGCACGTTGCGCCGCGCCGCCAGCGTCCCCACGCGCGCCTTGGTGATGATCTTCTCCACCACGCGGCGCGCTTCCTTCGCCTTGGCGGTCGTGGTCCGGATGCTCTCGCTCAGGATCACGCTGCGCACCAGGTTGTCGAGGAGCGCCCTGCGGTGGCTGGTGTTCCGGCTCAGCTTGCGGCCGGTGTTCATGTGGCGCGACATCGTCGGTCTCCCAGGGTTACTGCTTGAGCATCGGCGCCGGCGCGATGGGCGCCTTGGGCGGCCAGTTGTCCAGCTTCATGCCCAAGGAGAGCCCCATCTCGGCGAGGATCTCCTTGATCTCCTTCAGCGACTTGCGGCCGAAGTTCTTCGTCTTGAGCATCTCCGCCTCGGTCTTTTGCACCAGATCGCCGATGGTCTTGATGTTGGCGTTCTGCAGGCAGTTCGCCGAGCGGACCGAGAGCTCCAACTCGTCCACCGAGCGGAAGAGGTTTTCGTTGAGCTTCTCCTCCGCCTTGACCGGCGTCTCGAGCGGGGCGGGCTCCTGCGTCTCGTCGAAGCTGATGAAGATCGACAGCTGCTCCTTCACGATCTTCGCCGCGTAGGCGACCGCGTCGGCCGGCGAGACGCTCCCGTTGGTCCACACCTCGAGCGAGAGCCGGTCGTAGTCGGTGACCTGGCCGACGCGCGCGTTGGTGACCTGGTAGTTGACCTTCTTGATCGGGCTGAAGAGCGAGTCGACCGGGATCACCCCGATCGGCGCGCCCGCCACCTTGTTCCGCTCCGCCGGGACGTAGCCGCGGCCGCGCCGGGCGGTCATCTCCATGCGGATGCGCCCGCCCTCGCTGATGGTGAAGAGGTGGTGACCGGGGTTGAGCACCTCGACGTCCTGGTCGACCACGATGTCGCCGGCCTTCACTTCCTTGGGGCCCTCGACCTCGATGCGGATCGTCTTCTCCTCCTGCGTGTGCATGCGCAGCAGGACTTCCTTGAGGTTCAGGATGATGTCCGTCACGTCCTCGGCGACGTTGGGGATGGTGGTGAACTCGTGCTCCACGCCCTCGACGCGGATGGAGGTGATCGCCGCGCCCTGCAGCGAGGAGAGCAGCACGCGCCGGAGCGCGTTCCCCAGGGTGATGCCGAAACCGCGCTCGAGCGGCTCGGCGACGAACTTGCCGTAGGTGTCGGTGAGGGACTCCTGATCGACCGACAGCCCGCGGGGCTTGATCAGGTCGCGCCAGTTCTTGGTCATCAAAGCGTCTGCCACTGTTGCTTCTCCTTTTACGGCGCCGCCCTGCTCCCGGACGATTCCGGGCTCCATCGGGTCGTCCGCCGCCTGCCGCTTCCGTACCGCTTACTTCGAGTAGAGCTCGACGATTACCGCCGCGTGCCGCTTCCGTACCGCTTACTTCGAGTAGAGCTCGACGATCAGCTGCTCCTGGATGGGCATGGTGATGTCGTCGCGCGAGGGCTGCGCCTTGACCGTGCCCTTGAACGCGCCCTTGTCCAGCTCGAGCCAGGCCGGCACGCCGCGGCGCTCCACCGCCTCGAGCGCCTCGTTGATGCGGACGACCTTGGTGCTCTTGTCCTTGACCGCGATCTCGTCGCCGACTTTGACCTGGAAGGAGGGGATGTTCACCTTCCTGGCGTTCACGCGGAAGTGGCCGTGCCGCACCAACTGGCGCGCCTCCGCGCGGGTGTCGGCGAAGCCGAGCCGGAAGACCACGTTGTCGAGGCGCTGCTCGAGGAACTGGAGCAGGTTCTCGCCGGTCTTGCCCTTGGCGGCCGAGCCGCGCGCGTAGTAGCCGCGGAACTGCGTCTCGAGCAGGCCGTAGAGGCGCTTGACCTTCTGCTTCTCGCGCAGCTGCACGCCGTACTCGGAGAACTTGGCGCGGCCCTGGCCGTGCTGGCCCGGCGGGTAGGGGCGGCGCTCGATGGCGCACTTGTCCGTGTAGCAGCGGTCGCCCTTCAGGTACATCTTCAAGTTTTCGCGCCGGCAGATGCGGCAGGAGCTTTCCGTATAGCGAGCCATCGTCTTTGCGTCCTTCTACACGCGGCGGCGCTTGGGCGGCCGGCAACCGTTGTGCGGGATGGGCGTGATGTCGCGGATGAGCGAGACCTTGAGGCCGGCGGCGGCCAGCGCGCGCAGCGCCGACTCGCGGCCCGCGCCCGGGCCCTTCACCAGCACCGTGACGTTCTTGAGGCCGTGCTCCATCGCCTTGGCGGCCGCGTCGCCCGCCGCCACCTGCGCGGCGAAGGGCGTCGACTTGCGCGAGCCCTTGAAGCCGCGCGCGCCGGCCGACGACCAGCTGAGCACGTTCCCGCTCACGTCGGTGATGGTGATGATCGTGTTGTTGAACGTGCTCTGGATGTAGACGATCCCGGTCTGCACGTTCTTCTTCGTCTTCTTCTTCCCCTTCTTCGGGGTCGGCGCCGTCGCTCCGGCCGCGCCGGCGGGGGCGGGAGTCGCTGCGGGCTTCTGCTCTTCGGCCATTGTGCTGTCCTCTATCTCGGTGGGGACACCATGTTTTTATGGTGTCCCCTAGTGTCATGCCCTGGGAGGCGGCGCGGCGACGGCGCGGCGGACGATGCCGCGCTTCGGCCCCTTGCGGGTGCGCGCGTTGGTGTGGGTGCGCTGGCCGCGCACGGGCAGGCCCTTGCGGTGGCGCAGGCCGCGGTAGCAGCCCAGGTCCATGAGCCGCTTGATGTTGAGGCTCACCTCGCGGCGGAGGTCACCCTCCACCTTGCAGCTCTGCTCGAGGCTCTCGCGGATGCGGTGGACCTCGTCGTCGGTCAGGTCCTTGGTCCGCTTGGTGGGGTCGATCTGCGCCAGGGCGCACACCTTCCGCGCGCTGGTGTTGCCGATCCCGTAGAGGTACGTGAGCGAGATCTGGATCTGCTTCTCGCGGGGAAGGTCCACTCCGGAGATACGAGCCATGCGTTACCCCTGCCTCTGCTTGTGGCGCGGATTCGCGGCGCAGATCACGCGCACCACGCCCTTGCGGCGGATCACCTTGCACTTCACGCAGATCTTCTTCACCGAAGCACGGACCTTCACGGCTTCCTCCGCCGGATCTAGAAAATGCTCAACAACCAGGCATTTCGCGCCCTTCCGCGCCGCACCCCGACTACCGCCTCGCGAGCGGCTGGGGCCTCCCCGGCGAGAAGGGAGCGGTGCTGATAACAAGGGCGCCGCGCAGTGTCAAGGAAGCCAGTCGCCGCCAATCAGGCGGCGTGCTTTTTTCCAGGAGCGGCCATCAGGGCACACACTCCGGCTTGCCCGGCCGGCTGCCCGGCGGCCTCATCGGTGCCGGGTCGCCGCCTTCACCCAGGTGCACTGCCTGCGGCCCGTGAAGGCCGCCACCCAGACCTGCATCGATGGCGAGAGCAGCCCGGGGCGGACGTCGAGGAGCGACTCCCCATTCTGCAGCACCGCCACCGGTCCGGGACCGCGGCAGTCGTCCCGAGGCTTGTTCCGGGCGGCGATCGCGTCGCCGAGCAACACCGGGTGCGAGGCATTGCTGGTCACCACCGCGCGGACGTTGCCCTTCACTTTCTGCACCGTGGCGGTGAGTGTGCCGGCCGGGGCTGCGAGGGTCGCGGGGTCGATCGACTCGGCCGCGAGCGAGATCGTCTGCGGGTCGCCGCTGCCCTGCACCGCGTAGGTGACCGTCACCTCGGCGAGCTCCGCGGGCTCGGCCCAGACCGGGAGCAGCGGACCCGGTTGGACGAACTGCCGGAACTCGCACAACGCCGGCTTGTCCTGCTGGCTGCCGCGTTCCCACTTGCCGTCGGGCGGCCCGTACCGGAGCGAGCTCACGGCGCAGGCCTTCTCGCCCGGGACCGGCAGCTCGAAGAGCACGCCCCAGGGGAGCACGTAGACGTGCCCTGCGGCGGCGGCGGCCGCGAGCAGCGCGATCACGGGCGCGTCAGGACTTCCGGCCCCGCCTCGGTGACCGCGATGGTGTGCTCGAAATGCGCCGAGTACTTTCCGTCCCGGGTGACGACCGTCCAGCCGTCTCCCAGCGTGCGGGTCTCGTGGGTGCCGATGTTGATCATCGGCTCGACCGCCAGCACCAGGCCGGCGCGCAGGCGCGGGTTCGGCTGCCCGCGGCCCCAGTGAGCGGGTCCGTAGTTGGGAACTTGAGGATCCTCGTGCGGCCGCTTCCCGATTCCGTGACCAACGTAGTCGCGTACAATGCCGTAGCCGTGCGGAGCGACAACCGCCTCGATGGCGGCACCGATGTCTGAGACTCGGTTCCCGACGACCATTGCGCGGATGCCCGCCTCCAGGCTCTCGCGCGTAACCTCGAGGAGCTTCTGCGCCGCCGCCGAGACTTTGCCCACAGGGACAGTACGCGCTGAGTCGCCGAACCAGCCCCTTACCATGGCGCCGTGGTCTAGCTTGACGAGATCGCCGTCCTGCAGCTTCCGCTTACCGGGGATACCATGGACCACCTGGTCGTTGACCGAGATGCAGATGTGTTTTGGGAACTTGTACAGGTCCTTGAAGGCGCAGCTGGCCCCGCGTTTCTCGGTCTCGCGCCGGGCGGCCTGATCCAGCTCCTCCAAGGCGATGCCCGGCTCGACGAGCTTCTCCAGCTCCTCGAGCACCTCGAAGACGACGAGCCCGGCCTCGCGCATGACGGCGATCTCGTCGGATGTCTTCAGCTCGATGCCCATCAGGGGTTCGCGGGCCCCGCGGTGAGGTTGTCGCGGAGCGCCGAGACGATGCGGCCCTCCACGTCCTCGGGCGTGCCCACGCCCTCGATGGTGCGCAGCACCCCGCGCGGCTTGTAGTAGTCGGTCAGCAGCGCTGTCTTGTTCTGGTACTCGGCGAGCCGGCGCCGGACCGCCTCGGGCCGGTCATCGGGGCGCTGCACGAGCGGCGTGCTGTCGCTGTCGCAGAGGCCAGGCCTCTTCGGGGGGTTGGTCCGCGGGTGATACGTCGATCCGTCCTTGGGGCAGGTGAGCCGGCCGCTCAGGCGATCGACCAGGACCTCGACCGGGACGTCGAGCGAGACGACGTAGTCGAGCTTGCGGCCGCGCCGCGCGAGCATCTCGTCCAGCGCGGTCGCTTGCGCGACGGTGCGCGGGTAGCCGTCCAGCAGGAATCCGCGCCGCGCCTCGGGCCGCGCCAGCGCTTCGTCGACGATGGCGTTCACCACTTCGTCCGGCACCAGCTTGCCCGCATCCATCAGCGCCTTGGCCTGCTTGCCCAAGGGCGACCCCTCGGCCACCGCGCGCCTGAGGATGTCTCCGGTCGAGAGCTGCGGGATGGCGAACCGCTGGGCCAGGCGCTGCGACTGGGTGCCTTTCCCCGCTCCAGGTGGACCCAGGAAGATGAGGTTCAGCACGCTCGTGCCCCCGCTCTTCTACGCGGCTGCGGGCGCGCCGGTGACGTCGCGGCGCCCGCGGATGCGCGGACCGCGCGGGCCGGTGAAGCCCTCGTAGTGCCGCGTGATGAGGTGGCTCTCGATCTGCTGCACGGTGTCCAGCGCGACGCCCACCACGATGAGCAGCGCGGTGCCGCCGAACTGGAACGGCACGTTGTACTTGGTGATCAAGATGGAGGGCAGCACGCAGACCGCGGACATGTAGAGGGCGCCACCGAAAGTAATGCGGCTGAGCACATGGTCGATGTACTCGGCGGTCTTCTTGCCGGGGCGGATGCCCGGGATGTAGCCGCCGTACTTCTTGAGGTTGTCCGCCACGTCCACCGGGTTGAACGTCACCGCCGTATAGAAGTAGGCGAAGAAGATGATGCCGATGACGTAGAGGCCGTCGTAGACCCAGCCGCCGCGCTGCATGGCGTCGGCGAAGGGTTTGAAGGCCGGGATCCAGGTGGCGAGCGTGGCCGGGAAGAGCAGGATCGAGCTGGCGAAGATGGGCGGGATGACGCCCGCCATGTTGACCTTGAGCGGCAGGTGCGTGCTCTGGCCGCTGAAGGTCTGCTTGCCCACCACGCGCTTGGCGTAGTGCACCGGGATCTTGCGGTAGGCGCGCTCGACGAAGGTGATGACGGCGATGGTGAGCAGCATCACCGCCGCCAGGATGAGCAGGTCGACGTCCGACCCCTCCGCCTTGTCCTGGAAGGTGGTCCAGGTCTGCAAGAGGGCCTGCGGGACCCGCGCCACGATGCCGGCGAAGATGATCAGCGAGATGCCGTTGCCGATGCCGCGCTCGGTGATCTGCTCGCCCAGCCACATGATGAAGGCGGTGCCGGCGGTGAGGGTGATCACCGTCAGGATGCGGAAGCTCCAGCCCTTGGCGTCGTCGGGCACGACGCTCTCCGCGCCGGCGCGGACCGACTCCAGGTAGCGGGCGATGCCGAAGCCCTGCACGATGGAGAGCAGGATGGTGCCGTAGCGCGTGTACTGCGTGATCTTGCGCCGGCCCATCTCCCCTTCCTTGGAAAGCTTCTCCAGCTGCGGCACCACCACGGTGAGGAGCTGCAGGATGATGCTGGCGCTGACGTACGGCATGATGCCCAGCGCGAAGATGGAGAGCTGCTCGAGGGCGCCGCCGGTGAAGAGGTTGAAGAGGTTCAGGAACCCGCCGCTCGTCTCGATGGCCTTCTTCATCACCACCCGGTTGACGCCGGGCAGGGTGACGAAGACGCCGATCCGGTAGACTGCGAGCAGCCCCAAGGTGAAGGCGAGACGCTTGCGCAGCTCCTGGATGCGGAACAGGTTGCTGAAGGCGTTGGCGAACGACACGTCGGTGGCCTCTCCCCCGCGACCTGACGCGGGAGCAGGGATTCTACTAAGCTTTCGGGGTCCTGGCGCCCTTGGCGGCGGCGGCGGCCGCTTTTTCCTCGGCCTTGCGCTGCTGCGGGGTCTTGCGGGCGGGCAGCTCGATCAGCTCGATCTTCCCGCCGGCCTTCTCGATCTTCTCGCGCGCCTGCGCGCTCACCTTGTGCGCGCGCACGGTGACGGCCTTGGTCAGATCGCCGTCGCCGAGGATCTTCAGCCCGTCCCGGCCGTCCTTGAGCGTGCCGGCGGCCAGCAGCCACTCGACGGTCACCGGCTCCTTGGGATCGATGCGCTCCAGGTCGCCCACGTTGACGATGGCGTACTCCACCCGGAACGGGTTGGTGAAGCCCCGCTTCGGGACGCGGCGCTGGATGGGCATCTGCCCACCCTCGAAGCCGATGAAGTTCATGTTGCCGGTGCGGGCTTTCTGTCCCTTCCCGCCGCGGCCGGCCGTCTTGCCGGTCCCGCTCGCCTGGCCCCGCCCTACCCTCTTCTTTTCCTTCACTCCACCGCCGGCGGGGGGAGTCAGTCTGCTCAGCTCGTTCATCTCGTTTCCTCTAACGCAGCTTCGCGCTGCTCGCTCGGCGCCTCTCTGGCCGCCTACACTCATTGTAAATGACTACCAGCGTTTCACGCGAAGCGCGCGGAGGAAGCGGAGATCGCGGAGTTGTTGTTTTTCACCGAAAGATTTCTCCGCGCGCTTCGCTCTCTCTGCGCGCTCCGCGTGAAACGCTCTTAGCCCGGTTTCGCGGACCCTTTGGAGGCTTCCCGTTGGGACTTGGCGAGGGAGCGGCGGCCGAAGGGCTTGAATTCTTCCGAAGTCTCCTGGACCTCGAGCAGGTAGCCGACCTTGGCGACCATGCCCCGGATGTCCTTGGTGTCGGGGAGGATGCGCTCCCGGCCCACCTTGGTGAGGCCCAGGCCGCGCACGGTGGCGCGGTGGTCCTCGGGGTGGCCGCTGAGGCTGCGGACGAGCTTCACTCGGAGTGCTGCCATGCCTAGGCTCCCTGCTGCTGGGGACGGATCTCCTCCAGCTCCTTGCCGCGCAAGCGCGCCATCTGCTCCGGGCTGCGCAGCCTGCGCAGGCCGTCCAGCGTCGCCTTCACCACGTTGTGCGGGTTCCGCGAGCCCTGCGACTTGGTGAGGATGTTGCGGATCCCCACCGCCTCGAGCACCGCGCGCACCGAGCCGCCGGCGATGACCCCGGTTCCCTCGCCGGCCGGCTTGAGCAGCACGCGCCCGGCGCCGAAGTGGCCCAACACCTCGTGCGGGATGGTGTTGCCCGCGAGCGGCACCTTGAAGAGGTTCTTCTTCGCCTGCTCGCCGCCCTTCCGGATGGCCTCGGGGACCTCGTTCGCCTTCCCCAGCCCGGCGCCGACGTGGCCCTGGCCGTCGCCGACCACCACCAGCGCGGAGAAGCTGAAGCGCCGGCCGCCCTTGACCACCTTGGCGACGCGGTTGATGTGGACCACCCGGTCGTTCAGCTCGGGCAGGTCGTTCGGATTGATCGGAGCTGCCATACTTCCCCATTCCTCAAGCCCGTTCCCGTCTTCACGGGAACGGGCAGGTTAACTGTAGAGCCGCTAGCCTCCGGCGGCCGCGGCTAGAACTTGAGTCCCGCTTCGCGGGCCCCTTCGGCGACCGCTGCGATGCGGCCGTGGTAGTTGAATCCGTTCCGGTCGAACACCACCGCGGCGATCTGCGCCGCCTGGCATTTCTTCGCCACCAGCTTGCCGACTTCCTTGGCCAGCTCGCGCTTCTTGCCCTTCCCATCCTTCAGCTCGGGCGAGAGCGTCGACGCGGACGCGAGCGTCTTGCCGCTCGCGTCGTCGATCACCTGGGCGTAGATGTGGTTCAGGCTGCGATAGACGGAGAGGCGCGGCCGCTGGGAGCTGCCCGACACCTTGAACCGGATGCGCGTCTTGCGGCGTTCGCGCAGGTCGCGCTTCTTCTGGATGGTGGATTCGCTCATGGCTTCAAGTCGCCCCCGTCTTGCCCTGCTTGCGGCGGATGGTTTCCTCCGCGTACTTGATGCCCTTGCCCTTGTAGGGCTCGGGCGGCCGCACCTTGCGGATCTGCGCGGCGGTGAGGCCCACCAGGTGCTTGTCGGCCCCCTTCACCGTGATCCGGTTCGCCTTGGCGTCGTACTCGGCGCTGACGCCTTCGGGGAGCGGGAACCTCACCGGGTGCGAGAAGCCCACCGCGAGGTGGATCTCCTTGCCCTTCAGCTCCGCCTTGTACCCGACGCCGGAGATGTCCAGCGACCGCTGGAAGCCCTGGGTGACGCCCTGGACCATGTTGGCGACCAGCGTGCGGGAGAGGCCGTGCAGCTGGCGCGAGCGGCGCGAGTCGTTCGGCCGGTCCACCTTCACCTGCCCGTTCTCGACCGTCACCCTCATCTCGCGGTCGAGCTTCTGCGCGACCTTGCCCTTGGGCCCCTCGACCTGCACCAGGCCGGGTTGCGCGTTGACCTTCACCTTCTCGGGGATCTTGATGGGAAGCCTTCCGATGCGGGACATGTCGCCCTCCTACCAGACCGTGGCGAGCAGCTCGCCCCCGAGGTGCTGCTTGCGCGCCTCGCGGTCGACCATCACGCCCCTGGACGTGGACAAAACCGCGATGCCCAGCCCGTTCATCACCGGCGGGATGTCGCGGTACGAGACGTAGCGGCGCAGGCCCGGCTTGGACTGCCTGCGGATCTCGCTGATCGCCGGGCGCTTGTCCGTGTCGTACTTGAGGAGCAAGGTCAGGACGCCCTGCTGGCCGTCCTCCTTGGTCGAGACCTCGCGGACGAAGCCCTCGTCGCGCAGCACCTCGCAGATGCGCTGCTTGATCTTGCTGCCGGGCAGCTCGAGCTGCTCGAGGCCGGCGCGCTGCGCGTTGCGGATCCGGGTCAACAGGTCCGCGATGGGATCGGTCATGCTCACGTGACTACCTCCGGCCCGCCGTACCTCGAAGAGGCGCGCGGGCTGGTTGAGGAACTACCAGGACGACTTGATCACTCCGGTGACTTCACCCTTCAGGGCGCGGTTGCGGAAGCAGATGCGGCACATCTGGAACTTGTTCAGGAAGGCGCGGCTCCGCCCGCAGATGGGGCAGCGGTGGTAGGCCCGCACCTTGAACTTGGGCTTCTGCGCGAGCCGCTTCGCCTGGGCGATCTTCGACAGCTTGGCCATTTCGTTTCCTTTACGCGGTGCGGAAGGGCATGCCCATGTGGCGCAGGAGCGCCCGGCCTTCCTCGTCGTTCCGGGCGGTGGTCACGATGGTGATGTTCATGCCTTTGATCTTCTCGATCTTGTCGTAGTTGATCTCGGGGAAGATGATCTGCTCCTTGATGCCGAGCGTGTAGTTCCCCTTCCCGTCGAACGACTTGGACGATACGCCCTTGAAGTCGCGCACCCGAGGCAGCGCGATGCTCACCAGGCGGTCGAAGAACTCGTACATGCGGTCCTTGCGCAGCGTGACCATGCAGCCGATGGCCTGGTTCTCGCGCAGCTTGAAGTTGGCGATGCTCTTGCGCGAGCGGGTCACCACGGCCTTCTGGCCGCTGATCGCCATCAGCTGCTCCTCGGCCTGCTCGATCAACTTGTTGTTGTTGATCGCTTCGCCGAGCCCCATGTTGACGACGATCTTCTCCATCTTCGGGACCTGCATGGGGTTCTTGTACCCGAAGTCCTTCATCAGCTGCGGGACCACCTGCCCCTTGTAGGCGGCGGCGAGCCGCGCCGCATGGTCGCCCTTGGCGTGCGCCTTCCCCTGCGCGGCCTGGATGGTCGCGGGCGCCTTCTCCCTCCTGCCGCCCTTCTTCGCCTTCTTCTCGCCTGCAGGCGGCGGCGAGGGCGGACCCTCGCCCTTGGCGTGCTTCTTCTCCGGCTTCTCTTCCTTGGTCTTCTTGTCGTCAGCCATGTGGAATCCCTACTGGTCGATCTGCGCGCCGCTTCGCTTGGCGACGCGCACCCGCTTGCCGTTCTCCAGCCGCTTGGTGCCGATCCGGGTCGGTTCCTTCGACTCCGGATCGATCAGCGAGAGGTTGGAGAGGTGGATGGACCCGTTCTTCTCCACGATGCCGCCCTCCGGCTGCGCCGGGTTGCGGCCCCGCTTGTAATGGCGCTTGAAGACCATCAGCTTCTCCACGATGGCCCGCTCCTTCTCGTGGTCGATGTCCAGCACCTTGCCGGTCTTCCCCTTCTCCCGGCCGGTGAGGACGTAGACCACGTCGCCCTTCTTGATCCGCGTGGACCGCTGCATGGCTAGAGCACCTCCGGCGCGAGCGAGATGATCTTCATGAACTTGCGGCCGCGGAGCTCCCGCGCCACCGGCCCGAAGATGCGGGTGCCGATCGGCTCGCCGTCCTTGCTCACCATCACCGCGCTGTTGCTGTCGAACTTGATGTAGCTGCCGTCCGGCCGCTTCACCTCGCGCTTGGTCCGGACGATCACCGCCCGGGCGACGTCGCCCTTCTTCACCTTGCTGTTCACCAGCGCCTCCTTGACGGAGACGACGATCACGTCGCCGATGGTGGCGTAGCGGCGCTTGGTCCCGCCCAGCACCTTGATGCACGCCACCCGCTTGGCGCCGCTGTTGTCCGCCACGTCGAGGACGGTCTGCATCTGGATCACGGGCCTAGCTCCTCTCCGCAAGCGCGCCGTCGACCCCTTCGGCGCGCGTCACGATCTCGGAGACCCGCCAGCGCTTGTCTTTGGACAGGGGCCGGGTCTCGGTGATGCGCACTATGTCGCCGATCTTGCAGGCCTGCTCTTCATCATGAGCCTTGTACTTCTTCTTCTCCGTCATGTACTTGCCGTAGCGGCCGTGCTTCATGCGGCGCTCGACCTGCACCACCACCGTCTTGGTCATCTTGTTGGACGTGACGGTGCCGATGCGCATCTTGGGGCGCCCGCGGGCCGCTTCCGGCTGCTGCTTCTGGACGTTCTCGGACATGGCTTAACCCTTCTCCGCGGGTTGGGCCGGCGCCTTCCCGGCGGCCTTCTTCTTCTGGTTGAGGACCGTCAGCACCCGCGCCAGGTCGCGCCGCTGCTTGCCCAGGTCGGCGCTCGAGTCGAGCGTCCCCGCCGCATGGCGGATCCTCAGGTTGAACACGTTCTCCCTCAGCTCGGCTGCCTTGCGGGTCAGCTCGTCGACGGGCAGGTCCTTCAGCTCGGCGGCCTTCATCGGTTCACGCTCCCAGCTCCGCCGAGCGGCGGACGAGCTTCGTGAGCAGGGGCAGCTTGTGCGAGGCGAGCGACATCGCCTTCTTGGCGATCTCCTCGGTCACGCCTTCCATCTCGTAGAGGATGCGGCCCATCTTGACCACCGCGTGCCACTCCTCGACGTTGCCCTTGCCGTGGCCCATGCGCGTCTCGGCCGGCTTCTTGGTCACCGGCTTGTCCGGGAACACGCGGATCCAGACCTTGCCGCCGCGCTTGATGAAGCGGGTCATGGCGATGCGGCCCGCCTCGATCTGGCGGGCGGTGAGCCGCCCCGACTCGAGCACCTTGAGGCCGTAGTCGCCGAAGGCGAGATCGCCTCCGCGGTAGGCCTTGCCCTTGTGGCGGCCCTTCATCTGCTTGCGGTACTTGGTGCGCGCTGGCTGAAGCATCTGGTCTCTCCCTACTGCACCGGGGTCGGCGTGGCCGTCGACGACCGCGACGGGGCGGGCCGGGTGGCCCGCGGCGAGGCCTTCTCGGCGGCGGCGCCCTCGGGGAGCACCTCGCCGCGGAAGATCCACACCTTGCAGCCGATCTTCCCGTAGGTCGTCCGCGCCTCGGCGAAGCCGTAGTCGATGTCCGCGCGGAGCGTGTGCAGCGGCACGCGGCCCTCGCGGTACCACTCGTAGCGGGCCATCTCCGCGCCGCCCAGGCGGCCCGAGCAGGCCACCCGGATGCCCTTGGCGCCGAACTTCTGCGCCGTCTGGATGGCCTTCTTCATCGCGCGGCGGAAGGCGATGCGCCGCTCGAGCTGGGTGGTGATGTTCTCCGCGACGAGCTGCGCGTCGGTCTCCGCCTTGCGCACCTCGACGATGTTCAAGAACACCTCGTTCTGGGTGAACTGCTGCAGCTCCTTCTTGATCTGCTCGATGCCCGCTCCGCGCTTGCCGATCACGATGCCCGGCCGCGCGGTGTGCACGTTGACCTTCACCTTGTTGGCGGCGCGCTCGATCTCGACCTTGCTGATGCCGGCCTGGCCCAGCTTCTTCTTCACGTACTCGCGCAGCTTGATGTCCTCGTGCAGCCAGCGCGCGTAGTTCTTCTCCTCGTACCACTTCGAGTCCCAGGAGCGGATGACGCCCAGGCGGAAGCCGATCGGATTGACCTTCTGACCCATGTGTTACCTCGGAGTCTTCTTCTTCGCCGGAACCTCGTCCCCGACCACGATGGAGATGTGGCTGGTCTTCTTCAGCACCTTGAAGGCCCGGCCCATCGCGCGCGGCATGAAGCGCCGCAGCGAGGGGCCCTGCCCGACCTGCAGGTCCTTGACGTAGAGCTGGTCCACGTCGAGCTGGCCCTTGGAGGCCTGGACGGCGTTGTCGACCGCGCTCTTGAGCAGCTTCGCAAGCGGCAGCGCGGCGCGCTTCTCCACGTAAGCGAGCTGCGCGAGCGCCTGGTGCGCCTTCTTGCCCCGGATGAGGTCCGCCACCACGCGCACCTTGCGCGGGGTGATGCGGAGGTACTTGAGGTTGGCTCTGGCTTCCATCTCGTTCCTCACTTGCCCGCGGGCGCCGCGGGGGCCGCCGGGGGGGTGGGAGCACCGGGCATGGCGGGCGGACCGCTGGGGGCGCCGGGCTTGACCGCCTTCTTGTCGCCCGTGTGCCCGTGGAAGGTGCGCGTGGGGGCGAACTCGCCCAGCTTGTGCCCCACCATGTTCTCGGTGACGAAGACCGGGATGAACTTGCGCCCGTTGTGCACCGCGAAGGTGTGGCCGACCAGCTCGGGCACGATCGTCGACCTTCGCGACCAGGTCTTCACCACCTTCTTCTGGTTGGTCCGGTTCATCTCCTCGACCTTCTTGATCACGTGCCGGTCGATGAACGGGCCCTTCTTGATGCTGCGTGCCATTACCGGACTCCCTTGTCGCGGCGCTTCACGATGAACTTCGTGGTGCGCTTGTTCACGCGCGTCTTGTAGCCCTTGGTCGGCTTGCCCCAGGGCGAGACCGGGTGCGGGTTGCCCTGGCCGCTCTTGCCCTCGCCGCCGCCGTGCGGGTGGTCGACCGGGTTCATCGCCAGGCCGCGCACGGTCGGCCGCCAGCCCTTCCAGCGGTTCCGGCCCGCCTTGCCGATGCGGACGATCTCGTGCTCGGTGTTCCCCAGCTGGCCGACGGTGGCGCGGCAGTCGAGCAGCACCTCGCGCACCTCGGTCGAGGGCATGCGGATCTGCGCGTACAAGCCTTCCTTGGCCATCAGCTGGCCGAACGACCCGGCGCTGCGGATCAGCTGCCCGCCGCGCCCCTTCTTCAGCTCGATGTTGTGGATCACCGTGCCGAGCGGGATCGCGTGCAGGGGGAGTGAATTCCCCGGGCGGATGTCCACCGTCTCACCTGACATCAGTATATCGCCCACGTTCACGCCGACCGGCCAGAGGATGTAGCGCTTCTCGCCGTCGGTATAGTGGAGCAGCGCGATGCGGGCGGAGCGGTTGGGGTCGTACTCGATCGCGGCCACCTTGGCCGGCACGCCGTCCTTGTCGCGCTTCCAGTCGATGATGCGGACCCGCTGCTTGTGGCCGCCGCCGCGGTGCCGCGTGGTCATGCGGCCGTACACGTTGCGCCCGCCGGTCGAGGTGAGCGGCAGCGTCAGCTTCTTCTCCGGGCGCGACTTGGTGATCTCGCCGAAGTCGGGCGAGGTCATCAGGCGGCGGCCGGGGCTGGTCGGCTTGTAGCTCTTGAGCGCCATCGCTTACTTCCCCTCGAAGATGGAGATGGCGTCGCCCTCCTTCAGGGTGACGATCGCCTTCTTCCAGTTGGGCCGCATGCCTTCCGAGCGGCCGATGCGCCGGCGCTTGCCCCGCACGATCGCGGTCTTCACGCCGGTCACCTTCACCTTGAACAGCGCCTCGACCGCCTGCTTCACCTCGGTCTTGCTGGCGCGGATGTCGATCTCGAACGCGAACTTGTTCTCGCGGTCGCGCATGCGGTCCAGCTTCTCGGTGTCGAGCGGCCGCTTGATCACGTCGAAGCGGTTCACGAGAGGGCCCCTTCCAGCGCCTTGGCGGCCGCCTGGGTCAGCACCAAAGCCTGGTGTCGCAGGATGTCGTAGACGTTCGCGCCGGCGGCCGGGAGGAACTTGTACTTGCTCGCGTTGCGGATCGACTTGAACAGAACCTCGTTCTTCTCGTCGATGACCAGGGCGTTCTCGAGCCCCAGCCTGGCGAACGCCTCCACCGCCGACTTGGTCGACGGTTTTTCCGGCGCCCACTTGTCGAGGATGAAGAGCGCCTTGTCCGCATTGCGCTTGGAGATCGCCGCGCGGATCGCCGCCTTCCGCACCTTCTTCGGCACGTGGTACTCGTAGTCGCGCGGCTTGGGGCCCATCGCCTTGCCGCCGCCCACCCACTGCGAGGCGCGGATCGAGCCCTGGCGCGCGCGCCCGGTCCCCTTCTGCCGCCACGGCTTCTTGCCGCCGCCGGAGACCAGCGAGCGGTTCTTCACCGCGTGCGTCCCGGCGCGGCGCGAGGCCAGCTGCGCCTTGACGGTCTCGTAGAAGAGCGCATCGGCGTTCTCCAGCGAGGCGTTGACCAGCGCGTCGGCCAGCTCGATGGTGCCGACTTTCCGATTATCGAGGTCAATGACGTCGAGGGTGGCCATGGCTAGCTCTTGATCTCCACGTCCACGCCGGCGCTCAGGTCCAGCTTCATCAGCGCGTCCAGCGTCTGCTGCGTGGGCTCGAGGATGTCCAGGAGGCGCTTGTGCGTCCGGATCTCGAACTGCTCGCGCGACTTCTTGTCCACGTGCGGCGAGCGCAACACGGTCCACTTGTTGATCCGCGTCGGCAGCGGGATCGGGCCCACCACCTTCGCGCCGGTGCGCTTCGCGGTCTCGACGATCTCCCCGGCCGACTGGTCGAGGAGCTTGTAGTCGTAGGCCTTCAGCCGGATCCGGATCTTCTGGGTCGCCATCAAAACCTCTTCTCAAAGAGCGAAACGCGCGCGGCGGGTTTCCGCCCGCCGCGCCCGCTGCAGCTTTTCCTCAGGCAATCACCTGCGTCACCACGCCCGCGCCCACCGTGCGGCCGCCCTCGCGGATGGCGAAGCGCAGCTCGCGGTCCATGGCGATGGGCATCATCAGCTCGACTTCCATCTCGATGTTGTCGCCCGGCATCACCATCTCGGTCCCGGCGGGCAGCTTGACGGTGCCGGTCACGTCGGTGGTGCGGAAGTAGAACTGCGGGCGGTAACCGTTGAGGAACGGCGTGTGCCGGCCGCCCTCGTCCTTGGTGAGCACGTACACGTTGCACTTGAACTTGGTGTGCGGCGTCACCGAGCCCGGCTTGGCCAGCACCTGGCCGCGCTCGATCTCCTCGCGCTTGGTGCCGCGGAGCAGGCAGCCCACGTTGTCGCCCGCCACGCCCTCGTCGAGCAGCTTGCGGAACGACTCCACGCCGGTCACCACCGTCTTGGTGGTCGGGCGCAGGCCGACGATCTCCACTTCCTCGCCCACCTTGATCTTGCCGCGCTCGATGCGGCCGGTGGCCACCGTGCCGCGGCCGGCGATGGAGAACACGTCCTCCACCGGCATCAGGAACGGCTTGTCGGTCTCGCGGACCGGCTCGGGGATGTAGCTGTCCATGGCGTCCATCAACTTGATGATGGACTTCATCCCCTGCTCGCCCTGGTCGCCCTGCAGCGCCTTCATCGCCGCGCCGCGGATGATGGGCGTCTCGTCGCCGGGGAACTTGTACTGCTTGAGGAGATCGCGGATCTCCATCTCGACCAGGTCGAGCAGCTCGGCGTCGTCGACCAGGTCGACCTTGTTCAGGAAAACCACGATCTTCTGCACGTTCACCTGGCTGGCCAAGAGCACGTGCTCGCGCGTCTGCGGCATCGGGCCGTCCACGGCGGAGACCACCAGGATGGCGCCGTCCATCTGCGCCGCGCCGGTGATCATGTTCTTCACGTAGTCGGCGTGGCCGGGGCAGTCGACGTGCGCGTAGTGGCGCTTGGAGGACTCGTACTCCACGTGCGAGGTGGCGATGGTGAGGATCTTGGTCGCGTCGCGGCGGCCCTGGGCGGCCGAGGCCTTGGCCACTTCGTCGTACGGCACGAACTTCGACCAGCCCTTGTCCGCCGACACCTTGGTCAGGGCGGCGGTCAGGGTGGTCTTGCCGTGGTCCACGTGCCCGATGGTGCCGACGTTCACGTGCGGCTTCTTACGCTCGAACTTCGCCTTTCCCATGATCGTGCTCCTCGCTGGGTACTGCTTCCTTGAATTCTTACCGGAGGGCCGGGCGTTTTACGCCAGCCCCTATCTCTTTGCAATCAATTGCTCGGCGATGTGCCCAGGCACCGCCGCGTAGTGATGGAACTGCATGGTGTAGATGGCGCGGCCCTCGGTCGCCGAGCGCAGCGACGTGGAGTAGCCGAACATCTCCGCCAGCGGAACGTGCGCGGACACCACCTGCATTCCCGCCCGCTTCTCCATCCCCAGGATCTTCCCTCGCCGCGCGGACAGGTCGCCGATCACGTTCCCCATGAACTGCTCGGGGACGATCACCTCGGTGGCCATCATCGGCTCGAGCAGGATGGGCCCCGCCCGCCCGGCCCCCTCCTTGAACCCGATGGAGCCGGCGATCTTGAAAGCCATCTCGTTCGAGTCCACCTCGTGGTAGCTGCCGTCGAACAGCTCGGCCTCCACGTCGACCAGGGGGTAGCCCGCCAAAACGCCCCCCTCGAGCGCCTCGCGGATGCCCTTCTCCACCGGCGCCACGTACTCGCGCGGGATGGCGCCGCCGACGACCGAGCTCTTGAAGCTGAAGCCCTTGCCGGGGTTGGGGCGCACCTTGAGCCACACGTGGCCGTACTGCCCCCGGCCGCCCGTCTGGCGGATGTATTTCCCTTCGGACTTCACTTCCCTGGTGATGGTCTCGCGGTAGGCGACCTGCGGCTTCCCGACGTTCGCGTCGACCTTGTACTCCCGCTTCATGCGGTCGACGATGATCTCGAGGTGCAGCTCGCCCATCCCGGAGATGATGGTCTGGCCGGTCTCCTCGTCGGTGCGCATGCGGAAGGAGGGGTCCTCCACGGCCAGCCGCTTCAAGGCGACGATCATCTTCTCCTGGTCGGCCTTGGTCTTGGGCTCCACCGCGATGTGGATCACCGGGTCCGGGAAGTCCATGGACTCCAGGATGATCGGGTGGCGCATGTCGCAGAGCGTGTCGCCCGTGGTGGCCCCCTTGAGACCCACCACCGCCGCGATGTCGCCGGCGAGGAGCTCGTCGATCTCCTCGCGCTTGTTGGCGTGCATGCGCAAGAGGCGCCCGATGCGCTCGCGCTTCCCCTTGGTGGAGTTCAGCACCGCCGAGCCGGCCTTGAGCGTGCCCGAGTAGCACCGCACGTAGGTGAGCTGCCCCACGAAGGGGTCGGCCATGATCTTGAACGCCAGGCCGGAGAAGGGCGCGTCGTCGCGCGTCTCGCGGACTTCTTCCTTGCCGTCCGGGGTCTTGCCCTTGACCGGCGGGATGTCCGCGGGGCTCGGGAGGCAGTCGACCACGGCGTCGAGCAGCGTCTGCACGCCCTTGTTCTTGAAGGCGCTCCCGCAGAGGACCGGGAAGCACTTGATCGCGATGGTGCCCTTGCGGATGGCGCGCTTGAGCGCGTCGGTCTTCACCTCGTGCGATTCGAGGTATTGGTGCAGGCACTCGTCGTCGTACTCGGCCACCCCTTCCAGCAGCTTGTGGCGGTACTCTTCGGCCTGGGCCTTCAGCTCGGGCGGGATGGGCCCGGCGACGACGCGCTCGCCCTTCTCCCCCTCGAAGCGCAGCGCCCGCATCTCGACCAGGTCGATGACGCCCTCGAACTTGTCCTCGGCGCCGATGGGGAGCTGGATGCAGACGGGGTGGGCGGCGAGGCGATCCACGATGGTTTTCACGGAGAGGAAGAAGTCGGCGCCCACCCGGTCCATCTTGTTGATGAAACAGATCCGCGGGACCTTGTAGCGGTCGGCCTGGTGCCAGACGGTCTCGCTCTGCGGCTCGACCCCGTTCACGCCGTCGAAGACCGCGCAGGCGCCGTCGAGGACGCGCAGGCTGCGCTCCACCTCGATGGTGAAGTCGACGTGGCCGGGCGTGTCGATGATGTTGATCTGGTTGGTTTCCCGGCCCGGCGTGCCGGGCGGGGGCCAGAAGCAGGTGGTGGCGGCGGAGGTGATGGTGATGCCGCGCTCCTGCTCCTGCTCCATCCAGTCCATCACCGCGGTGCCTTCGTGCACCTCGCCCATCTTGTACGAGACGCCCGTGTAGAACAGGATGCGCTCGGTCGTGGTGGTCTTCCCCGCATCGATGTGCGCCATGATCCCGATGTTCCGGATGCGCTCGAGGGGGATCTGGCGGGCCACGGCGAAACTCCAGCGGGTGTGCGCCCCGCTCGCGCGGGCGTGCGGTAGGACGGGATGAAGGACGGCCTGAGAAAGATCTGACTTCTCAGAGGCGAAAGCGGGGGTTTGTATCGGCTCCGGAGCGCTGTGTCAAGTGAACGGCCGCGCGTGTGGCCGCCTGGTGGCGCAATGCGTCAAGTAGCAGGAGGCCCACCGTGCGGCTGCCAAGCGCCCTGGTTCTCGTCCCGGCGCTCCTCGTGGCGCCCGCGCTCCGAGCGCAGGAGCGCGAGCCCCAGCTGAACCTCGCTCGGGAGGCGCCGCAGGCTTCCCGCTGGTACGGGTGGCAGTTGATTGCGTCGGACCTCGCGGCGATCAGCCTCATCTCGGCGGCGGCGAAGATCAGCGACGGGCCCGCGCCGGTCGTCCTGGGCTCGCTGGGCGTCGCCACGTTCCTGCTCGTGCCGCCGCTGCTCCATCTGGCGCACGGGTCGGCCCACGACGCGGGCGTGAGCTTCGCCATCCGAACGGCTCCTGCATTGCTCGGTCTCGCCGCTGGTGTGCTCGTGGCAAGGAACCAGGACTGCGCGGAAGGCTGCAGCGCGCTCGTCCTGCCCATCGTGGGCCTCGCGGGATCCGCCGTCGGCATGGTGGTCGACTGGGCCGCGCTCTCCACCGAGCCGGCACCGCAGATCAGCGTCGCGCCGGTGCCGGGACCGGGCGCGCGAGGCGCAGGATTGGGGCTCGCCTTCCGCTTCTGAATCCGGCCCTTGACGGGTGCTTCCTCCGGGACCAAAAGGGGATCGGCTGCACCCTGTCTCGGAGGGAGAACCCCCATGGAAACAAGGGATTTCTACCTGCTGCTCGGGATCGGGCCCGGCGTGCCCTCGGAGGGATTGCGCGCCGCCTACCGCCAACGGATGCTGGGCCGCCCGGCCGGCCCGGGTCGCCTGCCACCGGGGGCGACGGTCGAGGACTTGATCGACGCCTACCGGGTGCTCTCGGACCCGGAGCGCCGGACCTCGTACGACCAGACCCGCGGCGCGCCGGTCGAGGCTGGCAGGACCGGCGGTCCGGCCCCCCGTCCCGAGCCGCTCGTCCCCGAGAGGCTCTCGCTGACCCGGGATTTCGAGGCCCGCGATCCCTCCGTGGACGAGGTGCTGGACCGCGTCCTGCGGAACTTCACCGGACGGCACGTGCCCAAGTCGGAAAGGCTCGACGCCCTCGATCTGACCATCGCTGTCTCGCCGGAGCTG
>WNGG01004119.1_pt1 | contig 20772 bp, 23 predicted proteins | sample 5400661 | NCBI WGS metagenome assembly WNGG01 (sample SAMN13153372, study PRJNA577476) | soil metagenome | isolation source: 100 cm soil or saprolite under Garry oak tree replicate 1 | place: USA:California | collected 2016-06-15
CGATCGGCGACTGGCAGAGCGTGATCGCGCGCGTGAAAAGCGAGTTGGCAGGCTTCGCCGCCGCGGCGAGCTAGCGCATGTTCCGGCGAAGTGGGTACCGGTTCGCCGATAAGAACATGCGCTGCTCAGTGATCCTAGAGCATGTTCCGATTCCGAAGGAACGGGACATGCTCTAGGCGGCCTGCGGCATCGGTGCCGGCGCAAGCTGCGCGGGCTGATTGGCGCGCAGCCAGTCGCGCGCGGCACGCAGCGCCTCGGCGATCTGCGCATCCGTCATGTCCGCCGCGATCTCGCGGCGCAGGCGCGCGGCGTCGCTGTTGCCGCGCATGGCGGCGAGATTGAACCATTTGTGCGCGGTGACGAGATCGGCCGGCACCGAGCGGCCGGTCGAATACATCATGCCGAGATCGAAGAGCATGTCGGCGGCCCCAGTGGCCTGGCCGAGCGCCGCGCCGTCCACGTCGGCGATGTCGTAACGGGCCATGTCGCCCTCCCCTTGTCGCGCGCTTGCTTCCCCGACGCGCTATTGCCCCGGCCCGGGCGCGATGCCCGAGCGGCATGATCATCGACGGGAGGTTTGAACGGGGGTTTAAACGGCGCGATGAATCGAATCTGAATGGAACGATCGCCGCAACGGAGGATTAACCGCGAAAATCGCGGTGCCGCTGCAACTTCGCCCCGCCGATTACCGGACGGAAACCTTCGCCGTTGGCACGGCGATAACCATCATCCGATTGCCGTAAACGCGGCCCCCGCAAGTCGATTTGAAATATTCGAGCTTTGTCGGACCGTCCGCCGCGCGCGGTGAGCGCGGGCGGTCGCAGATGCGTCAAGGCCGCGACTGCTTCGGCAATACCTGCTCGGGCGTGCCAAAGCCTTTGAGCTTCTCCATGCGCTGCTTCCACGCGGTCACATGGGGAAAAGCCGAAAGGTCGAAGCCGCCGTCGGCGGCGAAGTGCACGACGCCATAGGCATCGATGTCCGCGATGGTCGGCCGCTTGCCGACCAGGAACGGCGATTTGGCCAGCGCCTCCTCGAGCACGGCAAGGCCCGCCTTGCCTTCCGTCTCGTACATCGCAAGCGTGTCGGCGCCCGCCTGGCGGAAACCGCGCTTGACCGCGCGCGCCCGGTAGATGCCCGGCGCCAGGCGGTCGAAATCCCAGAACATCCACTCGCGGATACGCGCGGTCTCCTCGGCGCCGCGGCCCTTGAACTTGCCGAGGGCGTCGGCGAGGTATTCGAGGATCGACGCGGATTGGCACAGATGCATCTTGCCCGTACTCAGGCAAGGCACCTGACCATACCGGTTCTTCGCGAGATAATCCGGCCGCTTGTGCTCGCCCTCGCGCAGGTTGACGTGCGCGTATGAGAACGGCGCGCCGCTGAGCGAGAGCATGAGGCCGACCTTGTAGGTCGGTCCCGACAGCCAGAATCCGTGAAGGGTGAACCTCGGTTTCGCCGACGCCCTCTGTCGTCGACTTTTGTCGGCGAGGCGCTTCGCACCAGCCTTGCGCTTGCGTGCTGTCGACCTCGCCGACATATGCGACGGTGCGTTTGGCATCGAGGATGCCAATCGCGTTTCAGCGGCTCAGACTTACTTCTTCTTCCGCACCTTGTACTTCTTCTTCTTCGCCGCCTTCTTTCCGTACTTCTTCGCTTTCTTCGCCATTCTGCCCTCCTAGCCATGGTTGAGATGGCGACATCGGACAGTGCAGTCGCGAATCGAGCTGCACTGCACTCCGATTACTACAGCACTGCGAAAAAAACAGCGAATCCGCTTAACGAATGGTGCACGCCGCCGACGCATGCCGCCGACGCGCGGAGGCGACGCCGCGCGCGACCGCACAGTTCGCCGGCGCGATCGCTGGAGGCGGAATCGCCGCGCGGCCCGTCGCGGCGATATCGCAGAAATGCCTGCGGCACAGCGGTTTATCGCACGCGCGCTGTTTCCTCGATCGCGGCGTGAAGCGCCGATCGCGCGACGACGACGCGCTTGCGCGCGGCGATCGGCGGCGCCTCATGACGCCGGAGCGGCGGGAAAAATTTTTTCCACAGCTCGCTCGATGCGACTTGCGCGGAGGCAAAAACAGCCCGACAGCGAACGAATCAGTGCCGGTGATTCGCGGCGGCGAAGCCTTTTGAGGAGCCGTTTGACGCCCGGCGCGGCCGCGTGAACGCGGGCGCGAGCGACGATCGGCGGCCGCCGGAACGGGCGAAGGCAGCGTCGCTGCCGCGTCAGATGCCGAGCTTGCGCTTGAGCAGATCGTTGACCGCCTGCGGGTTGGCGCGGCCGTCCGAAGCGCGCATCGCCTGGCCGACGAACCAGCCGATCAGCGCCGGCTTCGCCTTCGCCTGCGCGACCTTGTCGGGATTGGCGGCGACGATGTCGTCGACGATCTTCTCGATCGCCGCAACGTCGGTGACCTGCTTGAGCCCGCGCGCCTCGACGAGCGCGCGAGGGTCGCCGCCTTCGCTCCACACGATCTCGAACAGATCCTTGGCGATCTTGCCGGAGATCGTGCCCTCGCCGATCAGGTCGAGGATAGCGCCGAGCTGCACCGCGGAAACCGGCGACTGCCCGACGCTCAAGCCCTCCTTGTTGAGCCGGCCGAACAGCTCGTTGATCACCCAATTGGCCGCGCTCTTGGCGTCGCGTCCCTTTGCCGCCGCCTCGAAGAAGTCGGCGATCTCGCGTTCGCCCACCAGCACACCCGCGTCGTAAGCGCCGAGCGCGTATTCGCGCACGAAGCGCGCGCGCTTCTCGTCCGGCAATTCCGGCAGGCCGTGCCGCAGGTCGTCGACGTAGGCCGAGGTGAGCTCCAGCGGCAGCAGGTCGGGATCGGGGAAATAGCGGTAATCGTGCGCCTCCTCCTTGGTGCGCATGGGGTTGCCCTTCTCCATGTCGCCGTCGCAGGTTCCGAGATAGCGCAGGATGGTGCGCAGCTTGGTGAGATAGGCCTTCGCCTCCTCGGCCGAGTGCAGGTCCGGCCTCGATACGATTTCCATCAGGGCGACCCCCGAGCGATTGAGATCGACGAAGGACATGGTGGCGTGCTGGTCGTGCAGCGACTTTCCGGCGTCCTGCTCGAGGTGCAGCCGCTCGATGCGAACCGTGACCGTCTCGCCGTCCGGCATGTCGACCAGGACTTCGCCCTCGCCCACGATCGGCGCCTTCCACTGGCTGATCTGGTAGCCCTGCGGCAGGTCGGGATAGAAATAGTTCTTGCGATCGAACACCGATTTGAGATTGATCCGCGCGTTGAGCCCGAGCCCGGTGCGGATCGCCTGGCGCACGCACTCCTCGTTGATCACCGGCAGCATGCCGGGCATCGCCGCGTCGACCAGCGACACATGCGCGTTCGGCTCGCCGCCGAACGCAGTCGACGCGCCGGAGAACAGCTTTGCGTTCGAGGCGACCTGGGCATGCACCTCCATGCCGACGACGACCTCCCATTCGCCGGTCGCGCCCTTGACCAGCTTGTTGGGCTTGGGCTGAACGTTCATGCGGTCCTCGCGGCCTTTGCGAGCAGCGCCGTGGCGATGGCGTCCCATTCGGTCTCGAGTGGTCCCGAGGCGGCCGGCTGGCGCGCCTGCCGGTACCAATAGGCGGCATTGTCGCGGTCGCCTTCCAGGCGATGCAGATAGGCATGCACCCAGGCGGCGTCGTCGCCGCTCTCGTTCATCACGATGCCGTGCGCCTTGTCCCAGTCGCCCTTCGCCGCCCAGCACAGCGCTTCGAGCGCCGGCGAAACGCCGGCCGGCGGCTTTGCCTTCGCCAATGCGCGTTTGAGTTCGGCAAGGTTCATGACCGCGCCCCGCGTCCTTTCAACAGCCGATCGCCTGAATATGGCCCTGCTCGGCATAGGTCAAAAGCCCCCGGTCGCGCGTGATCAGGGTGTAGCCGTATTCGCGCGCCGTTGCGACGATGATGCGGTCGGCCGGATCGCGCGGAGGCTCTCCCGGAAGAAACGACGATGAAATCAGCAGATCGGTCGACATGTCGGCGAGCTGCACGTTGGGAATGTCGAGGACGCGCTCGAACCAAAGCTGCGGCTTGATGATCGTCGTCAGGCGCCCGCGCGCGACCAGCAATCCGAGCTCCCAGGCCGTGATGGGCGACACGTAGACGAATTGGTCGGCCGCATGCGCCTGGTCGAGCGCCAGCATCGCCGCGCTGGAAATCGCCTGGTCCTCGACGATCCAGATGAGCGCGCAGGTGTCGAGCAGAAGCGGCGCATCCATCTCAGGCGCGCTCGCCCCACTCCGGATCCGCCGGTTCGGTCAGGTCGGTGCCCGCCGGGACGCGCATCAGGCCCTTGAGCGCCCCGAACAGGGGATGGCGCTGCGCAACATACTGAGGTTTTGTCTCCATGGGGGCGTCCTCCAAATGGCCCGCCCGCTTCTGCGCCGCGCCGACGCGGCGAAAGACCAGCTTGCGGGCCTCGATATCGACCTGCTCGGTAATGAAGCCGGCATCGCGCCAGACCTTGGTCATCACGTTGTTCGACGGGTTATTGCTCCACCAGGCGCGGTTGCGTTGCGAGGGCGGCAGCTTTCCTCCGATGACCCGTTCGATCTGCGCAAACGTCATCGGCACCTCGGCGGCGCGCTGCTTTCGCAGATAGTCACCCAAAGGCGCGTATTTCGTCACGGCGGTGGCCTATGTGTGTTTACATATACACACACTAGCATCCCCGTGGCTCTCGGGTCAAGCGTGCCCTACCACCATTGCGCCGGCGCAAACCGCCCCGCTGCCTGCTCGACCACCGCGCCCAGCGCGAACAGCGTCTCCTCGTCGAACGGCCGGCCGATCAGCTGCAGCCCGAGCGGCAGCCCCTGGCCGTCGAGCCCAGCCGGCACGGCGATGCCCGGCAGCCCGGCCATGTTCACGGTCACGGTGAACACGTCGTTCAAGTACATCTCCACCGGATCGCCCGACGACTTCTCGCCGATGCCGAACGCGGCCGACGGCGTCGCCGGGGTGAGCATGGCGTCGATGCCGGCGGCAAAGCAGTCCTCGAAGTCTTTCTTGATCAGCGTGCGCACCCGCTGGGCCCGCACGTAATAGGCGTCCTGATAGCCAGCGGAGAGCACGTAGGTGCCGATCATCACGCGCCGGCGCACCTCCGGCCCGAACCCGGCGGCGCGGGTGCGCTCGTACATGGCGATCACGTCCTCGCCGGAGACGCGCAGGCCGTAGCGCACGCCGTCATAGCGCGCGAGGTTCGACGAGGTTTCCGCCGGCGCCACGATGTAGTAGGCCGGCAGCGCGTATTTGGTGTGCGGCAGCGACACCTCGACCACCTCGGCGCCCGCGCGTGTCAGCCACTCGCGGCCCTGCTCCCACAGCGCCTCGATCTCCGCCGCCATGCCCTCGACGCGGTATTCCTTCGGGATGCCGATGCGCATGCCCTTGACCGCGCGGCCGACCGCGGCCTCGTAGTCGGGCACCGGCCGGTCGACCGAGGTCGTGTCCTTGGGGTCGTGTCCGGCCATCGAGCGCAGCAGGATCGCGGCGTCGCGCACCGAGCGCGCGAAAGGTCCCGCCTGGTCGAGCGAAGAGGCGAACGCGACGATGCCCCAGCGCGAGCAGCGCCCGTAGGTCGGCTTGAGGCCGACGACGCCGGTGAGCGCGGCGGGCTGGCGAATCGAGCCGCCGGTGTCGGTGCCGACCGCGCCGGGCGCGAGGCACGCGGCGACCGCCGCGGCCGAGCCGCCCGACGAGCCGCCCGGCACCAGCTGCGTGTTCGCGCCCTTGCGCCGCCATGGCGACACCGCCGGGCCGAAGCAGGAGGTCTCGTTCGACGAGCCCATGGCGAACTCGTCGTTGTTGGTCTTGCCCAGCAGCACCGCGCCGTCGCGCCACAGGTTTGACGTGACGGTCGAATCATAGGTCGGCACGAACGGCTCGAGGATGCGGCTGCAGGCGGTGGTGCGCACGCCCGCGGTGCAGAACATGTCCTTCACCGCGATCGGGATTCCCTCGAGCACACGCGCGTCGCCGGCCGCCAGCCGCGCATCGGCCGCCTTCGCCATGGCGCGCGCCGCCTCGGGCGTCTCCAGCACGAAGGCATTGAGGCTGCGTGCGCGCTCCATCGCGGAAAGGTGCGCGTCGGTCAGTTCGGCCGCGCTGAACTCTTTGCCGGCAAGCCCCGCCCGCGCCTCGGCGATGGTGAGCGTCGTGAGATCCGTCATGGCGGCGCTAGAGCGGGATGAATCGTCATCCCGCTCTAGCCTCTTGCTGGAGCATGATCTTTTCCGAAAACCGGTGCCCACTTTTCGGGATCATGCTCTGGTCACTCCACCACTTTCGGCACGACGAAATAATGATCTTCTCGCGCCGGCGCGTTCTTGAGGATGGCGTCCGGATCGCCGCCGTCGGTGACCACGTCGGCGCGCTTCTTCATCGTCATCGGGGTGACCGAGGTCATCGGCTCGACGCCCGTCACGTCGACCTCGACGAGCTGCTCGACGAAGGCCAGGATGGCGTTGAGCTCGCCCCTGAGATGCTCGACCTCCTCATCGCTCACCGCGATGCGGGCGAGATGCGCGATGTCGCGCACGGTCTTGGCGTCGACGGACATGGGGCCTCATTTGGCGGACGCAGGCGCGGCGCCTTGCACGCGCGCCCTATAGCAGAGGCGCGAATTCCCCGGCAACCGAGCGGCGCGCGCCGCATTGGCTCGCGCTCGGCCTGCGTGGTAGGCAACGCCGATGCCCGCGCCCATCCTGAGCTTGGTCGAGGCGGCCGCCCATCTTCCTCCGCGCGGTTCCCTGATCGGGCTCGATCTCGGGACCAAGACCATCGGGGTCGCGACCTCCGATCCCGACCGGCGGCTCGCAACCGGCGTCGAGACCATTTCGCGCAAAACCTTCAAGGCGGACGCCGCCCGCCTGCTGGCGCTCGCCGGCGAACGCCGGGCGGTCGGCTTCGTGCTCGGGCTGCCGATCAACATGGACGGCTCGGAAGGCCCGCGCGCGCAATCGGCCCGCGCCTTCGCCCGCAATCTTGCGCGCATGACCGAGCTGCCGATTGCCCTGTGGGACGAGCGGCTCTCCACCGCCGCGGTCGAGCGCGAGCTGATCGCCGGCGACGCCAGCCGCGCCAAGCGCGCGGCGGTGATCGACCAGCACGCGGCGGCGTTCATCCTGCAGGGCGCGCTCGACCGGCTGGCGCGGCTCGACCCCGCTCGAACGAGCCGCTAGAACCGGGCCGGGGGAGCGAACATGCAGCGACCAGTTCCGCCGAGAAGAAGCTTCACAGCCGGGCTCCTCGTCGCGCTCGGCCTGATCCTGACGATGGGCACCGCCGCGGCGCAGACCAAGACCGTCCGTGTCGCCAAGCAGTTCGGCATTTCCTACCTGCCGCTCACCCTGATCGAGGACAAGAAGCTGATCGAGGCGCACGCCCGCAGGCTCGGCCTCGAGGTGAAAACCGAGTGGGTGCAGCTCACCAGCGGCACGCCGATGAACGAGGCGCTCATTTCCGGCAGCGTCGATTTCGTCTCGGGCGGGGTGGGGCCGCTGCTCAGCATCTGGGGCAAGACGCGCGAGAATTTCGCCGTCAAAGCGGTGGCGGCGCTCAACGCGATGCCGCTCTATCTCACCAGCATCAATCCGAGCGTCAAAAGCATCAAGGACTTCACCGACCGCGACCGCATCGCCTTGCCGGCGGTGCGCGTGTCGATCCAGGCGATCACCCTGCAGATGGCCGCCGAGAGCGCGTTCGGTCCCGGGCAGCAATACCGGCTCGATCCGCTCACCGTCTCGCTCAGCCATCCCGATGGGCTTGCCCAGCTGCTGAGCGGCCGCTCGGAGATCACGGCGCACTTCACCTCCGCCCCCTTCATGTATCAGGAGCTGGCCGACCCGCGGGTGCGCAAGATCCTCGACAGCTACGAGGTGCTGGGCGGCCCGCACACGTTCAATCTCGTGTGGACCACCGGCAAATTCCACGCCGAGAACCCGAAGCTGGTGGAGGCGTTCATCGCCGCGCTCGACGAGGCGATGCAGAGCATCGCCCGGGACCCGGCCGCTGCCGCGGCGATCTGGGTCAGGGCGGAAAATTCCAAGCTGTCGGCGGACTACATCGAGAAGCTGATCCGGCTGCCCGAGAACGAGTGGACGATGGTGCCGAAGAAGATCATGGCCTATGCGGAGTTCATGAGCCGGGCCGGCATGCTGCCGGTGAAACCGGCGAGCTGGCGCGACATGTTCTTTTCCGACGCGTATCGGCTCCCCGGAAGCTGATGACGGCCGCGATGGCAAACGAAGCCTCCGCGCCCCTGCTGGACGTAGAGGTCTGGCGCGGCGCCGCAGCCGGGTCGTTCCAAACATTCCGCGTGCCGCGCCGCGTCAACCAGACCGTGCTCGACGTGGTCAGCGAGATCCAGCGCGACCAGGATCCGACGCTCGCCTATCGCTTCGCCTGCCGGGTCGGCATGTGCGGCTCCTGCGCCATGGTGGTGAACGGCCGCCCGCGCTGGACCTGCCGCACGCGCGTCGCCTTGGCGCTCGGCGGTGCCGCGGTGCTGCGCCTCGAGCCGCTGCGCAATTTTGCCGTGGTCAAGGATCTCGCGGTCGAGATGACCGATTTCTTCGACAAGTGGCGCGACGCCAAGGGCCATTTCGAGCCCGGCCCCAGCCCGAGCGAGGGCTTCGCCGTGGTGCCGCCGGCAAGCGCGCAGCGCCGGGCGGCGGACGCCGGCATCGAGTGCATCGGCTGCGGCATCTGCCATTCCGCCTGCGACGTGGTCGCCTGGGACCGCGACTATCTCGGCCCGGCGGCGCTCAACCGCGCATGGACGCTCCTCAACGACGTGCGCGACCGCGGCAACGCGGCGCGCATCGCGGCCGTCTCCGCCGGCTCCGGGTGCCACCTGTGCCACACCCACATGAGCTGCACGCAATTCTGTCCCAAGGGGCTGGCGCCGACCTATGCGATCGCCGGGCTCAAGCGGGCGACCGTCGCGCGCGCGCTGCGGAGGACCCGGTGAGCGCCGGCCTGTTCATCGCCCAGCGCCTGAGCGCCGCCGTGCTGGCGCTGGCCGTGAGCGTGCATCTGGCGACCATCATTTACGCGGCGCGCGCCGGCATGAGCGCCGCCGACGTGCTGGCGCGGACCCACGGCAGCTTCAGGTTCCTCGCGCTCTATGCGATCTTCGTGCTGGCCGTCGCGGTGCATGCGCCGATCGGGCTGCGGAACGTTTTGCGCGAATGGACGACCTGGCGCGGACGCTCGCTCGACATCGCGCTCGGCCTGTTCGCCCTGCTGCTCCTCGTGCTCGGGCTGCGCGCCGCCCTCGCGGTCTTCCTATGATCCGCGCGGCGCACCGGCAGCCCGGCTTCCTCGCGGCGCTGCTGCATCGCCTGTCCGGCTTGGCGCTCGCCATCTTCCTGCCGGCGCACTTCATCGCGCTCGGGCTCGCGTTGAACGGGGCGGATGCACTGGACTCGTTCCTGGCGGTCACGCGGCACCCGGTCGCAAAGCTCGCCGAATGGGCGCTCGTCATCGCGCTGGCGACCCACATGGCGCTCGGGCTGCGTGTGCTGGCGATCGAGTTCCTGCCCTGGCGCGACCGCACCGCGGCGACCGTCTCGGCCTGCCTCGGCGCCGCGCTCATGGTCGGACTTCTTTTCCTCCTCAATGCGGCATAGAATCGGGCCATGCAGATCGATCCGAGGGAAATCGAGGAGCTGAGCAAGACGCTCTACGTGCGCGCGCTCAAGCTGTTGCCGCCGGACATCAAGGCCGGCTTCGGCGAGCTGATGCGGCGCGAGACCGACGCGGTCGGCCGCACCGTGCTCGGCACCATGGTGGAGAACATCGCGGTCGCCGAGCGCACCGACAACCTGCTGTGCCAGGACACCGGCATCCCGATCTACAACGTCACCATCGGCCGCAACGTCGATCTCGACGGGGTCGAGCTGAAGGAGGCGATCGGCCGCGGCTGTGCGCGGGCGACCACGGAGCATCCGCTGCGCTCCTCGGTCGTGCACCCGATCACGCGGCGGAACGAGCAGACCTCGTGCGGCGTGCGCATCCCGATCATCAACATCGATTTCGACGCGCGCGAGGAGACGCTCGAGATCGAGATGATCCCGAAGGGCTCGGGCTCGGAGAACGGCTCGTTCCTCGAGATGCTCATCCCGGCCGACGGCGCCGGCGCCATCAAGCGCTTCGTCATCGATCGGGTGATCGAGCTGGGTGGCCGCGTGTGCCCGCCCACCATCGTCGGCGTCGGCATCGGCGGCACCTCCGACTTGTGCATGCATCTCGCCAAGATCGCCGCGACCCGCCCGCTCGGCACCTCCTGCGCCGACCCGGAGGGGGCGCTGATCGAGGCCGAGCTGAGCGAGGCGGTGAACGAGCTGGGCATCGGGCCGCAGGGGCTCGGCGGATTTTCCACCGCGTTTCGGGTTCACGTCGAGGTCGCCGCGACCCACATCACCATGAACCCGGTGGCGGTGAACATCCAATGCCACTCGGCGCGCCGCGCGAGCGCGATCATCACCCCGGGCGGAATTTCGTTTGTGTGAAAGAAACAAACGCGACTTCACCCTGAGGCGCCGGCCGCAGGCCGGCCTCGAAGGATGGAAGAGGACTCGCTTGTCGCCATCCTTCGAGGCTCGCTTCGCTCGCACCTCAGGATGACGTCGGTGTTATTTGCAGGTAACAAACGATAATGACTCACCATGTGCTCGAACCGCCGCTGACCGAGGCGCAGGTGCGTGCGCTCAAGGTGGGCGACACGGTCACGCTCGAGCGCACGCTCTACGGCATCCGCGACGGCACGCTCATCGCCATGTTCGACCGCGGCCGCGAGACGCGCCTCGACCTCGCCGGCCACGCGCTCATTCACACCGCGCCCAACGTGCGCAAGGTCGCGCCGTCGCCCGAGCATCCCGCCGGCTACGCGCCGCTGTGCGTCGGCACGACCACCTCGATGCGCATGGAGCGCTTCACCCGGCCGCTGATGGAGCGCTATGGCGCGCGCCTGATCATCGGCAAGGGCGGGATGGGGCCGCAGACCCTCGCCGCGTTCCGCGATCTCGGCGGCGCCTATCTGGCGGTGGTGGGCGGGGCTGCGGCGCTCGAGACCACCTGGGTCGAGGCGATCGAGGACGTCGACCTCGACGACCTGCATCCGGAAAGCCTGTGGCGCTTCCGCATCAAGGGGTTTGGGCCGCTGCTGGTCGCCATGGACGCGCACGGCGGATCGCTCTATGCGCGGGTGCAGGGCGACGCGGCGGCGCGGCGCGACGCCATCCTCGCCGGCCTCGGCGCGTCCGACTGATTTCTTGACGAATGAATCAACTCGACACCGACGTGCTCATTCTCGGCGCCGGCGGGGCCGGCCTGCTGGCGGCGCTGCACGCCAAGCAGGCGTCGCCCGACCTCGAGGTGACGATCGCGGTGAAAGGCCTGCTCGGCAAGTGCGGCTGCACCCGCATGGTCCAGGGCGGCTACAACGTCGCGCTCGCGCCCGGCGACTCGGTCGAGCGCCACTTCATGGACACGATCGAGGGCGGCGGCTGGCTCAACGACCAGGACCTCGCCTGGCTGCTGGTCGAGCAGGCGCCGGTGCGCATCCGCGAGCTGGAGAACGAGGTCGGCTGTTTCTTCGACCGCAACCCGGACGGCACCGTCCACCAGAAGGCGTTTGCCGGCCAGACTTTCGACCGCACCGTCCACAAGGGCGACCTGACCGGCATCGAGATCATCAATCGCCTGGCCGAGCAGGTGTGGCGCCGCGACGTGCGGCGCCTCGAAGACCATCGCGCTCTCGACCTGCTGCCCGCGGCCGACGGCGGCGGGCTTGCCGGCGTGCTCATGCTCGACATGCGCAGCGGCGAGCTTGTGCTGGTGCGCGCCCGCGCGACCCTGCTGGCGACCGGCGGCGGCCCGACCATGTACCGCTATCACACGCCCTCGGGCGACAAGTCGTGCGACGGCATGGCGATGGCGCTGCGCGCCGGGCTTCCGCTGCGCGACATGGAGATGGTGCAGTTCCATCCGACCGGCCTGCTCGCCGGTCCCGACACGCGCATGACCGGCACGGTGCTCGAGGAAGGCTTGCGCGGCTCCGGCGGCTGGCTCGTCGACGGCAGCGGCGAGCGGTTCATGTTCGCCTACGACCCGCGCGGCGAGCGCGCGACGCGCGACATCGTCTGCCGCGCCATCATCGACCGCATGCGCCGCGGCCACGCCAGCCCGAACGGCGGCGTGTTCATCGCGATGGGCCACCTCGGGCCGGACAACGTGCGCCGCGAGTTCAAAGGCATGGTCGAGCGCTGCGCCGACTGCGGCTTCGATCTCGCCGCCGGGCGCGTCGAGGTGATACCGACCGCGCATTACATGATGGGCGGCGTCGTGTTCGCGCCCGACTGCACCACCGAGCTGCCCGGCCTCTATGCCGCCGGCGAGGACACCGGCGGCGTGCACGGCGCCAACCGGCTCGGCGGCAACGGGGTCGCCAACTCCACGGTGTTCGGCGGGCTCGCCGGCGACGCGATGGGACGGCGGACCGCGCGCTCCGGTCCGATGCCCGAGGTCGATCGCACCGCGCTCGAGGCCGCGCGCGCGCGCGCCATGGGTCCCCTCGGCCGGCAGGGCGGCGACCTCGAGGCGATCCGCCAAAGCCTCTACGACGTGATGTGGAACGACGTCGGCATCCTGCGCAGCCGCGACGGCCTGGCGCGCGGCGCCGCCGCGCTCGATGCGCTGTCCGCGCAGATCGCCGAGACCGGCGCACCCGCGGAGCCGCGCTACAATCTCGCCTGGATGGATCGGCTCAACCTGGAAAACCTCATCCTGACGAGCCGCGCGATCTGCACCGCAGCGCTCGCGCGCAGCGACAGCCGCGGCGCCCATTTCCGCGAGGATCACCCGCAGCCGTCGGACTTTTCGGCGTCGCGCTACACGATCGTACGCTTGCACGACGACCGGCTCGACGTCACCAGTGCGCCGGTGGTCTTCACCCGCGTCAAGCCGGGCGAGTCGCTGCTGGCGACCGCCGCCGAGTACGAGTAGCCTCCGTCAAATATTGGGCCCTTATGGCGCGCCGTTGCAGCTGCTGAACCGGCCGTAGCCCTCGTCGTTGACGCAGCCCCACCGGTAACCGCGATAGTAGCGATAGGGCGGCGGGGCATAGACCGGCGCGGGCACATAAGCGTAGCCGGGGTCGTAATAGCCGGGGTCGTATCCGTATCCGTAGTAGCCCGGCCCGTAATAGGAGCCGGCGATCGCCGACCCGATGATCGCGCCGGCCGCAAACCCGATGCCGGCACCGACCGCGGCCCGGCCGCGCCAGCGGACCTCGGAGACCTGGCTTGGGGCGGCGGCCTTCAGGCTCGCTCCATACGAGGATACCGGCGCTGCCGACGCCCCGCCGGCGCCCAGCGCCAGCGCGCCCGCAAACCCGAGCGCAAGCGCGTGCTTCATCATCGATCTGCTCATGACCCGTTCCTTTCTTCCTTGCCGGCGCAAACCAACGGCCGTCGTGCCGCGGCGCGCCGGCATTCCGCTACGACAACCTTCAGGACACGGGTGTTGTTCCACCGTCGGCGCGCCGGCCGAAGGCCGCCGCGCACGGGATCAGCCGACCGGCAACGCGCGGTCGAGCAGCCGGGCGGTTTCCGCCGCCTCGAGCGCAGCGGTGCCGTAGGTCGAGCCGCGCGGCTGCGCCAACCGGGCGCGCGCAAACGTCGGCGCGATCGCGGGCGCGCTCTCGGCCAACGCCGCGGCGGCGGCGAGTTGCGCCAGCCGCTCGACGGCATGGCGCGCCGCGCCCTCGGCGTCGCGCCGGGAAAATGCCGTTACCAGGAACGCCGCCGCCTCCGCCGTGCCCGGCAAATCCTGGGCCTCGCGCACGAGTCCATTCAGCACGGCCATCGCCGCGTCGCGCTCGCGTGCGAGCGCGCGCAGCACGTCGAGGCACATGACGTTGCCGGAGCCTTCCCAGATGGCGTTGAGCGGCGCCTCGCGATAGAGCCGCGCCAGCGGCCCCTCCTCGACGTAGCCGTTGCCGCCGAGGCACTCCAGCGCCTCGTAGATGAACGCGGGCGCGGTCTTGCACACCCAGTATTTCACCGCCGGGGTGAGAAGCCGCGCGCGCGCCACTTCGGCCGGGTCGCTCTCGGCGCGGTCGAACGAGCGGCACAGCCGCATCACCAGGGCAACCGCCGCCTCCATGTCGAGCGCGAGGTCGGCCTGCACCGTGCGCATCATCGGCTGATCGGCGAGCTTGCGCTGGAACACGGTGCGATAGCGCGAATGATGCACGGCCTGCGCCAGCGCCATGCGCATCAGGCCGGCCGAGCCGAGCGCGCAGTCGAGCCGGGTGATCTGCACCATCTCGATGATGGTGCGCACGCCCCTGCCCTCCTCGCCCACCCGCCAGGCGAAGGCCTGCGTGAACTCGACCTCGGAGGAGGCATTGGAGCGATTGCCGAGCTTGTCCTTGAGGCGCTGCAGGCGCAGCGCATTGACGCTGCCGTCCGGCCGGAAGCGCGGCATCAGAAAGCACGTGAGCCCGCCGGGCGCCTGGGCCAGCACCAGGAACGCGTCGCACATCGGCGCGGAGAAGAACCACTTGTGCCCGGTGATCAGATAACCCTCGCCGTCCGGCACCGCGCGCGTGGTGTTGGCGCGCACGTCGGTGCCGCCCTGCTTCTCGGTCATGCCCATGCCGAGCGTGATGGCCGACTTCTCGTGCACGGGACGGAAACTCGGGTCATAGGTGCGCGCGACGATCTTCGGCATGAGCCGGTCGCGCAGCGCGGGCTCGACCGCCAGCGGGGCGACCGCCGCCCGTGTCATGGTGACCGGGCAGCAATGCCCGGCTTCCACCTGGCTCGCCATGTAGAGGCGCGCCGCCCGCGCGACCTCGGCCGGCGCCGGCGCCCGGCCGCCGTCGGCGCGCCAGGTCGAGGCGTGCACCCCTGCCGCGATGCTCTCGCGCATGAAGCGGTGATAGGCCGGATGGAACTCGACGATGTCGCGGCGAAAGCCCTTGAGGTCGAAGCTTTTCAGCCGCGGCCCGTTCTCGTTGGCGAGGCGCGCCTGCTCGAGCATGTCCGCCGAGCCGAAATTCTTGCCGAAGGCCGACAGGCCGGCGGCCTCGCCGGCGGCGCCGTTGGCGGCCATTGCGTCCTGCAGCGGCCGGTCGACGGCGTAAAGGTCGACGTCCTCGAACGGCGGCGATTGGTTGAGAACCTCGTGGGTCTCGAAATGCATGAGCGTCATGGCGAGTCCTTCGCCGCCATCCTAGCACGGCCGCGACGGCCCGGCCGGCGGTGCGGCGCCCTCGACTGCGCCCCGTTGGCAAGAATATAGGGACGAGGCCCTCGCGATCAGGAGGCCGTCAATGCCCACCAGAATCACCGTCAGTGACAGCGACGTGCTGCTCGTCGTCGATGTCCAGAACGATTTCTGCGAGGGCGGCCGCCTCGCGGTGCCGCACGGCGGCGAGGTGGTGCCCCTGATCAACCGCCTGGCCGCCCGCTTCCGCAACGTGGTGCTGACCCAGGATTGGCACTCGGCCGGGCACCGGTCGTTTGCGTCGTCCCATGCGGGAGCCAAGCCCTACCAGACGATCGAGCTGGCCTACGGGCCGCAGGTGCTGTGGCCGGATCACTGCGTGCAGGGAACGCCCGGCGCGGAATTTCACCCCGACTTGCGCGTGCCGCACGCGGCCCTCGTGGTGCGCAAGGGCTTTCGCCGCGACATCGATTCCTATTCGGCGTTCCACGAGAACGACCGCACGACGCCGACCGGGCTCTCCGGCTATCTGCGCGAACGTGGCCTTGGGCGCGTGATCCTCGCCGGGCTGGCGCTCGATTTCTGCGTGCGCTGGTCGGCCGAGGACGCGCACAAAGGCGGCTTTGCCGCGGTCGTGGTCGAGGACGCCTGCCGCGCCATCGACGTGGACGGGTCGCTGGCGGCGACCCGCGCCTCGCTCGCGGCGCTCGGCGTCCCCTGCGTCAGGGCGGACGCGGTGGCGTAGGCCCCGCGGCACCGGCCCCCGCCCTCCACGGGCCACCCGTCCGTACCTGTGGACCCGCGGCAATGTGGCCTTGCCGGGGGGCGCCGACTCCCCCTATAGACACGGCTTTAATGAACATCGCCACGAAATCCTCCTTCGTCCTCAACCGCCGTCACCTGTTGGGGATCGAGGGGCTTTCGCACGAGGAGATCACCGGCCTGCTCGATCTCGCCGAGGAATTCGTCGACCTCAACCGGCAGATCGAGAAGAAGCGCACGTCGCTGCGCGGCCGCACCCAGATCAACCTGTTCTTCGAATCCTCGACCCGCACCCAGTCCTCCTTCGAGCTGGCCGGCAAGCGGCTCGGCGCCGACGTGATGAACATGTCGGTCGGGGTCTCGGCCATGCGCAAGGGCGAAACCCTGCTCGACACGGCGATGACGCTCAACGCCATGCACCCGGACCTGCTGGTGGTGCGCCACCACGCCTCGGGCGCGGTCGAGCTGCTCGCCCGCAAGGTCGACTGCTCGGTGATCAACGCCGGCGACGGCGCGCACGAGCACCCGACCCAGGCGCTGCTCGACGCGCTCACCATCCGGCGCAACAAGGGCCGCATCGAGCGCCTGGTAGTGGCGATCTGCGGCGACATCCTGCATTCGCGCGTCGCGCGCTCGAACATCATCCTGCTCAACACGCTGGGCGCGCGCGTGCGCGTGGTCGCGCCCTCGACCTTGCTGCCGCCCGGGATCGAGCGGTTCGGGGTCGAGGTGTGCCGCGACATGCGCGAGGGCCTCGCCGGCGCCGACATCGTCATGATGCTGCGCCTGCAGCGCGAGCGCATGAACGGCTCGTTCGTGCCCTCGGTGCAGGAATATTTCCACTATTACGGCCTCGATGAGAAGAAGCTCGCCTATGCCAAGCGCGACGCGCTGGTGATGCATCCCGGCCCGATGAACCGCGGCGTCGAGATCGACACCGCGGTCGCCGACGGCGCCCAGTCGCTGATCCGCGAGCAGGTGGAGATGGGCGTGGCCGTGCGCATGGCCGCGCTCGAGGCGCTGTCGCGCACCCTGCCGAACGCGTAGATGAGCAAATCTCTCTCCACAAGCCGCGGACACCCTCCCCTGCAGGGGGAGGGTCGTCGCCGCGCGAAGCGCGGTGACGGGGTGGGGTGGGCCGCGAACTCAGCGCTCGCGGAGAGGCACCCCCACCCGGCGCGCTTCGCGCGCCGACCCCGGATCAAGTCCGGGGCAGGCTCTCCCCCCTGCAGGGGGAGGTAAAGAGTCTCGCGATGCTCTCCGACCGCCGCCCGATCCTGCTCGCCAACGCCCGGGTCGTCGATCCGTCGCGCGACCTCGATATCGAAGGCGACGTGCTGATCGCCGACGGCGTCGTGCGCGAGGCGAAGCGCGGCATCCATGCCTCCGGCGTGCCGGAAGGCACCGAGGTGGTCGATTGCCGCGGCCGCGTCGTCGCGCCCGGGCTGATCGACATGCGCGCCTTCGTGGGCGAGCCCGGCGCCGAGCACCGCGAGACGCTTGCGTCCGCCAGCCAAGCGGCGGCCGCCGGCGGCGTCACCACCGTCGTGTGCCAGCCCGACACCACGCCGGTGATCGACGATCCGGCGATCGTCGATTTCGTGCTGCGCCGCGCCCGCGACACCGCGATCGTGCACGTGCATCCCATGGGCGCGCTGACCAAGGGGCTGCGCGGCGAGGAGCTGGCCGAGATCGGCCTGCTCAAGGCGGCCGGCGCGCTTGCCTTCACCGACGGCGCGCGCAGCGTGACCAACGCGCTGGTGATGCGCCGGGCGCTCACCTATGCGCGCGACTTCGATGCGCTGGTCGTCCACCACACCGAGGATCCCGACCTCATCGGCGACGGCGTGATGAACGAGGGCGAGTACGCCGCCCGCCTCGGCCTGTTCGGCATCCCGACCGCCGCCGAGAGCATCATGCTCGAGCGCGACGCGCGCCTCGTCGCGCTCACGCAGAGCCGCTATCACGCCGCCTCGATCACCAGCGCGGAATCCCTCGACGTGCTGCGCCGCGCCAAGGACGCCGGGCTTGCGATAAGCGCCGCCGCCTCGGTCAATCACCTCACGCTCAACGAGATCGACGTCGGCCCCTATCGCACCTTCCTCAAGATGGCGCCGCCCCTGCGCGCGGAGAGCGACCGCGCGGCACTCGTTGCCGCGCTGGCATCCGGCCTGATCGACGTGGTGATGTCCGACCACAATCCGCAGGACGTCGAAGTCAAGCGCCTGCCGTTCGCCGAGGCCGAGCCCGGCGCGATCGGGCTCGAGACCATGCTCACCGCCGGCCTGCGCCTCGTGCACAACGGCGAGCTGCCGCTCGCGACGTTGCTCAAGGCGATGTCGACGCGCCCGGCCGAGCTGCTCGGCCTGCCGGGCGGCACCCTGAAATCGGGCGCGCCCGCCGACGTGATCGTGATCGACCTCGACGTGCCATGGGTGCTCGATCCCGCCATGCTCAAGTCGAAATGCAAGAACACGCCGTTCGACGAGGCACGGCTGCAGGGCCGCGTGGTGCGCACCATCGTTGCCGGGCGGACGGTGTACGAGTATGTGTGACGGACCTCATCCTGAGGAGGCCGCGAAGCGGCCGTCTCGAAGGATGGCGACAGGCGCGTTTGTTTCCATCCTTCGAGACGCTCGCGCTACACGCTCGCTCCTCAGGATGAGGATGGAGATTGGATCGTCGGAAGAAATTCGCGCATAAAAAATGGTCCATCCGATCAGCTGGTCGATCGACCTGCCCTATTATCTCGCCGCGCTGGCGTTCGGCTATCTCGTCGGCTCGATCCCGTTCGGCCTGATCCTCACGCGGCTTGCCGGCACGCAGGACATCCGCTCCATCGGCTCCGGCAATATCGGCGCGACAAATGTGCTGCGCACCGGCCGCAAGAGCCTCGCCGCCGCGACGCTGCTCTGCGACATCCTCAAGGGCACCGTGGCGGTGCTGGCGATGTACTGGCTGTGGGGGCGCGATCATTCCATCATCGCCGGGCTCGGCGCGTTCCTCGGCCATTTGTTCCCGCTCTGGCTCCGCTTCAAGGGCGGCAAGGGCGTCGCGACCTATATCGGCGTGCTCGTCGGCCTTGCCGCGACCGGCGCGCAAGATCGGCTTCGGGAGAAACAAGGCTCGATAAGCGAGCATTGATTTTCCTATATTTTTTTGAGTTCGTTCTGCCAAAATATAACAAAAGGTTATATGGCGGCCGTGCGGTCTCGTGCCCGGCGCGAGCCAAGCGACGACGTCCTATTTTTTCAAACAATTAGATGCCGCTCATGGCAGCGTCAAGCACAGCCATGATGCCGGATTGTCAGAACCACAACGGCAGAAACCCGCACGAGACCTCGCAGGTCTGCCGCCGGCTGACGTTGCGGATCAGCGCGGTGGCGCAATGGCCGTGCATCTCGCCGGCGAGGAATTTGATCTCGTCGCCCGCGGTCCAGCCCTGGCACACCGGCTCCCTGGGCGTGAACCGGCTGCCGTTGATGATGAAGCGGCCCCATCCGTCGACGACCTCGATCACGTGCCGCTCGGGCGGCAGGCGCAGGTCGTAGCCCGTGGACCCGTGGTGCACGTGGCGGCGCACGCGGTCGCCGTCCGCGTCGGCGTTGCCGGCCGCAAGGGCCAGCGCCACGGCGAGCAGCAAAGTTCCGATCACGCGCTTTGTCATGTCCTTCCCCGCCGGCGGCATCAAGCCGGGAGTTTGCCACAGGTCGGCCGGCAAAAGCACTGGCTTCGCGCGCATTCCTGTGGCCCGCGGGGGTTGTGGGGCGGCGCGCGCTCGGCGATGCTCGCCGCAAGGGAGGAATTTGGGTGCTCAAACGCGACACCAATGCGGGGCTCCTCGGCGACGAGGAGCGGATCGAGTGGTTGCGGCTCGCCCGCACCGAGAATGTCGGCGCGCGCACGTTCCATGCGCTCCTGCGGCAGTTCGGCAACGCCCGCGCCGCCCTCCACCGGCTGCCTGAGCTGGCGCGCCATGGCGGCGCCGCCGGCCCGGTCAAAATCTGCTCGCGCGCCGAGGCCGAGCAGGAACTCAAGGCCGCCCGCGCGCTGGGCGCGCGCTTCGTCGCGCTGACCGAGCCCGACTACCCGGCGCGCCTGCGCGAGATCGACGACGCGCCGCCGCTGCTGGCCGTGCGAGGCAACGCCGCGGCGCTGGCCCGGCCGATGATCGCCATGGTGGGCTCGCGCAACGCCTCGGCGGCCGGGGCCAAGTTCGCCTCGCGCCTCGCCCGCGATCTGGGCGAGGCGGGCCTCGTCATCGTTTCCGGGCTCGCGCGCGGGATCGATGCGGCGGCGCATAGAGCGAGCCTCGAGTCCGGGACCGTCGCGGTGTTCGCGGGCGGGCAGGATTGCCTCTACCCGCCCGAGCACGCCGATCTGCTCGCCGCGATCCTCGGCGCGGGCGCGGCCCTATCCGAGATGCGGTTCGGGCACGAGCCGCGCGGCCGCGATTTTCCCCGCCGCAACCGACTGATCTCCGGGCTCTCGGTCGGAGTGATCGTGGTCGAAGCGGCGCAGCGCTCGGGCTCGCTGATCACGGCGCGCTTCGCCCTCGAACAGGGCCGCGAGGTTTTCGCGGTGCCGGGTTCGCCGCTCTACCCGCGCGCCGAAGGGACCAACGGCCTGTTGAAGCAGGGCGCAACCCTGGTGACCGCGGCGGCCGACGTCACCGCGACGATCGAGCCCATCCTGGGGCAACGGGTGGCGGCGCCGGCGGAAAAGCCGATCCTGCGCGAGGAGGCGGA
>WNGG01002496.1_pt1 | contig 20753 bp, 15 predicted proteins | sample 5400661 | NCBI WGS metagenome assembly WNGG01 (sample SAMN13153372, study PRJNA577476) | soil metagenome | isolation source: 100 cm soil or saprolite under Garry oak tree replicate 1 | place: USA:California | collected 2016-06-15
CCCTGCCAGCGGCCGCACACCGTGGCGTCCGCATCTTCAACGACGATCCGCGTAAGATTGTGGCGGCGCTGAAAGCGAAGCCGGGTCGAGACATCTGGCTCTTCGGCGGGGGCGTCCTCTTTCGTTCGCTGCTCGACGCGGGCCTCGTGGACACGGTCGAGGTGGCCGTCATGCCTGTGCTTCTCGGAGCCGGGATCCCACTCCTTCCGCCTGGCGCCGCGACCGAGCTGGTGTTGGCTGACCAGAAGACACTCCCAGCCAGCGGGATCGTTATGCTCGCATACTCGGTGCCCGGTGGCGTTGGTCCCGCTCCGCGCATTCGGTACATCAAGGCCGCCAAGAGTCGCGGAAAGAAGACGACGCGGACCGGCAAGTCTTCGAAGCGAACGGTGGTCAAGAAGCGGGTCATTTGATGTTGCAGCCTACACAGCATTGGAGCCGCGACCCAGATGCCCACAGCCGTTAGGCGTGGGAGGTTCACGCTCTTGCCCTAGACTCAATTCGCAGGCCGCAGCGTGACCCTCCGACGCCTTGCGGCCGGCAGTGGGGTGGCGTCGTAAGTTTTCATCATATATGGTGAGGCGCAGCCTCATGTTTGGCCGACCCTTCTTGCGATTTTCCAGTACGGTTCCTGATTTTACGCACCAGGGGCCGCTTGACGCCCAGTCATCAACTTGGATTTCCCCATCCGTAACGGAGCAATCTCAATGCGTTTTCTGACATTATTTTTTTGATGTTGGCGGGGGAGATTCCTTTGCTGCGCAATGCTTCAATCAGAACCGGCAACTGTGAGGGTTTGTAAAAGTCGTTTGGCGCATCGGCGAAGCCGTCAAAGTCAGTGCCGATAGAAATGTTGTCGTAATTTTGGGTTCTTGTCTTGGAATTGATGTATTGAACGGTCTCAACGATGTAGTCGATTCCGTTTTTGAATCTCTCTTTTTCGTTCTTGTTTAGATTCGTGTTGCATCCAATCAGCCAAAAATTTTCAGGGATGATTCCGATCGTGCCATCGGACTCGCAAATCCAGTCAATCTCCTCATCACACGCGTCATAGAATTTGTAGTTGTCATATGCATTCTGGTTACACTCTTCGTACTTTTCGAAGATGTACTGTGCGCCAGTGTGCGTAAAAGTCAGCGGGCGCATTCTTTTGCCTTCAGTCAATCTGCTCCTGTTCAGTTCAAAGACATCCTTCCGCGCTGCAGGTGTCGAGTGGGTTAAATCCACGATCATTCCTATGTCGAGCATTTTTCGGACTACGGTTTTCCCGATCTCTTTAAGGGGGAAATCTTGATCAGGTGTGTACGTCCAGTACATCCCTATCAGTTCTTTCGCGTCCGGCGAAATTCCTTCAACAGGAAATACGAGGTCATTTCTGAAGAAGTGACCGAGGCTCATGAGGCACACACCGCGCGCTTTCAGAGCTTCAAGATTGTGGATATACCAATCGGCGTTAAGGGGTGGGATCAAGCAAGTCGCCGAGAGTGGCAGAGAAGCTTCTTGATCTTTCACTCGTTTCCTTTCGCGAGGCGCTTCGTTTCTTCTTCGGGTGATCGGGAAGTTTCTGCCTAAGGCATGTGCGCCTTCAATGGCATGGGCGATTGGAATCTTGGATTGGCTTAATGCCTGTTCAAACTCTGAGAAATCGCGCGCAATCACAAACTGAACTTTGTTTTGTTTCTGATTGGCAAGATGGATTTGCGTTTCCAGGATATCCATCATCAAATTGATCTGCGTGAAGTTGGAGTAATCGTCGTGCTCCACCTTATCCGCCAGTCCAGAAAAGAATCGCTTGATCAGTGGAAATAGGTTTCTAAGAAGAGCCGATTCCCGCTCTAACGCCGCCTCGACAAGATAATGCGCGGCCAGGAATCCTTTAACGTATCCGCTGGCTAATTCATCGACGGAGTACGTCATTGAAACCGGATTGATTCCTGGTGAAGGACTGCTGTGTTTCCAAATTTTATTATTCCACAGATACATCTTCAATGAAGGATGGCAATGCAGATCGACTATTCCAAAGTCGTTAATCGCTTGCTTCCCGCGAGCAGGAATTGTTCTTTGTGCTTTTGGCAAACCGGGAAAAATGTTCTTGCCCAACAAGAACTTGGGAACAAGTGTCACACCCGCCAAGGCCATTGCGGTTTTCCTGATAAATTCCTTTCGTCCAAGTTCATTCATGATTGAAGAATGTTGTTTATCGCATTCGAAGGCTGATCCTCCATCGCGCACGGAAACACCACGCCCATTCCGCCTCACCAAAGCTCGACTTCACGAGAAATGGACCGATGCGTGTCCCTACAGTTTGCGCCAACAGATTCTCTTTCTACACAGAAATGAAGGCTCTTATATACGAGAAACGAGGCGAATGCAAGAAAGCTTACTGGCGTGGTGCGCATTGCGGTGGTGATTGGACAATGGCACTAGCGGACAGGGAAGCAGTTTCTTGGGGCCCGCGCTTCGGTTGACCTTAATCGTTATCCCCATCTCCGCCTCCAGTACGTCTATCTAAAGAGTCTCAATTTCCGAATAGATTCTTGCGTGAGGCAACGATTCGATTTCAGATAGATTTGTAATGAATCAATGCGGCTGGCCGTTGCTTGACTCAAAAGATATTTCAGCTACAATGTCCCCTCTTTAACTGTCCGATATGGAGTCAACCTTGAGGTATGTGAAGTTACGATAGGCGGTGATAATCATGCAAAAGATCGCTTCCAGTTTCCTCTTGCTCACATTGACCCTGTTGATCAATGCCCAAGCGGGCGTAGGATTCATCACTGACTCGGCGCAAGAGACCAACGGCACGCCAGGTCTCTGGCATATCGCCCCGCCAGCTCCGAGGATCGCCGAGGCCGAGCGCCTGGCTGAACTTGCCAATCGACGCGCAGAGGTGATGAAACGCGTCGGGCAGAAAGGTATGCTGGTCCTTTTTAGTGGCGTGCCGCGGCCCTACACCCTCGATGTGGATTACCCTTTCCGGCAGGAGAATAACCTTTACTACCTCACAGGAATCGACCAAGCGGGCGCGACGCTCGTGCTCATTCCGGGAGCTAACAAGACGCGCGAGATTCTATTCATGCCCCGCCGCAACCCCGCGGCTGAGACTTGGACTGGTCATATGCTATCCGTCGAAGAGGCGCGCGCCCGCAGCGGCGTCCATGAAGTGTGGGATGATTCCTGGTTGAATGGCTTTCTCGCGTTCTTGGCTCCGCGCGCTGGCGGGGTGCTTTCACAACGCGGGGAAACTACAAAACTTGATGACAAACGTGTCGAAGCATGGCGCGAGGATTTTCGCAACCTGAGAGATGCGATTCGCAACAGTGAAGGCGAGCTCTATCTGCTGCTTCCTTTTCCGGGTCGAACAGAGCGCGAGTCGCGCGAGTTCAGGTCGGAGCAGATACTCGCCGCGCAGATCGCTTCGACGGCGGTCGGGCTGACAGTCAAGAATGCCTGGCCGATTCTTTCAGAACTTAGATTACACAAGTCGCCCTGGGAGTTGAGCCTTCTCCAGCACGCCGTCGACATAACAGCCGAGGCTTTTTACCGCGCTTATGCGATCGCGGCGCCTGGCGTGAATGAATATGAAGTGCAGGCCGAATTTGAGTATACCTATCACCGTCACAACGCTGACTGGGGCTATCCTTGCATCGTCGGCGGCGGCGCCAACGCGACGACGTTACATTACGAGACCAATCAAGATCCGCTGCCGGCGAATGGCTTGTTGCTGATGGATTGCTCGGCCGAGTTTGATCACTACACCGGCGACATTACGCGCACGCTTCCCGTTAGCGGAAAATTCACGAAGGAACAGGCGGAGATTTACCGCATTGTTTATGCCGCGCAAATGGAAGCCATCAAGCTCATACGGCCGGGCATCAAACTCTCTACTTCGGGGGCGGGATTGAACGCCAATCCGATTTACACTGCTTCGGCCGAGGTCATCAAAAAAGGTTTGCTGCGTCTTGGATTGATCACCTCGAAAGACAATGACGAATACCGCATCTGGTTCATGCATGGCTCGACTCATTGGATCGGCATGAATGTGCATGACGTGGGTGACTACGCCACGCAGCTAGCGCCAGGTATGGTGTTCACGGTCGAGCCCGGCATCTACATACGGCCAGACGCCTTGGATGTGTTGCCGAAGACGCCGCAGAACGAAAAGTTCATCGCGGCGGTTCGCCCGGCGTTCGAGAAGTACAAAGGCATCGGCGTGCGCATCGAGGACGATGTGTTGGTCACCGAGGGCGGGTCGAAGGTGATGTCGGCAGCGATACCTTCCAAACTTGAAGAGGTCGAGGCGACGATGGCTCGCCTCAAGCAGGAAGTAAGCCCGAGTCGCTCGCGAATCACGAGGTAGTTTCAGAGCGCCAATCAAGAATCGGCGGCTGCGTAGTGGACCGCGTGGCGGTCACCTATCGATAGACGACAGGATGACCACGGCGTTGTTTGTATCGAACGGCTCATCTGGCTTGATCGCGTGAATCGGCTCGCATCGGAGGAGTCGTGATGAGCGCATCTCCCAAGAAAGTACCCAGTCTTTTCCCCGCCCGCGAGGTTGACGATCTATCGAGCCACGCCCATCGGCAACTCATTGGCGGCGTGGGTTTGGTTTTGCCCGTCGTTCTCTGGCTCATTGCGGGCTTGAGGCCCACAGTGGAACGTCCATGGGAACCACTGGGCTCCGTTAGTGCCTATTATTACACTGGGGCTGTGTCGGTCTTCGTCGGCATGCTAATCGCTCTGGCATTGTTTCTGTTTTCGTATCGCGGCTACAACAACAAATATTATCTTCGTGATCGGGTTGCAGCGAGCATCGCCGGCTGCGCTGCCGTTATGGTAGCGCTCTTTCCTACGTCTCATACGCCGGCTCTTCCCTGGTGGACGCCGCTGACCGGGAAGATCCACATTTACTCTGCCGCAGTACTGTTCAGTTGCTTTATCTTTTTCTCCCTGTTCCAGTTTCCGTTGTCCAGAGCCCAGAAAACGAAACCTCTTCCGCGGGACAAAGAGTTGCGCAACGTGATTTATATCTCCTGCGGCGCAGCGATGGTACTCTGCATGTTGTGGGTAGTCTACGCGGAATTCACTCATATGCCGATTTTCTGGCAGGAGGCATTGTTACTCGAATTCTTTGCTGTGTCCTGGCTGGTGAAAGGCCGCGCGTATTCGACCGCGGTTGCGGCCGGCAAGCAATCACTTCATCCGGGACAGTTGATCGAAGACATAGCGAGTGCTGTTCGTCGTTAGCCCTGGCGGGGACTGTTTATTCTAGCGAACCATGGAACTTTTGATTGAATCGGCCGCGTATTAGGGATGAACACTTTGCAGCCTCTTGATTCCGCCGCTCGCTAAGAGGTGAATGAGCACACTATCCCGAATTCAAAGGAGACCAAGATGCAAGAAACTGCCATCGCTACTCAAGAGGTTATCGAGCGTGGAAAAACTCATAATCCTGATCGTCACGTCAATGCAAGGCCTTTCAAGGTTGTAGGAGGGCTAATGCGAAGAATTCTGCCGACACTTCTGATTGGCCTTCTTGCGCCAGTCACCGTCGCCTTGGCGCAGGAGGCACCGAAAGCCGGCGGCCCCTCGAGCCCGGATAATCCGATCAGCTCATCCAATAAGCTCGCTTACAGCTTCATGAAGTTTGTGCTGCTCAAATCAGCCGAAAAAATGCCCGAGGAGCATTATAACTTTAAGCCCACCTGGGTGGTCCGCAGCTTCGGCAAGTTCGTCGGGCACGTGGCTGATTCACAGTACTACTTTTGTTCCCGGGCGCTGGGCGAGAAGAATCCTGCCCCGAACATCGAGCAGACCAAAACATCGAAAGCCGATCTGATCGCCGCACTAAAAGAATCCTTCGCCTACTGTGATAAGGCCTATAACCGGATGACCGACGCGGAGGCTGCCCAGATGACCAAGTTCGGCGGACTCGACATACCGAAACTGTTCGTGCTGACCGCTAACAACCTGCACACTGCGGAACACTACGGCAACCTTATCATCTACTTGCGGATGAAGAACATCGTTCCTCCAAGCACCGAGGGCGGCTTCGACCCTCGGGCGCAGAAATAGTCTGAGTTCGGGCCGGCGCGGGGTCGTTGTTAGCCCAAGCTTCGTCTGCCGCGCCGTCGCGACAACAAGAGCGCAGGTAGAACCGGATATGAAAGCTATTGTTTATCACAGCTACGGTTCACCCGATGTTCTGAAGTGTGAGGAAATCGCGAAGCCCGCTCCCAAGGACAATGAAGTCTTGGTCAAAGTCCGCGCGGCCTCGCTCAATCCGCTCGACTGGCGGTTGATGAAAGGCCAGCCGTCTGCTCTTCGCATATTTTTCGGTCTGCGGAGACCTAGATTCGGACGACCCGGCGTTGATGTGGCCGGCGTGGTTGAATCGGTTGGCAAGAACGTAACGCGGTTCAAGCCGGGTGACGAGGTCTTCGGCGCGTGCCGCGGGGCCTGTGCCGAGTATGCGTCCGCTCCCGAGTCGAGATTGGCAGTGAAGCCGTCTAACGTGACGTTCGAGCAAGCCGCATCCGTAAATGTGGCGGCACTAACGGCATTGCAGGGTCTTCGCGACAAGGGAAGCCTTCAGCCGGCGCAGAAGGTCCTGATCAACGGCGCAGCGGGAGGCGTGGGCACGTTCGCTGTGCAGATCACCAAATGGCTCGGCGCACAAGTGACCGGCGTGTGCAGCACGAGAAATCTGGAAATGGTCAGATCAATCGGCGCAGATCGGGTCATTGATTACACCCGTGAGGATTTCACCAAAAGCGGTCAACGTTACGATGTCATTCTCGACAACGTTGCGAACCATCCATTGTCAGCAATCAGGCGCGTCTTGAATCCCAAGGGAAGGTACATTATGGTTGGAGCACCGCACAGCCCTTCGATGATCGAACTTCTCGGTGGACTGCTTAAGCCACTTATGTTGTCGCTGTTCGTGAGCCAAAAGTTGTCCTTTTTCATAGCAAAACCAAATAAAGAGGACCTGACCATGATCGGCGAGCTCATTTCCAGCGGGAAGGTAACACCGGTGATCGACAGGCGGTACAGGTTGAGTGAGGTCCCCGAGGCTATACGGTATCTGGAAGAAGGACACGCTCGAGGAAAAGTCGTAATAGTTGTGGAGTAGACGAGTAAAACCTGGATGAAGAACAAACATCCTCGCCAATTCTTGAAATAGTCTGTGATCACAATTCGATTAATTCCTTGGCACTTGGGCAACATTGCGTTCCGGCTTAGGTCACGCGAGAATACAGTCTTGCCGTGGAAACTGGCTCGTGTATGATGAGAGACCCCGCTGAGAGGGACTAACCAGAAACTTCCGCTTGGAGGACTTCTTACCATGAAGCTTGCCATCATCTGTGTTGTTGCTGTGCTGCTATTGGTATTTGGCACTGACCGCGTAGCGTCCAAGAATGATCGGGCCGTGCCTGGCGACTGGGATCGAGAGGGTGCGGCCAAGTACTTGGACGATCGGATGGATGTCTGGTTCGCAAACGCCAAGAAGCTCCAGACCGGCGAGACAGAAACGTCCTGCGTCTCCTGTCATACGACCGTTCCCTACGTTTTGGCTAGGCCAGCCCTCAGGCGCGCGATGCATGTGAACACCGCAACTCCTCAAGAACTGAGACTGATTGAGGAAACCACGCGTCGGGTGGAGAGCTACGAGGCTAAGCGGCCGCTCTACGACCATAACGACAGTAAGAAGTTGGAATCGCGTGGGACCGAGGCGGTGCTCAACGCGCTGATACTTGCGAGCGCAGACGCTGAGCAGAGTCGGAGAACGTCGAGCGCTGCGACCCAACAAGCCTTCAAGCAGTTGTGGGAGTCACAAAGGTCGGATGGCGCGTGGGACTGGCTTGATTTCGGGCTTGAGCCGTTCGAGACCGTGGAAGGCGCGTACTTTGGCGCTACTCTTGCGGCGTTGGCTGTCGGTGCTGCACCAGGCGCTTCTATCAGCCTCGCCGCCGAGACGAAGGCAGGCGGCAAGAAGCTGCGTGAGTATCTGAAAGAGGGATACGCCGCGCAGAGTCTCTTCAATCGCACTTGGTTGCTGCTGGCCGCGACTCGCTTGAATGACTTGTTGACAAATGCACAGCGTGCGTCGCTGATTGCTGAGATTCAAAACAAGCAGCGCGAGGATGGAGGATGGGCTCTCGAATCGCTCGGCGCTTGGAAATGGAGCAAGAAGGCCGCGCCGTTTCGAGCGCCGGGAACGCCGGATGCCGCGTTGCTCGCGAAGTCAGATGGTTACGGCACTGGGCTGATGGTGTACGCGCTCAGACAGGCGGGGCTGCCAGTCGGTCATCCGGCGGTGAGCAAAGGCATGCAGTGGCTCAAGGCAAATCAACAAAACGTTCAGATCAGCCAACACACTTGGATGGCGTGGCGCTCGCATTCGCTCAACTTTGACCGCGAGCACGGTGGCGATAAAGGCGAGCCGTGGCGCCGAATGTTCATGTCGGACTCGGCAACGGCTTTCGCGGTGTTGGCATTGGTTACCTCTAACTGACCCTTGGGGAGGTGTTGAATGGCATTCTCGCTAACATGGCTTCCCGACGTGCTAAAGAGCGCTGGTCTCAACGTAAAGCTGGTTGACGGCTGGGAAGATCGGGGTCGCGGGGACGTCGGAAAGATAATCGGCGTCCTTTGCCATCACACTGCCGGTCCAAAAAATGGAAACATGCCAAGCCTCGACATAATCACCAAGGGAAGAGACAATCTACCGGGACCTCTCTCTCAACTCGGGCTTGGTCGAGACGGCACGTACTTCGTTATCGCCGCCGGCAAGTGCAGTCACGCCGGGAAGGGTAATTGGAAGGGCATAACGAACGGTAATACAAACCTCATTGGGATTGAGGCAGAAAATACGGGGCTGCCGAACGACTCTCCGTGGCCCGCAGTGCAAATGGACGCGTACCAGCGCGGCGTCGCTGCTATTCTGACTCACATCGGACAAGGTCCCGAGTTTTGCGCCGGGCACAAGGAGTATGCCTTGCCGCCGGGTCGCAAGAGCGATCCTGATTTTGATATGGTTCCGTTCCGGGAAGCCGTTGCGGCAATTATGAGTGGCACCGCTCCTGCGCCCGAACTGATCTCACCCGCAGCGTCCGCACCGCAGGAGGCAGCAGCACCTGATCGACCAACAATTCGTCTTGGCGCAACTGGTGATCTGGTCAAGCAAGTTCAGGCGAAAGTCGGAATCACGCCCGATGGCAACTTCGGGCCAAAGACCGAAGCTGCGGTTCGCGCTTTCCAACGCGATCACGGCCTTGTGCCAGACGGGGTTGTCGGAGCCGGTACGTGGGCCGCTCTTGACGCTGCTTGATGAATACACCGAAAACTCTCGGAGGAATCACATGAAGTTGGGGCGCGTCCTTGTCGTGTTCGCCTTGTTTTCTCTTTTTGCGGTTGCCAAAACGTCCTCTCAGACTCCAGGCTCAGCTCAGGAGAAGGAGACTAAAACAGACCATAAGAAGTATCCTGCGTTGCCGAGTGAAACACCGCAGCAGTTTCAGCCGGTGACCGATAGCTTCGATTACGTCAAACGCGACGTGATGATTCCCATGCGTGACGGTGTGAAACTGCACGCCGTGATCATTGTGCCCAAAGGCGCGAAGAATGCGCCGATCCTTCTAACTCGCACGCCGTACAACGCGACCGAGTTGACGAGCCACGCACAAAGCTCACACCTGGGCCCGATCTTGAACGGCTACGACAACGCCGTCGAGGTGATCGTCGAGGGCGGTTACATCAGAGTTGTCGAGGACGTGCGCGGCAAGTACGGCTCGGAGGGCGATTACGTGATGAACCGTCCTTTGCATGGCCCGCAGAATGCGACGCCCGTCGATCACGCTACCGACACTTACGACACGATCGATTGGTTGGTGAAGAACATTCCCGAAAGCAACGGCAAGGTCGGCATTCTCGGCATCTCCTACGATGGATTTCTTCCGCTGATGGCGCTGGTCAATCCGCATCCTGCGCTGAAGGTGTCCGTGCCAATGAACCCGATGGTCGACGGTTGGATGGGCGATGACTGGTTCCACAACGGCGCGTTTCGTCAGCAGAACATGCCTTACATTTACGAGCAGGTAGCGATGCGCTCGAACGAAGCCAAGTGGTGGACGAGTCACTTCGACGACTACGACATGTACATGCAAGCAGGCTCGGCGGGTGAGCTTGGGCGTCAGCGTGGACTCGAACAAATCGGTTTCTGGCGAAAGCTGCTCGAGCATCCGAGCTACGACGCATTTTGGCGAGACCAGGCGGTCGACAAGGTGCTCGCAGCCCAACCGCTGAAAGTTCCGGTGATGCTCGTCCACAGCTTGTGGGACCAGGAAGATATTTACGGCGCGATGGCAGTGTACAAAGCGATCAAACCGAAAGACACAGGAAACAACAAAGTGTTTTTGGTTTTCGGTCCTTGGCATCACGGGCAAGAGATCTACGAGGGCAGTTCGCTGGGTTCGCTGAAGTTCAACAGCGACACCTCGCTTTATTTTCGTAAGGAGATCTTGCGACCGTTTCTCGATCAATATCTCAAGGACGGCGCGCCAAAAGCTGACCTCGCGCCGGTGATTGCATTCGAGACCGGGACGAACGAGTGGCGGCGTCTGCCCGCATGGCCAGCCGGTTGCGCGAGTGGTTGCATGCCGCGAGCCACGCCGCTGTATCTCACAGCAGGTCTCAAGCTGAGCTTCACTGCGCCGAAGCCTGGCGACGCGGCCTTTGATGAGTACGTCTCCGATCCTGCCAAGCCCGTGCCCTTCAGGGCTCGCCCAATTCAGCCAGTCGGTTACGCCACGGGCATGAGCTGGTCGCAATGGCTGGTGGACGATCAGCGAGAAGCATCGGGCCGCCCGGATGTTGTGGTATTCATTTCTGATGTTTTGACGTCGCCGATAAAGATCAGCGGCCAGCCGATTGCAAACCTGATTGCTTCAACGAGTGGTACCGACTCCGACTGGGTGGTCAAGCTTATCGACGTTTATACCGATGAAGCAGCCAGTCAGCCGGCTTTGGGTGGATACCAACTGATGGTATCAGCGGACATTTTTCGTGGACGTTATCGCGAGAGTTTTGAGACGCCCAAGCCGATCGAATCCGACAAGCCGTTGCTGTACCGCTTCGCGCTGCCCACGGCGAATCACGTCTTTCTCCCGGGACACCGCGTGATGGTTCAGGTTCAATCGAGCTGGTTCCCGCTTTACGATAGGAATCCGCAAACGTTTGTGCCGAATATCTTTTGGGCCAAGCCGGGAGATTATCGAAAAGCGGTGCAGCGGATCTATCACGCGGCCGACCGCGCGAGCTTTGTTGAGCTGCCTCTGGTAAATTCGCGTTGAAGCCGCTATGCGTGGAAGGCGGTTATCGATCTTGTCTCGGACTCCATCCGCTCTTCAGCCTTTGCTTTCCGCTTTCTTCTCGCTGGTTTCTTTCTTCGGTACTTCCGGCGCGGTGAAATCCGGCAGTGGGTCGCCCCAGATGTAATGATTGAACCACGCTAGATTGTGTTGCATGACGGCCCGCATAGATTTTGGTTTCGTTATCCCGTGGCCGAAACCTTTGTAAACGACCATCTCGACTTTCACGCCGCGGTCTTCCAAACCCTGTCTCAGTTCGTAGGCATTCGCTATGGGCACGCGCCGGTCGAGTTCGCCATGTTGAATCAACGTCGGTGTCTTTGCGTTCTTGACATAAGACATGGGCGATGTCTTCTGATAGATCGCAGGATCTTCCGCCGGGTTGTTGCCAAGATAATTGATTGTGAATGGCGTGATGTCCGTGTTGTAGTAATAAGTCGCCCAGTTCGAGATGCCCGCGCCAACTGAAATCGCTACGAACCGATCAGTCGAAGTTGTCAGGAACGCCGAGATGTATCCGCCCTGGCTCCAGCCCATACACGCGACTTTGCTCCGATCAAGCCAACCTTTCGAAATCAAATAATCGACACCCGACAGAACATCCCATGCATCGCCGACGCCGAGGTTGCGCATGTTCAGTTTGCGAAACTTTTCGCCGTAGCCGGCGCTGCCGCGATAATTTACCTTCAGAATCAGTGCCCCGCGTGCCGCCCAAATGTCCGATGGATAGTAACGGGCGTCAGGAGTCAAGAGCAAAGGTCGATCAATACCAGTCGGTCCGCCATGAATGATGCACAGCAGCGGATACTTCTTCGCGGGATCAAAATCCGCGGGCTTGATTAGCACGCCTTCGATGGTCGTGCCATCCGCGCTTTTCCAGGAAATTACTTCGCGCGTGCCGAGCCTAAACTGCTTTGTTTGCTCGGTTAGGTCGGTCAGCTTCCGTGGCGAGAAGTCACGCAAGGACGAAACAAACACTTCATTCACGCTCGTCGGCGATCCGGCGGCGAATGCGGCGCGGTCTCCCGTCCGTGCGATGGAGAATGATCCAGCCATCAGCTCATCAGGCTTGGAAACCTGGGCAATCCTCGCCGTAGCCGGATCGACACGATACAGATGCGAAGCCGTCTTTTGTAAGCTCGTAAAATAGATGCCGTCGGATTTCCAATCCACCAATCCGGGGCTCTCGTCGAAGCTGTCGGTGATCGATCGCGGGGCGCCACCTCCCGCGGAAACGATGGCCAATCGCGGGTTGCTGGCGTAATACAAAGTGTTTCCCATTGCCGAAACAAACACGATTTGCTTTCCGTCAGGCGAGAACCGCGGATTGTTGTCGGGACCAGGCTGCGAAACGATCTTTCTTTCCGAGTCGTCGCGGAGATTGAGCAGATAGATGTCCGAAGTCACGCCCTGGATCAGATCAGGATTGACCGTGGCGCTGAAGACGATGCTTGAGCTGTCCGGTGACCATGAAAATGAATCGACGCTGAAATCTTTTTTCCTGGTGCGTTGTTTTCCCGCCAGCGGCGCCTTCATTGCTTCCGCCACGTCGATCGTCCAGAGATGAACGTAGCTGTAACCTTCGCGCACGACGTCGTAATCGCCGAAATATTCTTTGCGATCCTTGAACGGCTGCGACGTTGGCTCAGTGGCGGAGTAGGCGATCGCCTTGCCGTCTTCCGACCAGGCAAAGTTATTAATCGCGGATTCAGACCTGGTGAGCTGTTGTGCCTCGCCGCCAGCGGGATTGATCAGAAAGATTTGGTTTTTATCGTCAATGCGGTTGCTGAGAAAAGCGAGCGATTGTCCATCTGGCGACCAGCGCGGATTCGTCGAAGACTTTTCGCCGCGTGTAAGTTGAAAACTCTTGCCGCCGTCGCTATTCACCAGCCAAATCTGAGTGATAAAAGCATCCTGCTTGAAATCGCCATAATTGAGCGTGTACGCGATCCATTTTCCGTCCGGCGAAATCTGGGTACCGCCGGCGAATTTGATCGTTAGCAGATCGTCAATGGTCGGAACACGGCGAAGGTGGTCGTCTGGAGATGCAACAACAAGAGTAGCTAAAGCGAGTACCGCTAATGAAGCAGCTAATCGTTTAATCATCATGATCGATGCCTTTCAGAAAGAGTAGCTTCACTTGGAGACTCGCAGATTGGCGAAGTGCGCGACCGTTCCCGGTCCAATCGATAATGCAATCTGGCCCTCGCTTTGCCCAAGTTTGAGATCATTGACCACCAAGACAGGTTGCTGTGCGTCCTGCACGTACAAACGCGCTTTGTCGCCGCGGACTTCGATCTTCATCTTCGTCCACTCGCCGGGCAGGAGGTCCACATAGCTCTCGTATTTCTCCGGGAACTCCTTGCGCAATCGGAACCAGGGGAAGTCAGGGAAAGAGACATACTGGACCGAATGGTTGCGCCGCACCTGATCGTCGGCACGTCCGTTGGTCGGGCGCAGGTAGAAGCATTCATACTTTGTGGCGACATTTGCAGCATCTTTTGCCGCATCTGGGACAACGCGGAACGCCACGCCGACAAATCCCCTCGCCCCTTCTCCTGCATTGGGGCCAGGTTCGCCCGTCAACTCGATTTCGATCACGCCGTCCCGGAATTCGGTCTTACTCAGGATGATGAGCCGATCTATGCCTCCAGCGCTCGCCGGAGCGATGTCAGTCACGCGCAACGCTCTTCGCCCCTTGTACGTCACCCATTCGGTTTTCACGTTGCTCGACTGCAGCTTGAGATCATCCAGTGGAATGGTTCCGGTCTTGACCTGTGCGAAACCCGTACCCAAGGCCAGTGTCAAAACAGCGATCAAGACAAACAAGGATTGCTTCATCGGCATGGGCTCGACGAAACGCAACTGTTGCCAAAATCTTTGCATGATTCCTCCTTGTTTCAGAGACTGCGGCATTGTGGCCACAGAAGCGCGATGAGGTCTTGTACGAGCCTCGCCGTTTCATACGAGCGTTGGCCGCCATAGTTCCGAAACTCAGGCGGGATCATCCCATAGTAGAGCCTGAAGGCATGGGAGAAGTGCTCCCTGGCCAGTTGGAATGCACTTGGCTCTAATCACTCGACCACTTCTTACCAGGTCATCCAGCGTTCCATTCTACCGCGAGCGTCGAGGCAAGTGAAGCCACCGACTTGCAACTGCCACCGACTTGCAACTAGCCACCGAGTTCGAGAGCGATTCCTTTCCCGACTCGCGACTAGCGCCAGTAACAAGAGCAACTTTTCCTTTTAATCTCTGCATCTATGGTTCCCCTCGTTTGTGCTACGCCTCGGCAGCCTGAGGATAGCGTCGGCGGTCCTGGATTATCATACGAACTCCGCTTCGCGCTTTGCTGCGCTGCGAGCTGAGCGTCTATCATCTGCTCGATAAAATTAATTTGACGCAGGCTCGTGATCCAACTAGCATAGCCGCATTACAATCAACGCACACCGATTCTGTAACTAGAATTAATATGGAGGATTAAGTATGAAGAGCGAAAACAGCACTGACAGGCGCACTTTTCTAAAGACGGCATCGGCGGCGGGCGCAGGATTGTTAATTATCAAACCGGAGTCAGTCTTCGGAACTCAGGCGAACTCCGCAGTGGCCTTCGGGATAATCGGATGCGGCGGACGCGGCTCCGCCGTGGCAACAGAGTTCGTCAAAAGCACAGATGCGAGAGTTGTCGCGCTGGCAGACCTCTTCGATGATCGGTTGAACGCCACAAAGGATCGCTTTGATAAGATGGCCGAAGATAAAGGCCAGGGAAAGATTTCGTCGTCGCAAATCTTCAGGGGCAGCCGCGCATACGAGAAGCTTGTCGGGTCTCCAGTTGACGCCGTTATCATTTCAAGCCCTCCCTATTTTCATCCCGATCATTTTGAAGCGGCTGTCGCGGCGGGCAAGCACGTTTATCTTGAAAAGCCCGTTGCAACCGATCTGTACGGCTGCAAGCGGATACAGAAGGCAGGAGAGCGCGCTCAGGGCAAAATCACCGCGCATGTTGGGTTTCAAATCCGATACGCTCCGCCGGTTCGCGAATGGGTTCAGAAAGTGCAGGACGGAGCCATAGGCGATATCGTGTGTGCTCAATCTTACTATTATTCGAGCGATCTTGCTCGCAAAGCAAAGCCTGGAATGTCACCGCTCGAAACGAGGGTTCGCAACTGGGTCTTCGATAGAGCGCTATCGGGTGACATCATCGTGGAGCAGAACATACATATCATCGACGTGGCCAACTGGGTGTTGAAATCTCACCCTCTCAGAGCGATGGGCACGGGCGGCAGAAAAGCACGAACGGATGTTGGAGATGTTTGGGATCACTACGTCACGACCCTCTACTATCCCAATGACGTGCAGGTGAGCTTCAACTCCACGCAGTTCTCTAAGGGCTGGGGCAGCAACGGCCTGCGCCTGTTTGGAACCAAAGGCACTGCCGAATGGCATTACAGCGGAGGCGCTCGCATCGTCGGCGAAAACAAATGGGATGCTGGTGTGAATAACACGATTGAGAAAGGTCTGTCCGAGAAGGCTAAGGCGTTCGTCGAAGGCGTCCGCGGCGGCAAGCTTGAAAACCAGATCGCTCAGGGCGCGGAAAGCACTTGCAGCACTATCTTAGTGAGGACTGCTGCCTATGCGGGCAAAGAGAAGGCCTGGGATAAGGTGGTGAAAGACGACACCCGATGGGACGTGAAGCTGAATCTCGACTCGCTTGTGTAAAGCCACAGAGGTGTTAGATGGATTCAAGTCTGAACAGGCGAGATTTTTGCAAGGGCCTAATACGTGTTATCACCTTTAAGCATCACCGGCAGCGTCTTCAGCATGATCTTCAAATCGAGCCACGGTGACCAGTTCTCGATGTAGAAGACGTCCAGCCGTACCATCTCTTCAAAGTGCAGCCGGTTTCTTCCGCTCACTTGCCACAGTCCGGTTATGCCGGGGCGCACGTGAAACCTCGTGCGATGCCAATCCTTGTAATGGCGTACTTCATAAGGTATCGGCGGACGCGGGCCGACGATGCTCATCTCTCCCATCAGAACGTTGAAGATTTGCGGCAGTTCGTCGAATGAGTAGCGCCGCATCCACGCGCCGATTCGGGTCAGCCTGGGATCATCTTTGAGTTTTCCATAAATCGGTTCGTCAGGAGTGCCTTGATTTGCGTCCTCGCCGTTGATCGTGCGGCGCATCAACTCGCGATGCGCCTGATCATCCACGCCGTCGATCATAGATCTAAACTTGATCATCAAGAAAACTCTGCCGTCGAGGCCGACTCGCTCCTGTTTCAGAAACACCGGCCCTCGCGATTCCTTCTTGATCAAAATCGCCAGCGCCACCCAAAACGGCCAGGTCAAGAGCAGCAAACCGATCGACGCGATCATATCCAGGCTCCGCTTCACCAGTCGCTGCGATCCGCGCAGCGGCTCCTCATAAAGCTTGATCATAGGGAGCGAGCCGATTGTCGCGATCTCGGTCTTTCCAGGCAGGCAATCGAAAAGGTTTGGTATTACGCGATACTTGATGTGATGGTCGCGCCCGCATTCCATCAACACTTCGAACATCTTACGCGGGTTGATTCGAGTGTCGGTGATCAAGACCTCCTCGACGCCGTATCGCTTAACCAACGCCGGCAGGTCGTCGAATCCTCCGAGCATCCGCACGCCGTAGTTCTTGATCGCCGAGGCATCTTCATTCGCGCGCGCCGTCACTGCGCCCAACAACTTGTAGCCCAGCCGGCGCTTCTCGGAAATCTCCGATATGCAAACCTGCGCCATCTCGCCGCAGCCGACAACAACCGTCGGAATTAAGTTTCCTTCAACCGAGCGATAAATGATCTGGATCACACGAACGACAGAACGCGTAACCCATAACCCGACGATTGCAATCAGCCAGTAGTAGACGAACACAAGGCGCGAGTAGGAAAAATCCAGCGCCACGAGCCGGCCCTCGCGATAGGAAAGCCCTTGGCGAAACAGGAAGGCGATCAAAACCAGCACCAACGAAGCGAGCGTTGACGCTGTGATTATCTTCATCAAATCATTGCCGAACGAAAACTCGCCTCGCAGCTTGTACAACCCGCATCTTCTCAGCATGTAGGCGTTAACGACCGGGACGAAGAACAAAAAAGCCAGATAGGGCTCGAACTCGTTAACTACCCCGACCGGCCAAGACGACTTTCGCGGGCGCCAGATGAATAGGTCGGTATGCTGTCGAAGCTTGTAGGATATGACGAACGCCGCGACCGAGAGGATGACGTCGAGTAAGACCAGGACAGTCACTGGGACTGCCGCCGCGAGCGGGCCTCGCTTGCGAGTCTCGGCTTTGATCGCGCGTCGAGCTACGGTAGCTGCATGTTCAGACATTTTGGCTCATCCGATTCTGGGAGAGTCCTCAATTACTCGATGGTGTAAGCGGGTAGAGCGGAATTCCTGAAAAGTATGACGAACCATCTCATCGCTCGGCTTGCCAGCGAGTTGGCGTGAGGTATCACGTTATTACTTCGATTTAATTACGCCCTGCGCTCCGCCGTGGACATCGAGCGGATGCAGCGAGTCATGATAGTACCCGGGTCGGGCGTTAGCAAGGAGAGAAATGGCCGTTCTAATTTTGCATTCGGTGAGAGTAATGGCTACTGCTTCACCCAACGATGCTCATCAGCGTATCGAGATGTCGTTGATGGAAAACGCGGGGCGCGTTCTCAAGCACCTCTTCAAGCGTGGTCACGCCTCGCAGCGCTTTCACCATTCCGTCCTCTTGCATCGTGCACAGGCTGCACGATTCGAGACTGAGCTGGCGGATCTCTTGCATTGTCCTCTTCTGTAGAATGGCGTCTCGAATTTCGGCATTGGGCACCAGCAGCTCGTAGACTCCAAGCCTTCCGCGATAACCGGTGAAGTTGCACGACGAGCATCCCTTGCCCCGCCACAGCGTGAACTTGTTCAAATCGTCTCTCTTCAGCTTGAAACGCCGCAGCACACGATCTTCAGGCTGATAACTAGTCCGGCAATACTCGCATAGCTTGCGCACCAGCCGCTGGGCGAGCACCGCTCCGATCGTTGACGCGATCAGCGATGTTTCGATCTCCATGTTGATCAAGCGGACCAACGCGCCAACTGAATCCTCAGTGTGAAACGTCGCAAAGACTTTGTGCCCTGTGAGCGCGGACTGCACCGCGACGTCGGCCGAAAACCTGTCGCGAATCTCCCCGATCACGATTATGTCCGGATCCTGCCGAACGATCGAGCGCAGCGTCTCGTTAAAGGTCAGCCCTATCTTCTCGTTGATCGAGCATTGCGATATGCCGTCGATGACGTACTCGACCGGGTCTTCGCAGGTGATAATCTTTACCGTCGGGTCATTGCAATGGTCGATCGAGCTGTAGAGCGTCGTCGTCTTGCCCGAACCGGTTGGGCCGGTGATGAGGGTGATACCGGAAGGCGACGCCAGCACGTCTTCGCTGTACATCCGCAAGATGTTTGGCGCGAAACCCAACTCCTGAAGGCTAATCAACGAGGCCTTGTTGAGAATTCTCAGCACCACGTTTTCACCAAACACTGCCGCGTAAAACGATGCGCGTATGTCGATTTCCTGTTTGTCGGTCTTGACGAATATGCGGCCGTCTTGATGCTTGCGACGTTCGGCGACGTCGGCGTCGGCGAGAATCTTTATGCGCGAGATTATGCGCGGAGTGTAGTCGCGCGGGAAATCCATCTTGTGAACGAGCACGCCGTCTATCCGGTATCGTATGCGCAGCTTGTTGGCCATCGGCTCGAGGTGCACGTCCGAAGCGCCCTCGTCGATCGCCGATCGAATCAACTGATCGACCATCTGAACCACGCGGTCCTCGCCCGTCTGCGACTGCGCTTCCAGCGTGTGATACTTTACCTTTTGGTAATCTGCAATCCCGGAGTCCTTGCCCTGCAGCAGCGCGTCCACCAGATCGAGCTTTTGGCTGATCGTCGCGCTGGTCGCAAGCGCAAGCCGGGCGCGGCAACCGAACAGCCGCTCGATCTCCTCGACGAAATGCGTGTCTGTCGGATCGGCAACCAGCAGGTGCAGCTCGACGCCCTGGAACTTGATCGGAAGCGCTACCTGTCGCCGCAAGTACTTGAGCGAGACTTTGCGCACCAACTCGACGTCGATTTCGGTTATGTCGGGATCGAGGATCGGCAGATTGAACTTCTCGGCGAGCGCTTCTACAACGTGACGCTCTTCGATCAACCCCATCTCGACCAGCGTCTCGCCGATTCGTTTCGATTTAGAGCCTGACTTGCGTTGGATCTCGCGCGCGGTCAAAACGTCGTGTTCGGTGACCAGTCGACGTGCGATCAGAATATCGCTTATGCTGAGCCGGCTGCGATGTTGACGAACGAAATCATCCAGTTGCGAACGGCTTATCCAGTTCATCTCGAGCAACACATCGCCCAGACTCTTTTGCCCGTTCAGGTGTTCTGCGATTCTGTGCGCTTTTGAAAGCTGTTCCTGGGTGAGCAGCCCTTCGTTGATTAGTGCGGTTTCAGTTACCGGGTCGAGGGAGTATTGGAGCATCCTGCTTTGCCTCCGCAGACGGGCCAGATCGCGAAACTAAAATCGGGAGCGGGGCTAGGGTTTGAAGTGACAGCGAGGAGATGATAAATCATGGGGAGCCGAAAATCTCTAGTAATTTTTGAGGCACTGCGATGTCCGATAGACTTCAGTATGTCACGAGATTTCCGAGAGTCCTTTTGCGGGACGGCCGACAAACTGAAGTTTCTCGGACCTGGCGGATGTTGATTGCAATCACACTCTGCGCCTGCTGCTCTGGAATCGCTATGCAAAAAAACCAACGACCTCGCGCCAGAGAGATTGGCTTGAAAATCGGAGTGCTTCCAACCGGGTCGCTAAATTCCATAAGTGATGTTGCGGGCGTTCAGGTGGGACACACAACGATCGTTCGCGGCGAAAACATTCGAACCGGCGTCACAGCCATCTTACCGCACAACGGAAATCTGTTCCGCGAAAGGGTTCCGGGCGCGGTATTCATCGGCAACGCGTTTGGCAAGCTCGCCGGCTCGACTCAAGTCAACGAGCTGGGCGAGATCGAAACTCCGATCTTGCTCACCTCGACGCTCAGCGTCCCGCGCGCCGCCGATGCCATTTTGGATTACGTGCTCGCGCTTCCAGGAAACGAGGACGTCCAGTCAGTCAACCCGCTCGTCGCCGAAACAAACGACGGGTACTTGAATGATATTCGCGGTCGTCACGTCACTCGCGACGACGTGCTGGCTGCGATAAAGAACGCGAAGGGCGGCCCTGTTGAAGAAGGCGCGGTTGGAGCTGGCACAGGAACGGTTGCGTTCGGGTTCAAGGGAGGCATCGGCACTTCATCGCGAAGGCTGACGGCGG
>WNGG01005781.1_pt1 | contig 20752 bp, 17 predicted proteins | sample 5400661 | NCBI WGS metagenome assembly WNGG01 (sample SAMN13153372, study PRJNA577476) | soil metagenome | isolation source: 100 cm soil or saprolite under Garry oak tree replicate 1 | place: USA:California | collected 2016-06-15
CTGGAGACCTGGCCGCAGGGATCACTGGAGCGATCATCAAAGACCCCGTGCAGGACCGCGTCGCCTGGCTGGAGTACCTGCAAACGGTGGTCAAAGAGCGTGATGGTTGGAAGGACCTGTACCGGGCATGTCACGAGGTGCTGTAACGGTGGGTATTCACATCTTCGGCGTGCGCCACCACGGCCCAGGGTGTGCGCGGAGCTTACGCGCCGCACTAGAAAAACTGGAGCCAGATATCGTGCTCGTTGAGGGACCGCCGGACGCGCAGGAAGCCCTCCCATGGCTCGTATCCGAGGAGATGCAGCCGCCAGTGGCGCTACTTATCTACGCGCCGGATAAACCGCAGCATGCAGTCTTTTACCCCTTTACCCATTTCTCACCGGAGTGGCAGGCATTGCGCTACGCCCTCAAGCGCGGCATCCCGGCGCGTTTCATGGATCTGCCACAGGCCTTTCAACTGGCGAAGGAACAAACGAGCGAGGAGGAAGCACCGCTTAACGAAGGCGCCAATAGTGTAGTGACTCCCGCCAGGGGAGCTGGAGGTTCGCAATCCAGCACACAAACGCCAGGGGCTGCGACAGAAACGGAGGAGCCAGCGAACCCGCGAGACGATCCATTTGCCCTGCTGGCACAGGCAGCCGGCTACGATGATCACGAACTCTGGTGGGAGCGGCAAATCGAGCTGCGACGGGACGTGACCGGTCTCTTCGAAGGCATCCTGGAGGCGATGACTGCTTTACGTATTGACAAGAGGCCAAAGGAAGAGCACGAAGCTCAACGTGAGGCGCACATGCGCCAGGCGATACGCGCTGCACAGGCGGAAGGCTTCCAGCGTATTGCCGTCGTCTGTGGCGCCTGGCATGCTCCGGCACTTTCTGATCCGGGTGACGCGAAAACCGACGCGGCACTGCTGAGCGGGTTCAAGCGCATTAAAGTCGAGGCGACCTGGATACCATGGACAAACTCGCGCCTCTCCTATCGCAGCGGCTACGGGGCCGGTGTCACCTCGCCGGGCTGGTACGAGCACCTCTGGACGGCGCCAGACCGCGTGACGATTCGCTGGATCACCCACGCGGCACATCTACTGCGCGAGAAGGGGCTGGATGCCTCTTCCGCAAGTGTGATCGAGGCGGTGCGGCTCAGCGAGGCGCTGGCAGCGCTGCGCGATTTGCCAATGCCTGGACTGGCAGAGTTGCACGAGGCCATACAGACGGTATTGTGCAACGGAAATGCAGAGCCGATGCAACTGATCCGGGATCGACTGGAAATTGGCGAGAGGCTGGGCGAGGTACCGGAGGGGACACCAGCGGTACCCCTGCAGCGCGACCTGGAGGCAAAACAACGCCGCCTGCGCCTCAAGCCTTCGCCAGAAAGCACGAAGCTGGACCTGGACCTGCGCAACGATACTGACCGCGCCCGCAGTCGCTTGCTGCACCAACTGCGACTCATCGGTATCGAGTGGGGACAGCCGCAGCGGGTGTATGGAAAAAGTGGCAGCTTCCATGAATTGTGGCAGGTACAATGGCAGATCGAGTTCATCGTCAAGCTGATCGAGTCCAACATCTGGGGCAATACTGTAGAGACGGCCGCCAGCGCCTTTGTTTGTCACCAGGCGGATACGGCCAGCGATTTGCCTCAACTCACAGAGTTGTTGGATAAGACAATTCTCGCGGAGTTGCCCAGGGCCGTAGAGCATCTTTTGTCGTGCGTGCAGGCGCGGGCAGCAGTCTCAGCAGATGTGCGTCACCTGATGGACGCCCTGCCGCCGCTGGCGCGAGTAGCCCGTTATGGCAATGTGCGCGAGACCAGGGCGGAGCAGATCACGCCGGTGATCGACGGATTGTTCGAGCGCATCATCGTTGGCCTGCCGGGAGCCTGCGCCTCGCTCGACGACGATTCTGCGGCGGCGATGGTGGGCAGCATAGACCACGCGCAGGAAAGCCTGAACACGCTCAATCGCGAAGATCAGCAGCAAGCATGGCGGGGCGTCCTACGACAGTTGATTGAGCGTGAAAGCATCCACGGCCTCGTGCGCGGGCGCTGTTGCCGCTTGCTTTTAGAGCAGCGGGCGCTGGATGACGTGGAGTTGCAACGATTGGCGCGACTGGCGCTTTCTCCCGTCACACCAGCGCCACAGGCTGCGGCGTGGATAGAGGGCGTGCTGCGCGGTAGTGGTCTGCTGCTGCTGCACCAGGATGGACTCTGGCTGGCGCTGGACAAGTGGCTTAGCGAACTCGTGCCTGATGTTTTCACCGCGCTGCTTCCCCTGCTGCGACGAGCCTTTTCCAGCTTCCAGGCACCGGAACGCCGTAAGATGGGTGAGAAGGTGAAACGCCTGCACTCAATGTCTCCGGCAGGGGCAGGCGCAAGAATGCCAGGTGGATTAACACTTGCAGACAATCATACGGACATCAACCAGGAGCGTGCGGACCTGGTGCTGCCTGTACTGGCAAAGATTCTGGGGGTGAAGCTCGATGGCAATTGATGAGAAAGAACGCCTGCGCCGCTGGCGCCTGGTATTGGGCGGAGAAGCGGAAGGCAGTAGCGGGGGAACAGGGAATGGGGAAGGCGAAGGTATTGGCTTTTCCCTCGGTGGCGATGATCTCGGGATAGATAGGGCGCTCGAGGCGCTGTACGATAGCGAACGTTCCGGAGGGTTGGGAGCTTCTTCGCCCAAAGTTGCCCGCTGGCTCGGTGACATCCGCAGCTACTTTCCATCCTCAATCGTACGAGTCATGCAGAAGGATGCCCTGGAGCGGCTCAACCTGACACAGATGCTGCTGGAGCCAGAGATGCTGGAACAGGTGGATGCCGATGTGCACCTGGTCTCCACACTGCTCTCTCTCAGCAAGGTGATTCCTGAAAAGACGAAAGACACAGCCCGCCAGATAGTACGCAAAGTTGTCGAAGAGCTGGAGCGCAAACTATCCAATCCCATGGTGCAGGCTGCCAAAGGCAGCCTCAACAGAGCAACGCGCACGTATCGCCCGCGTCCAAATGAGATCAACTGGGACCGCACTATCCGCGCCAACCTGAAGAACTACCTGCCAGAGCGGCGCACGATCATTGCCGAGCGATTAGTAGGACATGGGCGCAAGCGCTCTTCGCTTCGCGACATTGTATTATGCGTGGATCAGAGCGGTTCGATGGCGACCTCCGTGGTCTACTCGGGCATTTTCGGAGCGGTGCTGGCATCGATTCGCGCCGTCAGCACGCGCATGGTTGTCTTCGACACAGCGGTTGTTGACCTCACCGATGACCTGCAAGATCCCGTTGACCTGCTCTTCGGCACACAGCTTGGCGGTGGTACCGACATCAATCGCGCCCTGGCGTACTGCCAGCAGGTCATTACCCGTCCCGCGCAGACCATCCTGGTACTCATTACCGATCTGTACGAAGGTGGGAACGCGCAAGAGATGCTGCGCCGGGCGGCGGAACTGGTGAGCAGCGGCGTGCAGGCGGTGTGTTTGCTCGCGCTCAGTGACAACGGCACCCCAAGCTTCGAACAGCACAATGCGGCGGCGCTGGCAGGGCTTGGCTTTCCCTGTTTCTCCTGCACGCCGGACCTGTTTCCTGACATGATGGCGGCGGCTATCCAGCGGCAGGATTTGAACCAGTGGGCAGCCAGGAACGATATTGTGACGGTGAGGGCTGAAGGAGAGTAATCTGCGCTCTTGCACCATATTCCACCCACTGCTACAATAACGCGTAGAGGAACGTACGTTATTCACGAGGTAATCTTATGGCATCATCGCCAACGGCGGAGGGACAGGTCTTCATCGGACCCGGTCTGAAGCCTGCCAAGTTGATCTTGACCCTGGCCGCTGTCCTGGGCGTCACCGCGCTCGTCCTGTGGATTGCTCTGCGCGAAGGGGCCCCAGCTATAGGAAGCACGATTGTCGCGCTGGTATTTATCACGGGCTTTCTTATCTACCTGCGCATTGTTGCTCCTGTTCCTTTTACCATTAGCCTGGAGCCGGAAGCTCTCGTGAAGCGCAGTCGCAACGGGGAAGTAATCGAGGTGCGCTGGGAAGACCTGGCACGCATCAAAGAGGAGTTCTTCCCTAATGGCAAGCGCATCGGCATTACTGTATACCGCAAACCGAGCAGCCCGCAACAGAAAGCCAAAGCCTGGGCGGTCTACCGCGATGATGTAACCGACATCGATAGGCTGGCCGGGGCCCTCAAAGAAGCCATTCCCGCAACATGCCAGTGGCAGAGCGAAACAGTTCACGAATAGAAAGTATGGTCTACGTGTTAGCTGCTCTCGGATGCTGGCAATAATTCTTACTTTTTATTAGTTGCATCACTTGCGTTAGACAAGGTTGTGTGTTATACTGTAACCACATGCTTATAGTGGAGCGTGTAATTCTGGTTATACTATAGCCGAAAAGGGCAAAGAACATGGTGACGAAACCGAGCGAGACAACTATATCACCGGTCCACTATATGTGCCCACGTTACGAGCAGGCCATCCAGTTGCTGGGCAAACGCTGGACTGGTCTCATCCTGGATACGCTGATGAGCGGACCGCAGCGTTTCTGTGAGCTAACGAGTACGGTAGAAGGCCTCTCAGATCGCGTCTTGAGTGATCGCCTGCGCGAGATGGAGTCGGCTGGCATCATCGAGCGGGTTGTCTATCCGCAGATCCCCGTGCGCGTCGAGTACCGGCTGACTGAGAAGGGGCAGGCTCTTAAACCCGTTGTGGATTCTATCCATACATGGGCGGAGCGCTGGATAGAGCTGCCGCAAACCTCTACGATGGACTTCCCACAATAGAGCACGCCCGATTGGCTTGTGCTATACTAGCGCCATGAAGAATTTATGGGCGCCCTGGCGCATGACGTATATCGCACCGAAGACACCACAGTCACAGGGATGCATTTTTTGCATTCCACCTGCCGACGACCATGACGCTGAGCGTTACATACTGCACCGTGGTGAGCACTGCTTCATAATACTGAATCTCTACCCATACAACAATGGGCACTTGATGATTGCGCCATATGAGCACGTAGGCACGATCGAGAAGCTGGACGCTGCGATCCTGGTGGACCTGATGGAGCAGACGCAATTAGCGCTGCGGGCACTACGCCTGGCAATGAAACCCGACGGCTTCAATATGGGTATCAATGAAGGAAAAGTCGCGGGCGCGGGCTTCGCCGATCATGCCCACCTGCACGTCGTGCCGCGCTGGGAAGGCGATACGAACTTCATGCCCGTGCTTGCAGATACCAAGGTGATTCCGGAGCATCTTGATAATGTATATAAGCAACTGAAGCTGGTGCTGGACACTTTGAAAGATGGATGAGCCTCTCTTGCTCTTTCCCTCCTGCCCACTTTATCAGAGGTGTTAGCCTACCAATCATATGATACTACCTCAGGTTGATTGAGATTTATTTTCCTTACCGCGCACAAGCGAGGTGAAGACGCCGATGAAAGCTATGGCAGCGCAGGTGATAAAGGTGATATGGAAAGCGTGCGCGAAGGTCTGCTGCAAGGAGCTGAGTTGTTCAACGGACAATTTCTGGCTGTTCCCCTGTAAGCCAAGTATGCCGCCTGCTGCGGCGCCACCAAGCCCGACGAAGATGGCGCCTGCCAGGGCTACGCTCAGACTCTGCCCGACGACGCGGCCAGTGGCGAGGAAGCCGGAAGCGCTGCCCTGCCGCGAACGCGGTACAGCACCCAGAAGAGCGCTGTTATTGGGAGATTGGAACATGGCCTGCCCAGCACCGATAACGATCAAGCGCCACACGATGTCCCAGACCGAGCTATGTGCGTCTAGCTGGCTGATCAAGAGCAGCCCAAGGCAGGCCAGCGCCAATCCGCCAGCCGCCAGCCAGCGCGTGCCGATACGATCGGCCAGGGCGCCGCTGAATGGGGCAAGCACGGCAATGGTGAGCGGCAGCGGGGTGAGGAGCAGCCCAGCTTCTGCTGTCGGGAAGCCGCGCAGTTCTTCCAGGTAAAAGGGCAGCATAAAGCTTACGGCGAACAGCGCCAGGAAGCTCAATACAAGGCTGACGTTGGCCGAAAGGAAGACGCGGTTATGCAGCAATTCCAGGTCGATGATCGGGTCGGGGACGCGACGTTCAACTACAACCAGTGCTACCAGCGCGATGACGCCGCACGCCAACGTGGCTACGAGGAGTGGAGAGGACCAGCCCCATTCCTGGCCAAAGGAGAGCCCCAGCGTCAGGGCGACGAGCCCGACTGCCAGCAACACGGCGCCCAGAGGATCGAAACGTCCTCGCCCGCGATGCATGCGCTCGGTCAGGACACGCATGGAAGCAATGATGCCAACGATGCCAATGGGAACGTTGACGAAGAAAATCCAGCGCCACGTCAGGTGATCGGTGATGATGCCGCCAAGCGTGGGACCGGCGCTCACACCCAGTGCGACCACAACAGCATTCAGACCTAAGGCGCGTCCACGCTCCCTGGCAGGAAAGGCGCTTGTAAGCATTACAGGGCTGATGGACATGAGGAGCGCTCCACCCAATCCCTGGAATGCTCGAGCGGCAATCAACATGCCGAGCGACGAGGCGACACCACAGATAGCCGAACCCAGGGTAAAGATGACCAGGCCAATCACCCAGATCGGTTTGCGCCCAATCATGTCTGCCAGGCGTCCAATAGTCAAGAGCGTTCCTGCAACGGCGACGAGATATGCGATTGTCACCCACTCGACGGCCCCATTCAAAGGGACTCCAAAATAGTGAGCAATGGTGGGAAGACTGATGTTGACAATGGATGAGTCGAGTGTTGCCATGAAGACTCCGACCGCAACGATTGCGAGCACAGCCCACTTATTGGCACGTTCCGCACTATCGCTGCGCGGTGTAGAGCCTAACTCGTTCTGGTCGATACCGGATTCAGCACGCCCGTTTGCTGTTTGCAGGGCGTTCGATTGAGTTTCCTGTTGTTTCATGAGATGCCCTGGTGATTATAGCTAGCCTGGCGACCGCAAGGGTTACCCCTACATTTGTATTTTGTTACGCCCATGAAAACAACTTCCATTGGTCACTTCTTCCCATAAGGATACCACCAGGGCTTTTTGCCACCTTCAAAGTCCCAGTGGACGTGTTTGGTTTCGCGGAACTCGTCGAGACCTTCTTCACCCAATTCTCGACCCATGCCGCTCATTTTGAAGCCACCGAACCGTTGATCCAGAGCGTTCCGGCCTCGACTTCCTCGAAGAATCGTTTCGCCTTGAGTGGATCGTGCGTATAGAGATTGGCTCCCAGGCCGTATTTGCTATCGTTCGCCAGGGCAATGGCTTCATCAAAGGTACGGTAGGTCATGATGGGAATGGCGGGTCCAAACGTTTCTTCGTTCATGATCGTCATGGAATGATCGACGTTGGTCATGACGGTGGGTTCATAGAAGTAGCCGCGCTCGAGCTGTGGGGGTCGCCTACCACCTGTCAGCACCTTTGCCCCTTTTGCTTTGGCGGCCTCCACCTGGGTCTCAATCTTCACGCGGTATTGCGCGCCAATCATTGGTCCCATATCGGTATCAGGCTCAATGCCGGGACCAAGGTGCAGGTCCTTCGCAAAATCGGTGATGCGCTCGATAAATTTTGGAGCCAGCGACTCATGGATATAAACACGCTCAGTGGAGGTACATACCTGCCCGGTGTTGAGCAGAGCAGCCCATGCCACGCCGGGTACGGCCACGTCCAGGTCGGCATCCTCAGCCACGATGAAAGCATCTTTGCCGCCGAGTTCCAGGTGGAGCTTCTTCATCTGAGGCGCGACCAACTGCGCGATGCGCTGTCCCGTCGCCAGTGAACCTGTGAAGGCGATCACGCGCACGCGCGGGTCGAGTACGAGCGGCTCGCCGCAATCCCTGCCATAGCCGCTGACGATGTTGACCACGCCGGGAGGAAGATGGGCGAAGAGTTCGGCAAAGAGCAGAGTCGAGAGCGGCGTCATTTCCGATGGCTTGAGGACGACGGTATTGCCTGCCGCCAGTGCTGGGGCAACCTTCCACGCCATGAGCAGGATGGGGTAGTTCCAGGGGACGATGGCGGCAACGACGCCATAGGGCTCTTTGAGCACCAGCGCGAGCTGGGTCTCCTCTATTGAGGGGATGACGCGCCCGCGGCTATTACGCCCAATCTCGGCATAGTAGTGGAAACAAGCCGCGGACCAGCCCATCTCGTCCTTGTTCTCGACGAGTGGTTTGCCGCCCTCCAAGGTCAGCAGGCGGGCAAATTCTCCGGAACGTTTGGTGAGCTTGTTGGCGATCTCGTGCAGTAGTTCCGCTTTCTGTCCTGCCGGTAGTCTCTTCCAGGCTGGAAATGCCGCGTGGGCCGCCGAGACGGCAAATTCTACGTCGGCAGCATTGGCGGCAGGAGCGGTGTCGATGATCTCTTCGGTAGAGGGGTTGCGTACTTCGATGACGTTTCCAGAGCTTCCCGACGTATACTGGCCGTTGATCCACATCTGGTAGGGCATAGGATACCTCGCTGATTCTCATACAGGCCTGTACTATTGTATATGGGCAGGACGTGATAGATTGCCCGGCGGCAAAAAAGGGTAAAAGATATCTATAGCAAGTCGTGCGCCTACCCGTAAGAGCTATTTTACCATATAGAGGTGAGCGCCATTTTGAATACAAGCGCCTTTAGCTTCTTTGAGCATACGTGGACGCGATGAATCGTGCCCCTACGAATCCTCCTGGAGCGCCTTTTTCAGTTCCTTCACGAACCCGACTACCCCCTCGGCCCATGTCATCTCGGCTTCGCGCTTGGCCTGTTCTTGTTGCTGCCTGGCCTGAGCTTGCCTATGGCGCAGCGCTTCTTGCTCGGCTTTATGGCGCGCTTCCCCGGCACGTGTGACATCGTAGGCAGCGCGTTTGGTGGGATTGCTCAAAACCGCATAGGCCTCGTTGAGCAGCTTGATGTGCTGGTCCCGCGCCTGTCGGTTCAGATCAGGGTGATATTTACGTACAAGACGGCGGTAGGAGCGTTTGATTTCGATAACCGTCGCTGTAGGTGGAACTTCGAGCGCTGCATAGTAATCTGGCATCACACACCTGTACTTCCAAAGCCACCCCGGCCTTTGCCCACCTCATCCACTTCGTTCCAGACGGCCCGCGCAACCGGGATAAACATACCCTGGGCAATACGTTCACCGCGTTTCACAAGCACCGCTTCGTCGCGAAAATTGTAGGCCTGCACCATCAGTTCATCGCCTTCGCCGCAGTAATCTTGATCGATGATACCCACACCCTGGGGTACGAGTAAGCCTTTGCGGCGCGGGGTACTGCTGCGCATAGTCAGGAGCAACAGGTAACCAGGCGGCGTTTGCACGACAACGTTCGCTGGAACGAGCCCGATGGTGCGCGGTGCGATCTCGATGTCTTCGCGACAATACAGGTCAAAGGCCACTGAACCTGCCGTGGCATAGGTGGGCAGTGGCAAGTCAGGATCGATGCGCTTGATGGCGACATGTAATGGTTGCGTAGATGCGTCCATGTCTGTTATTGTAGAGAAGAAGCGGCACAACGTCAAGATATGTATTTCTGGAACCCATTGCCACTTTCCTGAAGCTGGTACGTATTATAAATAGGTATGAATCTATCTTAGTGCCCCGTATATATATGTATCTTGCGATACCCTGACAAAAACAGGCTGTAGGGACTAGAACGAAAGGCCACCTTTGCGTTATAATTAAGAAAGGAATATTTTCCAGGCTTACCGTGTTTCATATTACGGATACGTATTCCTCCCACCCAGCACTTGGACACGGTGTTCCGATCAGAGAAAGGACAGCTTCCCCTGAGTTTAGGACAGACTAAAGAAGAATACCGCTATCTTGCTGCTTGAGATACAACTGCTCATGGAGGGCGTAGCATGATTGAACTACAGCGACCCATGAAGGAACCAATGATTACCCTAGAAGATACAAACCTGAAGGACCTTGAAAAGCACTTCGACAACGTCGACGAACTGCTTCACAAGGACCTTGATTATATAGAGGAGGATGTAGAGGACACTGGCAAAGAAGAGCAGGAGCTGGAAGAGGACCTCACCAGTCTGGAGCCAGCACCTAATGAGTTGGAAGCAATGTCTGATATGCATGAAGAACTAACTCAATTATCAAGTTCGACTGAACTGGATAGCGCTGCGCTGCTCATGTTGCCCAAGATAGCCACCGAGGGCATTGCCCCGGTACGTCGCCCAACGATGCGCCGCCGCCGCTCAGAAGAGCAGGACGAGAACGCGGTAAATTCACCCGACGCAGGCGAGTCGGACGCTGTGATGACCTACCTGCGTGAAATTGGCCGGGTGCCGATGATTACGCATGAGCGTGAGATCGAACTGGCACAGCGCATCGAAGAGGGTGATCACGACGCCATGAAGCAGTTTATTCTCGCGAACCTTCGTCTTGTAGTGAGCATTGCTAAGCGCTATGTTGGGCGTGGTCTTACCCTACTTGACCTGATCCAGGAGGGCAACATCGGCCTGATCCGCGCCGTTCAACGCTACGATTGGCGACGCGGGCACCGCTTCTCTACGCACGCGACATGGTGGATTCGCCAGGCGATCAGTCGTGCCGTTGCTGACAAGGGACGGACGATCCGTCTCCCTGTCTACGTCAATACTGCGCTCAATCGCATTCGCCGTGAACGCCAGAGGCTGTTACAGGAGCTTGGCCGCGAACCAACGGAACAAGAGCTGGCAGATGCGACTGGCCTGGATCCTGTGCGTATGATTGAATTACAAGCTGCACCCGGGGCGCCTGTTTCCCTGGAGTTGCCGGTTGGTGAAGACGAGGAACAGGAACTGGGTGATGTGCTTGCGGATACCGAGTCGGCCTCACCCGAAGACATTGCCACCACGCAAACCCTGAAGGATGAAGTGCAGCGTGTCCTCGAAGCTGTACTGACACCGCGTGAGCGACTCGTCTTACAGTTACGTTTTGGTCTGGGCAACGGCCAGGCTCATCCACTAGAGCAAGTAGGACGCGAGTTGGGCATTACCCGTGAGCGGGTGCGCCAGATCGAGGCCGGGGCGCTTGCTAAACTGCGCCAGCCACCTGTGCTGGAGCGATTGCGCGGCTAAATTTTTATGAACAAGTTACCTGACTGACCTGGCAGAACTGCCAGGTCAGCTTTATGCCTTCCGGCCTTTCCCCAGGTCACGCTCGACGTGCAGGACGTTTTTGACCTTTTCGATACGCACAAAGAGACGCTGCATTTGATCCAGGCTCTCGATCTCCAACGTGGCATTAACGAGCACAACCTCTTTACCCACGCTCGCATATGAGTTCACGGTCGTCATATTCACGCCTGCTTCCGAGACCACGGCGGCAATGTCGCGAATCAAGCCCGAGCGATCGCGGGCAGTGATGGTGATGGGCGCCAGGTAGTGCTGCTGCCCCATACTTGTCCAGCTCACGTTGATGAGGCGTTCACGTTCGCGCTCGCGGTAACGATCGATATTTTTGCAATCGGCACGATGGACAATAGCCCCCTTGCCCCGGCTGATGAAGCCTACGATCTCATCGCCCGGCAGAGGACAGCAGCAATTGGCCAGCCTGGTCAGCAAGCCACTCACCCCGGCGACCTGCATGCGAACCGAGGGTACCTGTTTAGGAGCCACAGGCAACGGCAGCAACGCCTCGCCATTTTTTTCGTCTTTGCCTTCGCGCTGTTCTCGGAGATGTTGCCAGCGATCAACCAGTTTTACCGCGGCAGCATGCGGGCGGATTTCGTCGCTGCCGATGGCTGCCAGCAAGTCTTCGAACGTTGCCTGGCGAAACTCGCCAGCCAGCCAGTTTTGATTTTCCTCGGTGAGTACATCATCGTCACGAGCACTCATCATTTTGAGTTCGCGCTCCAGGCGTTCGCGTCCGATCTGGATATTGATAGCGCGTTCGTGTATTTTCAGGTAGCGGCGAATCTTGCTGCGAGCGGCAGTGGTACGAGCGAAACTGAGCCAGTCGCGGGTCGGGTGGGCCGTGCGGTTGGTCACGATATCGACAATATCGCCACTGCGCAGCTCGTAGTCCAATGGCACCATGCGCGTCACCAGGCGATCAGGGCCATGCTCGGTGGTCACACGAGCACCAGCGCACTTGTCGCCGACCTTCGAGTGGACGCGATAGGCGAAATCGAGCGGTGTTGAACCGATGGGCAGGTCCTTGACCTCGCCTTTGGGCGTGAACACGAAAATTTGCTCCTGGAAGATGTCGTCTTTGACCGCCTCGATAAACTCGGTATCGCTGGTGGCAAATGAGCGCAGGTCACGCTGCCAGTCTGCCAACTGGCGCAGCCAGGTCAGCAGTTCCCTGGCCGAAGCGGAGGCATGATCACCGACATCCTTGTAGTGCCAGTGCATGGCTACCCCGTATTCCGCCATCTCGTGCATAGCACGGGTACGAATCTGGATCTCCACCAACTGGTCATCCAGACAGAAGACCGTGGTATGCAGCGCTCTATAGCCATTGGACTTGGGGTTGGCGATAAAATCTTTGATACGCCCTTCTTTGGGCTTCCACAGGCTATGGACGTGACCCAGGGCAAGGTAGCAATCCGGGGTGGACTCGACCAGGATGCGGAAGGCAATCAAATCATGAATCTGACTGAAGTCGGCTACCTGGAGGTCTTCTAACCGTTCGCTCCCCCCGGTAGTGCGCTTGAGCTTCTGGTAGAAGCTGTACAGGTGCTTGACGCGTCCCGACACCTCGGCACGCAAACCCAGCTTCGCCATCTCTTCGCGCAGCATAGTGCAGACACGATCAACGTAAGAACGCCATTGCTTGCTCTCTACCTCTACCTGGTTGCGGATCCACGCGTATTTCTCAGGCTCCAGGATAGCAAATGCCAGGTCTTCCAGCTCAGACTCCACACGTGCCATACCCAGCCGGCCAGCTAGCGGGGCATAGATCTCGCGGGTTTCCTGAGCCATAGTGAGCATATCCTGGTGGTCAACCGGGTAAGAGGCAGCCTGTATCAAGCGCATGGCATGCAGGCGATAGGCCAGCTTGAGCAAGACAACACGCGGGTCTTCGGCCATGGCAAAAAACATTTTGCGCACCGTCTCGGCCTGCAGGCGACGCAGGTTCTCACGGTTACGCCGCTTCTTTTGCTCGCGGTTACTCTCGCCCTCCACAACAGTACGAGCCAGGATCGCTCCCGCCTGCTTCTTGCGCTCCAGAATATTCAGGCGCAGCATACTTCCCACGACGCGGGCTATAGCCGGACCCAGTGCGCTCTCGACACGTTCGAGCGCCAGGCGTTCTGCGTCGACGGCCTCGAACAGGAGTCCAGCAGCGACACCAACAGCGTCGATATGCATATCAGCCAGGATGGTTGCCACAGCCAGGGCATGCTCTAACGGTGGGATGCTGGTGGGGCTCAGCGAGTCTTGTACGTCTTTACAGGTCTCTTGAGCAAGCTGGAAAGCCAGTGAGACCTGTTCGACTTCGGCCGGAGCCATATACTGTTGTACGATGGTGAGAAGCTGGTTCTCTTGCGCCAGAAACGAGGATTCAACAATCTTCGCGCCCCCAGGAGGGTTCGGCGCCACCGGTTGCGGCTCTACAGATGTACCCATAATACAATTCTATTTCCAGGTTGTAGCCTGAATCTGTCACCACACATACAAGGCTACAAACGTATATTTATGCTAACTACCCAATACGGCGGCCAAGATCGCGATCGACACTTACGACATTTTTCACATGCCGCAGGTGATTGAAAATGGGTTCGATCTGGTCTATCGTCTCTATTTCCATTGTCGCGGTGATGACCGCCTTCTGTAAGGAGGCATTGGTCGTTGATGCCACCGCCGTCATATTAATACCCGCATCTGCCACCACCGCAGCAACATCGCGCAGGAGCCCTGCACGGTCATGAGCGATGATGATAATTGGAGCCAGATAGCGCTGCTGTTCTATCTGCAGCCAATTGATTTCTACCGGGTGCTCGCGCACATGTTCTCGAGAGCGGCGCAAGGTGCGACAGTCTTTGCGATGTACGACAATGCCTTTGTTTGGATTAAAGAATCCTATGATGAGATCACCAGGAAGCGGACAGCAGCAGTGCGCCAGTTTGACAACAACTTCTGTGGTATGATGCACGGTTCCATCGGCTGATGCCACATCTGCATGCCCGCCATTTGTATGATTGTGCAGTCCATGATTATTTTGATGGGTATCCACAGGCACCTGCTTTGACCCATCGCCACCGGCCACCTCACCGCGACTCTGCAACAGGGGTGTAAGATATTCCAGCACATACTGCAAGGACAAATCATCTCTCCCTAACGCAACATATACATCGTCAAGCGATGTGTACTTCTTAATAGTGGTTAAGGATGAGAAATCTTCTTCTTTCACTGTGCTCAAGCCCGCAGTTCCTGCTGCTTTAAGAGCCAGGTCCAGGCGTTCGCGGCCCAGTTGCATATTGATTTCGCGCTCGTAGGTCTTGAGATAGCGGCGAATCTTGCTACGTGCGTTCGTAGTACGCGCAAAGGAGAGCCAATCGCGTGTTGGATGCGCCGTGCGATTGGTCACGATATCGACAATCTCGCCGCCTTTGAGTTCGTAGTCAACGGGCACAAGGAGTGTTACCAGGCGCCCGCTATTGCCCATGTTGGTGACAATGCGCGCTCCAGCACAATGATCGCCAATATCGGTGTGAATGCGGTATGCCAGGTCCAGCGGTGTTGAGCCGCGCGGCAGATCTTTCACCTCTCCCTTGGGCGTGAATACGAAAATCTGTTCCTGAAAAATGTCGTCCTTGATGGCTTCGACAAACTCATCCGCGTTCTGCGGCAGGTCGCGTTGCCACTCGCGTAGTTGCTCGATCCAGGCCAGCATCTCCTGGTAGGAGAGAGAAACATGCTGCCGCTCTTTCAGGTACCAGTAGCTGGCAATGCCGTAATCGGCGTTGCGCTGCATGTCATGCGTACGAATCTGGATTTCCGCGAGCTGGTTATCCAGGCAGAAAACCGTCGTATGCAGGGACTGGTAGCCATTCAGCTTCGGTGTGGCGATAAAGTCCTTGATGCGGCCATCCTTAGGACGCCACAAAGCATGGATATGTCCGAGGGCAAGATAACAGTCCTGGACAGAGTCAACCAGAATGCGGAAGGAGACGAGGTCATGGATCTGAGACAATTGTTGTCTCACCTCAATGATGTCAGCGCCTATGTCTGGCTGTAACTTACGGTTGATACTGGCAAAATGCTTCTGCCAGGTTTGCACTTCCGCGTGGATTTCTGCTCGCTCCATCTCTTCTCGCAGGGAAGCGACGACCTGATCCACATATGGTTGGCGCCGAATACGCTCCGCGGTGACTTCGCGTGCGAGCAGCGCATATCTTTCCGGCTCCAGGTAACTAAAGGCCAGGTCTTCCAATTCAACCTGCACTTGCACCATACCCAGGCGCAAGGCAAGCGGGGCATAGATTTCCCTCGTCTCGCGCGCGGTGTACTCTTGCTGCACCGGGTTCATAGCAGCGAGCGTACGCATATTGTGCAGGCGATCCGCCAGTTTAAGCACCACCACGCGCGGGTCTTCCGCCATGGCGAGCATCATCTTACGTACGGTTTCAGCACGCTGGCGACGTTTGTTGTCGGCGGAAGGAAGCGCCTGCGAATCAGAACCTCTTGGCGCTGGCTTTCCTGCCAGGACATTGAACTTGGTGACGCCATCGACTATATTTGCGATTGCATTTCCGAACTGCCGCCGCAAGTCATCCAGGGTATAAACAGTGTCCTCGACAACATCATGCAACAGGGCAGCCGCGATACCATCGGCATCGATGCGCATATCCGCCAGCAGCAGGGCAACCTCCAAAGGGTGTTGAATATATGCTTCACCCGAACGACGCCATGTTCCTTTGTGCGCCCGGTGTGCCAGTTCATAGGCACGCTGAATCGTCTCCATATCGAGTGGAGCCAGGTACTGGGATGTCTCTGCCAGCAATTGTTCTATGCTGGCGGAGGTAGTATTTTCGCTGAAGTGGAGCGATTTTTCCTCTTCCTGCGGATTCACAGTCACGCTGAGACCCTTCTGCCCATGTTGCAAATGTTTTCTCTCCGGGGCACATTTTAATAACTCTTGTACAAACATTGTAAAACATTTGTGCGTTATTCGTATTATAGTATGTTGAAGGTGGGTGTCAAGGAGGAGAGACATCGACCCAAAATAAAATAAACAAGGCCGCGAACACACCTTGGCCTTGCTTTGCTGTTTTACAGTCAAACGCAGCGGAAGAGAAACCGCCTCTCGCTGCACTTGCTCCAGGAACCCGTGAAGGTTAGTTACGGGCTACACGCACCTTGTCATAGCAGGGGCTGCAATAGACGGGGCGGTCGTTCTTGGGAAAGAACGGCACTTGCGTCTCGACTCCGCACTCAGCGCAAATGACTGTGTGCATCTCACGTGGGGCACGTTCCGAACGCCCACCTGAACCACCAGACGAATTGCGGCGAGCCGAACGGCAGGAAGGGCAGCGACCGGGTTCATTCATGAGACCTTTTTGCTGGTAGAACTCCTGTTCACCCGCTGTAAATACAAAATCATTTCCGCACTCACGGCAGCGAAGGGTTTTGTCAACGAAACTCAACTAGGACCTCCTAAAACGGTATGTTGGTATCTAGCCTCACACAGAGGCGGCACCGAAGGGTCCATATCTGAGCGGATATCACCAGCCTGTCTGTCACCCTTACCAGCGTGGGACCGGATATTCTGGACGAGCACCGTACGCGAGACCGAGATCGGATACCGCATGCAAGCATACACTATCTTTCGACGATTTGCAAGCATTTTCTCAGGAAATTATGGCTCTTACGCAGTTTTTTATACTTTTTTAGGTGGACTTCGACACTATCAGACATAATCGGTCCTCGATCTATGTGATAAAATCAGCAGTAGGGATGGGAACCGCTGCGGTGGATTGAACGTAAAGTTATGTTGAGGAATAGATGCCGCCATTTTCATTTACAATTGATGCCGAGTGTCCCGAGACGTGGGCGCGTGCAGGAATGATCACGACACCGCATGGAGTAATCCAGACGCCAATCTTCATGCCGGTGGGCACGCAGGCGACGGTGAAAAGCGTTTCGCCCGAAGAGTTGCATAAAGCGGGCGTGACGATTATTCTTGCCAACACGTACCATTTGATGCTACGACCGGGCTCTCAACTGATCAGCGATTTTGGCGGGCTGCATGCTTTTATGCACTGGGACGGCCCCATTCTGACCGATAGCGGCGGCTTCCAGGTTTTCAGCCTGGGCCACCTGCGCAAACTGAGCGAGGAGGGAGCGGCTTTCAAGTCGCACCTGGATGGATCGCTGCACCTGCTGACGCCGGAGAGCGTCATGCGGATCGAGGCTGAACTCGGCGCGGATATTATCCTGCCGCTGGATATCTGCGCCGCATATCCCTGCACACCTACAGAGGCGCGGGAGGGGATGGAGCGCACCCACCGCTGGGCCGAGCGTACCCTTGCTGTTAAGGATCGCTATCGAACGGAGCAGGCGCTTTTTGGTATTGTGCAGGGAGCGTTCGAGCCGGAACTGCGCCGGTACAGCGCGCACGTCATCGGGAACATGCCGTTCGCGGGGATTGCAGTCGGTGGGCTCTCTGTGGGCGAACCGAAAGCTATGTTGTGGGAAATGCTGCGCCATGTTACGCCCGAATTGCCAAAGGACAAGCCGCGACACCTACTGGGCGTCGGTTCGCCCGAGGACTTCGTGACGGGGGTCAGCCTGGGCATGGACATGTTTGATTGCGCACTGCCCACGCGGGTTGCCCGCCACGGCGGACTTTTTACGCGTCATGGGCGCGTGAATATCACTGCGGCGCGTTTCCGGGTCGAGCGCGGCCCCATCGAGGTGGAATGCGATTGCTATACGTGCAGGAACTACAGCGCCGCTTATGTTCACCATCTCGCACGCACTGAAGAGCAACTTTACTATCGCCTGGGCAGTATACACAATATACGTTACATGCTGCGCCTGGCGAGCCAGGTACGTGCCGCGATTTGCGCGGGGACCTTTCCGGCTTTCCGTGATACGTTCCTGGCCGATTATACTCCGGCCCCGGAGGAGGTGCGTGAAGAGCAGCGCGAAAAATGGAAGATGGCGCGACGAGCAAACAGGGCGTTGGGGCGTCCCACCAGCGTCTACGAACAAAGGAAGCCTAGATGAACACTCCATATCGTTTCCTCCACACGGGGATACAGGATGCGGCCCTCAATATGGCCATCGATGAAGCTGTGCTGGTACATCACCTCAGCGGCGAAGCTCCACCCACGCTGCGCGTGTTTCGCTGGTCCCAACCTACGATTTCTCTTGGGCGTTTCCAGGATGTTGAGCGGGAGATCCTCGGCGCCACCTGCCAGGAGCGTGGGGTAGCGCTGGTACGCCGACCCACGGGTGGGCGAGCCGTGTACCATCTCGACGAATTTACCTATAGTATTGTGATCGGGAAGCGTTACGATGTTCCATCTGGAGTAGTCGCTGCTTACGCCTACCTTGCCCAGGGATTACAGGCGGCGCTTGCTGTGCTAGGCGTGCATGCCGAACTGAGCGAAGAACATGTCAGCAAAAATCGGTCTGCCGCCTGTTTTGCCTCCTCAACACAGGCCGACCTGACTGCCAGCGGCTTTAAGCTGATTGGCAGCGCCCAGGTCTGGAGGGATGATGCCCTGCTGCAACAGGGGTCGCTGCCGCTGGTTGACCGCGCTGCCGAGTTTTTTTCTATGCTTTACTATCCCAGCGAGGCCGAGCGCCAGGCAGCGCTGGCTTCCTACCGGACGAAGACTGCACCCCTACACACGTTTGTGCCACAGGCGACGTGGGACGAGGTAGCGCAGGCTTTTCGCAGCGGATTCAGTACTGCATTACACGAAAAATTTGTTCCGGGCGAGTTAAGTTCCTCTGAGTGGACCCTGGCGCGCCAACTGGCGCAGGAAAAGTACAGCCAGTTGGAATGGCGCAAGGAGCGCGTAAGCATGGTGTAGTAGGTGTAGTGGGTGTAGTGGGTACCCCTCGTGAGGATGCGAGGAGGCAGGGGTCGAAAGCTTGCAGATACCTTGCATGATGCAATGGAAATATCGGGCTGCTGAGGTTAAACACGATGGAATGGTTGGGACAGTTGCGACACTTGGGACATTTGGGACATATACTTCGGCATTCCAAAAGATGCGGTCACAAGTGGAGTGTAATTTCCGGTTGGGACAGTTGAGACACTTGGGACAGAGGTCCACAGCCGCTGATATATTTACGACGGGTGACATGGTGGTAGGGGAAACGATCACCATAGATCACCTAGTATCAGTATACCAGGGTGATGCAAATGCTGTGTCAGATGAGGGTACAATTCAAAAAAAGCAACGTACCTCGCTATTCTACATTTTGACCTCTTGTGAGTACGCAAGGATTACGCTATACTTGCAGCAATGCCACGTAACGAATAGGAGGCGGTTAGACTCTATCAGCCGCCAAAAAGGAGCGACCGCGTGAGTATGTCGATAGATATCGCGCGTAGGGTTCTGGAAGCCAGTAAGCAACGCGCTAGAGAGTTACGAAGCCCGGTGAGCATTGCGATTGTGGATGCGGGCGGGCACCTGGTGCTCTTTGAACGAATGATGTCCCCTTATGGCTGGGCTACAGGCAATATCAGTATTGCGAAGGCAAGTACAGCGGTTATGTTCAACCAGTCTACCGATGCAGTGGCGCAATGGGGGGCGGGTATTCCCGGCTTCGCGTCCAGCCTGGCGACGATGACACAGGGAAAGTTTATCATGGCGGCCGGCGGCTGGCCCATCCGCCTGGGCGGCGCTACGGTTGGCGGTATTGGCGTCAGCGGCGGCAACGCTCCTGGGCGAGATGACGAGATCGCCCGCGCAGGACTGGCCGCGGTTGAGGCGACGCCGCCAGCGCCTTCACAGGGCTATATGCAACAGGCTCCACTTTCTGCGCCGCATTCATCCCTGCAGCCCGCGCCGTCGTATCCGTCGATGCCACAGCCCCAGGCATCAGGTACGAGCAGTGCAAAGGGTAACAGCAATTTCGGTTCACAGGACGTTCCACCTGGCACACATTACCTTGCCCCTGATCAAGAGAATCCTTATAATGAGGAGACAGCATCATTCGATGCGTCTAATGAAAACCGTCCGGGAGGACAAACATGACTTCGGAGTATAATCGCGGGCCCACGAGGCGTTCCGCTCGCACGGGGCGCAACCGTCCCGAACTCGTCACCTCGACATCGATGGAAGAGGTGAAAGATGATGTTTCTACGGTAGATGACTCTCCTACGTTAGAAGAGAGCCTGCAGGAGCTTGAGGCGACAGCGGTAACTCCCCGCAAGAGGAAACTGGCCGACTTCTTCTCCACGGTTGGAAGGAGCGAGAAAGCGCCAGAAGTGCAAGAAAGCGAGGCCGCACAGGCCAGGCTTGCACGCGCTACACGCGGTAAAGCCGTCAAGGATGGCGAGAAGCCCGCAGCCGAGGAGGCCAAGGCGACACCTAAAGCGAGCGTTCCTGCGCGCACGGCGCCCGCGCGTCCCGCCAGTCCCTTCAAGACGAAATACCTGCTGGGCATGGTCGTCTACCTGTTTGGAGCGCAGTTCATCGGCGTCTACGAGCAGGCGTTCTTGCAGTCAAACCACCTGAATACGGTGCTCACCACGTTTTCGCTCTTCGGCGGCAAGGTTGTCATCAGCACATCGACGCTGGTCTTCCTGGCAACGCTGCTCTTGCTGCTGGTCGTGCTGGCACGCTT
>WNGG01002497.1_pt1 | contig 20751 bp, 26 predicted proteins | sample 5400661 | NCBI WGS metagenome assembly WNGG01 (sample SAMN13153372, study PRJNA577476) | soil metagenome | isolation source: 100 cm soil or saprolite under Garry oak tree replicate 1 | place: USA:California | collected 2016-06-15
TTCCGGGACGGTCACAGGCCGGGGTCGCCTAGCCCGGTAGGGCGCGGCGCTGGAATCGGCGGCAGGCCGTCGCCAGCCACGCCGTGGTTGAAAGACCTCGGGAGTTCAAATCTCCCCCCCGGCGTTCGGCTCTTTTGCCGGCGAGACGGATGGATTCCCTCTCGGAATTACCCGCGCCGGTTCGGTGGCGCTCCCCTACAATGTTGATGCGGTGTGAGGAGTGTCGCGTCGACCGAGCGTCTCCAATGAAACGGCTTCGATTCCTCCGGTGGACCTACACGGTGCGCGGGACGGACTTCGCCTACATGGAGGTGGAAAGCCGGTTCGGTTCGGCGAGGGTGTGCTCCTTGGGTCGTTGGGTCTTGGCGAACCTGTTGGGCCTCGGCGTCGTGACGGCGTTCGTCCTGGTCACGTTCATACAGTGGATAGGAACAGGGAGTCCGTTCCTCCTAGTGGTGGGGACGATCTTTGCGATTCTCCTCGCCGTTGGAATCGCATTCTTCGTCTGGTCGATGACTCCCTCGAGGTAGTCAGCTCGCTCCGGAATCGCCTATCGGCATTCAGCTCGTTCGGTGGGATTCGGCGAGTTTCGCCTTCAAAGCTTGGATTGGCTTCAGGACCAGCGGGTCGACGCGTCGCAGCACCGCAAGGTACAGGCTCACGTAGTCGCCGAGATACAGCGTCCCGAGGAGGCGGCTCAGCAGCGTGGGGCCCTCGTCCTGGATCTGCTCGACCTTCGTCTTCTGCTTCATCAGGGAAACCGTGATATCGAGTTGCCGCCGCAGGTCTGGGGATTCGTCGCGGTCCCGCAGGAGGATGGGCCGATGCGTCCGGTTGCGCGGATCCTCGATCCATCCGACGAGTTCATTGTGGTCCGCTTCCGGGAAGGTGGAAGAGAACGCGAGGACCTTGGAGTTCTCGTTCAGTTGCGTCTGCCAACGTCTCGCGATTGCCGAGAATGGAGGCGCCCCGTAGAGGATGGGCACGATGGGCTTGATGCGGACGGCGAGCGCTTTCGCTCGGTTGGAGCGCATGCCGCTCTCCGGACGAAGCCGCGTCCGAAGGTCGACTAAGTGGGCGACCGCCTGCTCGAGTTCGGCTCGTGGGTCCGAAGTCGTCCACTCCCCGCTGATGGCCGCGAGGATCCCGAAGAGGTGACCGAACGCGCCGCGCGGGGGCAGTCCGATCGGGACAGGGAACGTAGGAAAGTCGCTCTTCCTCGCGATTTCCGCCAGTTTCCCGCCAGACGTAATCGCAATCAGGCGGCACCCGAGCTTGATCCCCTGCGCCGTCGCGGCCAGCGTTTCTTCCGTGTTTCCGGAATACGACACCGCCACGAGGAGGTCCTCAGATCGCGCATACGACGGGAGCCGGTAGTCTCGCACGACTTGAATGGGAACCTTCGAGCGGTCGGCGATCCAGGACGCGAACACATCCCCCGCGATCGCCGAGCCTCCCATGCCGACCAAGAAGATGCGCTGGGCCTCGTCGACCGGGAAGTGAGCCTTCGACCCCAATCGCGTCGCCGCGGAGATTTGGTCGGGGAGCGACGCGATGATGTCCCTCATCCCTCCCGGGTCGACCTGCGCCACGGCCCGCGGCTCCAACATCGTTGGCCGCATAGGACCGCTCGCAATAAGGCCTCCGTCTCTCCGGGTGAAAACCAATAAATTGGTTCCTACAACAATCTTGATATATGCCGCCAAGCTCCTCAGAATTCATGGAACTCGAACGCGCGATCAGTGCCTTGCGCCGCGGGGAGTTCATCCTCGTCTACGACGGCGACGGCCGCGAGGAAGAGACGGACCTCACGATTGCGAGCGAGTTCGTGAAGCCCGAATCGATCCGCACGCTCCGCAAGGAAGCGGGCGGGCTGATCTGCACGACGCTCTCCGGTGAAGTCCGGGAGCGGATTGGCCTCCCGTTCATGGCGGACGTGCTCCGGCGATCGGGATCCGCGTACCCGGTCCTCGACGCGATCTCGAAGGAGGACATGAAGTACGATCGGCACAGCGCTTTCTCGATTTCGGTCAATCATCGAGACACGTTTACCGGTGTCACGGACGTCGACCGGGCGCAGACGATCTCGCGTCTCGCGGCGATCGCGAAGGAAGCGACGAAGCGGGAAAACGGATGGGCGGCCCATATCTTCGGCGACGAGTTCCGGTCGCCGGGCCACGTGCCTCTCCTGAACGCCGTGGATCCGCTCCTCGTCGATCGACGGGGTCACACGGAACTCACGACGGCCCTCATGGTCATGGCCGGACTCGCGCCCACCGCGACCATCTGCGAAATGATGGCGGACGACGGACGAGCTCTCTCGAAGCAAGATGCAAAGGCATATGCTCGGGCGAGGAATCTCGTGTTCCTGGAAGGACAGGACATCGTCCGAGCGTGGCGTTCGTGGTCCGTGTAATGGCGACGGGGGTCTTCGATCTCCTCCATCCCGGTCATGTGTATTTCCTCCGCGAGGCCCGAGCGCTCGGCGACGAACTCTGGGTCGTCGTCGCGAGGGACAGTACCGCCCGGAAGTTCAAACACGAACCGATCATGCCGGAGGCGGCCCGCTTCCAGATGGTCGAGGCGCTCAAGCCGGTCGACCGCGCGATCCTGGGCCATGAGGGCAACATCTACGACATCCTCGACGAGATTCGGCCGGATATTATCGCAATCGGGTACGACCAAGTGCACAGCGAGGAACGGATCCTCGCGGAGTGCCGCAAGCGCGGCCTCGCGACGAAGGTCCTTCGGCTCCCGAAGTTCGAAGGCGACCTCGTCGGCACCCGGAAGATCGTGAGGAAGGTGGCGGAATGGCTCGCGCTTCAAGAACGACTCACCAAGGTCGAACGGGGAACCGCTCGGCGAAGCGCGGACCCGCCGCCTCGGCGGCGAAAGCGAAACGCCTGAAACGCATCGGGATTGTCGATACCTCGTTCTCCCGGTACGACATGGCGTCGTCGGCGATTGACGAGCTCCGGAAGCAGGGCGGAGGCTTCACGGTCGAGCGCTACACGGTCCCCGGCATCAAGGACCTCGCCGCAGGTGCGCGGATCCTGTTCGACCGCGGTTGCGATCTCGTGCTGGCGCTGGGCATGGTCGGACGACAGCCGGTTGACAAGGACTGTGCCCTCGCGGCCGACTTTGGCCTCCAGGCGGTGCAGGCCCAGGTGGGCAAGCATATCCTCGGCGTCATGGTGCACGAGGAAGAGACCCCGGACGAGGCCGAACTCGCGACCCTGTTCGACCGACGAACCCGCGAGCACGCAGTCAACGCATACGATCTCCTGTTCCGACCGGACGCGATCCGGGCGCGGGCCGGGACGGGTCAGCGGGAAGGATTCGCCGACGCAGGCCCCCTCAAGGTGAGGCGGACGTGAGACTCGCGATCGTCGCCTCGGAATTCAACCGCGAGGTCACGGACGTGATGGTGAAGCGAGCCTTGGCCCGGGCCGACGCGCGTGGCGTGCGAGTGACGTCGGTCGTGCGTGTGCCCGGCGTCTTCGAGATTCCGCTCGCCATCGAGCGGCTCCTGGAGCGTGCGGACGTCGATGCGGCCGTCGCGATCGGTGCGGTGATCAAAGGTGAGACGCTCCACGACGAGGCGCTCATGGCCGCGGTGCCGAAGGCGCTCCTGGACATCGAGCGGGCGACGCGGAAGCCGGTCGGCCTTGGCATCACGGGTCCGGGGATGACGGACGATCAGGCGAAGGCCCGCGTCGACAAGGGCGCCGAGGCCGTCGACGTGGCCCTCGCGATGTATGAGTTGCTCCATGGCCTGTGACGATTTTCCCCCTGAGACCCAGGCCGGAAAGGTTTAATCCCGCAGCGGTTCCATCCGGGCCGAATCGGAGCGTACGCCATGGTCGATACGACCGCCCTCGAGTCACTTCTCCGCGAAATCGAGCAGAACGAGGGCGTACAAGAGGCGATGCTCGTCTCGTTGGCGGGCACGTATCTCGCGGGCAGCTTCCCTCGGGGCGTCCACGTGGACACGTTCGGGTCGATGTTCGCGGTCCTCGTCGGCTCCGCCGAGACGGTGACCGCGGAGGCCAGGGACTCGCTCGAGTCCGTCGTGATCCATTCGAAGGCGAACAAGTACCTCATCATCCACGCGGGCCGCAAGGCCCTGCTCGTGATGCGGCTCCCACCGTCCACGGATCCGCAGAAGACGAAAGCCGTGGTCGAGAAGTACATCCCGCGGATCGAGGAACATCTCTGACTAGATCCGTCGCATCCCGCGGAGCATCCACTCGGCGACCGCCTTCGTGACGTATCGGGCGGTCGCCGCGGGACCGCGATTGAGTCCCTGTGCCGACGTGCGACCCTGAGCGAGAAGCTGGAGCACATCGTCGACGCGCAGGGCACCGGCGTCGACGGCCGTCACGGCCTTCGCGACCTCATCGAGGAAGTGGCTGTCGCTCCCTCCCGTCTCACCGAGCTTCCGTTCTCGGGCCAATGCGCGTGCGCGGACGTTCCCCCGTCGGAGCGTCCGACCGTTGCAGGTCTCGTAGGCCGGGAACGAGGCCTGGGCGAGGGCTGCCGGACCGAGCCCCGACCAGAACCGGAACGGATGCGCCGCGACGGGGACGCCGCCCAACGCGACGATGCGTTCCGCCGTCTCCGACACGGACAGATCCCGCGGGACGATCTCGCGGATTCCGTACCCGAGCACATGGCCAGATGCCGTGGAAACTTCAACCGCCGGGATCACCAAGAAGTCGCGGCCCGCTGCTTGTTCGGCCGCGGCGATGCCGCCGACCGAATTGTGATCCGTAATCGCGATCCCCGCCAGCCGAATCTTTCGAGCCAGCTCCACGAGCGCCGCGGGCTCCACGCGGGAATCGGGGGAGTAGCGTGTATGGTTGTGGAGGTCGAGGAGCACGGAGGAGGCCGCACGGTGGACCCTTCGCTTAAAGGCTTGCGCCCGGGGACTCCCGGATAACGGTTATGCCGTCCCGGTCCGATGTCGCGAACGTGATTGTCGAGTCGAAGCTCGGAATCCTCCGGGATCGGGTCCTCGTCGGCGGCCGCGAATTCGCGGTTCGACGGGGCCGGCACGGGTGGCGATACGTCCCGGACGCTCGGGACGGAATCGGGCGCGTCCTCTACGACGGCTGGCGGGATCGACTGACGATCCAATCGCCGAATGGATTCGTCGAGATTCGGTTCCGCTGGCGTCACACGACATTCGCGTGGCGGGGGCGCGTCTACCGAGTCGGCTCGATGCTCGGCAATCGCGTGACGCTGTTCCTCGGCGGCCAGCCCGTCGCGGTCGGTAAGATCACCTGGAGCGGTGTTCGGTTCGAGATGATGGACCCTGAGTTAAGCGACATCGAACGCGAGCTCGCGGTGGGATTCGGCCTCCGGGCCCAAGCGATCGCGATGGCCGTGGCCATTCATTGAGCCACTAGTGGACCCAAGTTCCCTCTTTCAGTCCCTTGTCGACCTTGAGCGGTTTGCCGTCCACTGCCAGCTTGATTTGTGCCTCGCCCCCGCGGCCAAGGAAGAGGACGCTCCCCCCGGGGCCGACCTGCAGTTTGTACTTCTGGAACTCGGAGAATGGCAGGACGGGCGCCCCCTTTTCGCCGAGGACCTGCGATCCCACCGGTGATCCGTCGGGCGGCAGTACGAGGCCCACGTCCGCCTTGTCTTCGCCGGCAAGCAACATTCCGCGGCTCTCGATTCCGCGGAGTTTGGCGGGCTCCAAGTTGGCGAGGACGACGATCTTCCGGCTTCGAAGTTGGTCCACCGAGTAGTTCTTCCGGATTCCCGCGACGATCTGTCGTGTCTCTCCCCCGAGGTCCACGTCGAGGACGTACAGATTGTCGGCATTCGGGTGTTCTTGGACATCCACGATCTGAGCGACCCGAAGATCGAAGCGATCCGCCGGGCTCTCCTTCGCACCGCCGAGGTCGATCTTGTTGAAGAGCGGCCTGCCGACCCGGAGCGTCTGGCCCGCAGGGACGTCCTCGAGGGCCTGATCCCAGCGTTCGGCGTGGACGTCGGTATCGTACCCGAGTGCCTGCCACAGCCGCGACGAGCTGAACGGAAGGAACGGAGCCATGAGGATGGCCAGCGAGCGGCTCACCCGCAGGGCGACGTGGAGCACCGTCCCGCACGCCGCACGGTCCTTCTTGATAAGGTCCCAGGGCGCCTTCGCATCGAAGTACTGGTTGCCAAAGCGGGCGAGCTGGATCGCCTCTTTCATCGCGTCCTTCAGGTGGACGTACTCGAGGTTCTGGCCGACCTTCTTCCATTGCTGCTCGACCGCGCGGATCATCCGCTTGTCGGCGGCGTCGAGGAAGCCCGCGGTCGGGACGGCGTGGTTGAAGTTCTTGTCCGCAAAGGTCAGAGCGCGGTGCACGAAGTTTCCGTACACCGCGAGGAGCTCGCTGTTATTCCGCTGCGCGAAGTCCTCCCACTCGAACTCCGTGTCCTTGGTCTCCGGCATCGTGGCGACCCCGTAGTATCGGAGCTGGTCCGGATCGAACCGCTCGAGGAGGTCGGAGAGCCATACGCCCTTCCCGCGGCCCGCACTCATCTTCTCGCCGGAGAAGTTCAGGTATTGCGTGGCCGGCACGTCGTACGGCAGGTCGAGCTTCGCATCGTAGCCGAGCAGGATCGCCGGCCAGATGATCGTGTGGAACACGATGTTATCCTTCCCGATGAAATAGTAGTGACGGGCCTTCGGATCAAACCAGAAGTCTTCCCATCCGTCAGGCTTGTCGTGACGGCGGTACCATTCTTTCGTCGCGGTCAGGTACCCCATCACCGCCTCGAACCACACGTAGATCCGTTTCGTCTCGTACCCGGGCACGGGCACCTCGATGCCCCATTCCAGGTCGCGGGTCATCGGCCGGTCTTTCAGGCCTTCCCGGAGCCAGCTCCGCATGAAGGTGAGGACGTGGTGCCGCCAGTGCTCCTTGTCCTGCTCCGCCCATTTCGTGAGCGGCTTCTCGAACGCGCTGAGCCGGAAGAAGAAGTGCCTCGTCTCCTTCGGGATTGGCGTCGTCCCGTGGGTCTTGCATCTCGGGTCGATCAGCTCGAACGGATCCAGGATTTTCCCGCAGTTCTCGCACTGGTCCCCGCGCGCCCGCGGAAAGCCGCAGTGGGGGCACGTCCCCTCGACGTACCGGTCCGGCAGGAACCGCTGGTCCGTCGTGCAGAACGGGGAGACCATCATCGCCTCGTAGACGTGGCCTTTCTCCTTCAGGGCGAGGAAGATCTCTTGCACCCACGCCTTGTGATGCGGGTCCGCGGTGTTCCAGTAGAGGTCGTACCGCACGCCGAGTTGCTCGATGTTCTTCTCGTGAAGGGCATGGTAGCGCTCGGCGATGACGCTCGGGGGGACACCCTCCTGCTCCGCACGGACCATCGTCGGCGTGCCGTGCATGTCGCTCCCGCCGACCATGAGGACCTCGTCCCCTTTCATCCGGTGGTACCGGGCGAAGATGTCCGCGGGGATGAACGTCGAGACCGCGTGGCCCAGGTGTCGCGGGCCGGACGTGTACGGCCACGCGACGCAGACGAGGATCTTCGCCATTCGCGGCGGGTCCAAGAAGGGCGGCTCATTTAAACCATTCGCGGGGAGGTCTTCGACCCATGGAGTGCGGATGGAACCGGTCCTGATTATCACCGCGTGCAAGTTTCGGCGAATAGGTGATGGCCGCACAGCGCGATGCGCCCGCGACCGAAGAGGCAGGTTCCGACGGTGTTGCAGCAAGGGCCGCATCAAGATCTGAAGGCACCACGAGACCTCGACAAGATCGTGTCGAGTCTGGGCTCGATGCCGCGGATCCTCTGCTGGAAATGCCGCAAGCTCACGCCGTTTGAACTCGACCGATGCGAGCACTGCGGTTCCGCATTCGCCGGCAGTACGGGCGGGGCCTACGGGAGCGATCGCAAATCGCGGTCTCGCACGTCATCGACGTCCAAGGTCTCCTCCGCGCCGCCGAAGCGCACGCTCCTCGAGATCGTCGAGGATCTCCGCCACGTCAACGACGCCACGACATCCGTCCGCGGACGGCCGCGAGAGAAAGAGCTTTCCGTCCGGCTGTACCAATGCCCGACGTGCGGCCGGTTCGTCTCGGAGCAGTCGACGGAATGCGTCTGCGGCGTCCGCTTCGCCCCGATGTCCTCCGTCACCCTCTCGTGTCCGGATTGCGGATCCCGAGTCCCGTCCGATGTGGACGCGTGCCCGGTCTGCAGCCGAGGCCTCACGCCGACGGGCGGGGCCAACGATTACGTGTACGCGTGCCCACGGTGCGGCGTCCACGTCACCTCTGATGCGGTCCGTTGTTCGTGTGGCGCCTGGTTCGAGGACTGATTTCTCCAGAGTATCAGATCCGAGAACCGTCCAAGAAGCCCTTTATCGTACGACCGCGTCCACTCGTTCGACGACGGAAAAATCAAGCGTCGTCGCAAGGAACCCAACCCACGATGAAACCGAAACGACCCCGGATCTCGAGCCGGAGGACATACTATCTGGTCCTCTGGTGGATGTCCCAGACGCCGTACGCGGCCATCTTCGAGAACCAAGTCGCCGCCGAGGCCGCGGCGAACGTGCGCAACGCCCTCATGGTCACGATCTCGGGCCGCGACGTCAAGGTGGACCAGGTCCAGGACTGGTACCGCCGCGACGAATCCGGCGCCCCGATGCCCGCGGAGTGGCGGGACCTGGTCGGGCAGATCCACGTTCCTTGGCTCGCGAAGCCGAAACCCTCGCTCTGAGCCGGATCGCCACACGATGTCGACCCCGACGCGGCCAGGCCGAGATCGGAGTGGTCCCTATCAATTCGGATAGAGGGGAAGAAACGACTATAGGCTCAGACCACAGGACCGGGCTCATCCATGGCGTCTTCGCAAGGTCTCGTCGCGGAGTGCCCGACCTGCAAGGCTATTGTCCCGATCGATGCGCCGGAGTGTCCCCAGTGCGGGGAGCTGTTCGAGACCGAAACGCCGACCGGGTCGTCCGTCGCCGCATCGCGGGTCGCCTCGGCCGAGACAACCGACGACGAGGGGGCCGAGCGGAAGACTGGTTTCCGAGAGAAGTTCCTCTTCTACGCGGGCATCTTCCTGATCCTCCTCGGCGGTCCTGGAATCGCGTTGGGATCGTGGCTCCATGACGAGCTCCGGATCAGCGTCGGCGAATTCACGGCCTTCGATGCCTTTGGTCCCTGGAACCGGCTCGTGACCGCGATCGGACTCATCGTGTTGATCGTCGGGATCGTGTGTCTGATCCTGAGCCTGCGGTTCTCCCGACCCTCCGATGTCGAGAAAGACCTGAACGCGCTCCGGCAATCGTGAGGTCAAGGCGCGCGCTCCTCCAGCCCCACCCCTATATCATTATATACCGTGCAGCGGATGCGAAAAGTGGCGGTGGCAGAGGGCCGCCGCATGGAGTCGTGGATGTCGTATTCGGGGTCTGGCTTCCGACCTTCGAACGTCCCGGTGGAGGAAGGGAAGGTGTACGAAGCCAAGATCGAAGATATCGGTCGGGAAGGCGACGGACTCGCGCGGATCGCGAACTTCGTGGTCTTCGTCCCGGGGACGAAGATCGGGGACGAGGTCAAGATCAAGATCACGAAGGTCCACCGGCGCATGGCGTTCGGAGAAGTCGTTCGCGAGTGACGCGGCGCCGATGCGGGGGAGCCAGAGAGAGCCCGAGCGGAAGCCGGAGCCTGCGTCTTCAAGCTTCGAAAACCGTAGAATAAGTTCCTTATATGCGCCGCACCCCATCGACTCGCCAGGACGGTTCTGTGCTGCGCTCACGGCAGGTTGTCCTCGCGGCCGCCGCGGCCGGCGCCGCCGCGCTCTTGATCGGATCGACCCTAGTGGTGCTGACGCTGCGGCCTGCGGTGGTCGATTCGGACGGAGACGGCATCCCAGATTCGGTCGAGGCCGCAACCCAGCGAACCGTGGTTGCCGCGACGGCTGAAGATACGTTCACGATCGTCAGCCGCCTCGCGAGTGCGCCATACCAGGATCAGTTTGAAGTGTCCTACAAAGCCGGGACATTCGTCGTCACGTATGAGCGGGCCCGAGGCAGCGACAGTTCCTATCAACTCGAGCTCCGGAACCTCGTCGAGTGGGTGGATGCCAATCGGAACAACCGGATCGATCCGGGCGAGACGGTCGGCGTAGGAACGACGTTGGGGACCAGCGCGTTCGCCAACGCTCCCGTGACGAAGAGCCAAGTGGACAGTGCGGACGGAGGGCACGTCACGGAGTTGTCCGTCCGCAGCACGACGGCCAACATGACCCTGAACGTCACTGTCTCGGAGCAGTTCATGCGTCTTTCCAACACGAGGGTCCTGACGCCCATGGAGGTCAAGCTCGACCTGAGTGTCGATCGGGCGACCCTCACGCCGGGTTCCGGCCTGGGCCTCGACGTGCGCATCAACACGACGAGGCACCTTGAGTTCAACAACCGGAGCTGGGATGACGTGAATGAGTTCGCGGAGGGCGAGGCCGGCCTCAACGTGACCGGAGGTCCACCCACGAGCCCGGCCACCGTGTTCTTCTCTTGGTCCAAGTCGGCCATCGCCGACGGCCGCGAGATTCCTGTGACCTACACGAACGTCTCGACCGGGGATCCCAATTCCTACGAGCTCTATCTCGCATACCCGATCAACGCAGCCGGTTCGCCGGTCAAGCTAGTTCACGATCCGGTCCTCGGCGTCGACAGCGCTGCGTACGAAGGCGTCGTGACCCGCACGCCAGAGCTTCAGGGAGATCTCGTGCTCTACGCCGCGTCCCTCGCCGCCGCAGTGTTCCTCATCGCCCTCACGTTGATCGTCGCCGACCGCCGCCGCAAGAGACGCGAGGAATAAGGCCGGAAACCTTAACACCCGGGTCCTTTACGGTTCGCGGCGGTCCCCATGGTGGCCATCGAGAACGTTCTGCTCGCCGCCGAATCGGTCTTCGCCCTCGTGCTGACGGTCATCGCCGTCCTCGCGCTCCGAAGGGCGAAGGACGTGCAGCTTGCCTTCCTGGCGGCGGCCTTCGGCGTGTTCTTCCTGAAGGCCCTGCTCCTGACGATCTCGTTGTTCGCGCTCTCGCTCACCTCGGGTCAGGTGTTCCTGTTGTCCGGATCCCTCGACCTCGTGATCCTCGCCCTCTTCTACGGATTCACTCTGCGGCGCTGAGCGCCGCGTGGTCTTCATGGACCGGGAGATCCTGGCCGTCAAGACCCGGAAGGACCTGTATGACTTCGTCCGCAAAAATCCGGGTTTCCATCTGCGTGAACTATCGCGAGCGCTGAACCTGTCGATCACCCTCGCGGATTACCACCTGCGGTTCCTCGAGAAACACGAGCTGATCACGTCCGCGATGGACGGGGAGTACAAGCGGTTCTATCCGCGATCGACGCCGGGTCAGGCGGAGGTGCGGTCCGCCCTCACGGACGCGGAGAAGCAGATCCTCGCCTTCTTGCGTCAGCCGGTGCCGCTGAAGGTGATTGACTTCCTCATGGAACGGGAGGCGGCGACCCACAAAGAAATCCTCGAGCAGGTGCCCGTCTCGCCGTCGACCCTCTCCCATCACCTGAAGAAAATGCAGGCCGCGGGGATCCTCGCCCACGCGGAGCCGACCGAGCGCGGATACCGCGTCGTCGACCCGAAGACCGTCGCGCGTCTGATGACCGCCTATGAGTTGGCAACGCCGGACCAGGTCGACACGTTCATTCGGGTGTGGGGCGAGTTCCGCCTCTGACCGATCTCAGAGGATACGGACGAGTTCCTGCGCGACCCACTCGACGAACTCTTGGTCCGTCGGGGTGAATGCATTGAGCTGGTCCGAGTCGATGTCGATCTCCGCGATCGGGGCGCCATCTCGGAGGATCGGCACGACCATCTCCGCGCGCGTGTTGATGAAGCACTGGAGGTACCGCGGGTCGTCGTTCACGTCGGGTACGATGACCGTCCCCTTCTCCGCCACGGCGGCCGAGCAGATGCCCTGGCCGAGGGGGATCCGCAGGTGGAGGGTCGCGCTCGGGCCGGACCAGGACGCGAGGACGAGTTCCGATCCATCGACGTTGTAGATCCCGACCCACGTGTAGTGCGGGATCTTCCGTAGCTCCCGGCACACGAAATCCGTAATCGGCTTGCGTTGGCTTCCGGAGTGGATGATCTTCTCGAGGCGGGCGGCGACTTCGTCGTAGCTGACCTTGCCTTTCTCCCCGGCCATGACCTCGCCGAACTTCCCGACTCCCTTCATTGGAGGTGCCTCCCCATCGAACACGCGCGGCCACCATAAGCCTTGTGGACCGTCGTGCCGAACGATGCCGATCTGCGCGGCGTTATCCCCGAGCGACACTTGCGCGCGTCTCGAGTTGGTGCAATGTTCAAATATCACAGGCTTCTAGGAAACGGTACAAGCATCCCTCCACAACGGCCGTTCCCTGGTTTTCCTGAAACGGCGAACGGCCTACCTTTTTTTCTTTTCGGATGCCGGATACGTCTTTCCACCGTCCCGCGAGCGGCGTCGGAAAACCGTCTTATATCGTTGGTTCGTTGCGGGGTCGCTTAGACAAGCATCCCTCCACAACGAGGCCGTTCAGGAACCCTGGACGGCCCCTTATTTTGTGGACCATCCGGGCGGGCTAGGCGATCGGCGGGAGCTTCATTCCTCGGGTGTCGATTCGAACGCGTCGCCCTTCGATCCGAAGCCGGCCTTCGGCGAAGAGCCTCACCGCGAGAGGCAGCAGGACGTGTTCCTGCTCGAGGATCCGAGCGGCGAGGGAGTCCTCCGTATCGTCCTCGAGGATCGGGACCGCCTTCTGCAAGATGATGGGCCCGCCGTCCACGGACGCATCGACGAAGTGGATCGTGCAGCCGGAGACCTTGACGCCCGCGGCAATCGCGTCGCGGTGCGCGTGGGCTCCCGGGAACGCCGGGAGTAGCGAGGGATGGATGTTGATGATACGATGCGGGAACTCGCGGATGAACGGCGCCGAGACGAGGCGCATGAAACCGGCGAAGACGACCAGCTCGACCCGTTTGTCCCGGAGGACTTTCAGGACCTCCCGTTCGAAACCTTCGCGGTCTTTCCCATACGGACGATGATCCACGACGACCGCCGGGACATTCGCCGCCTGGGCCCGATCGAGCACGGGCGCACCCGGGACGTTGCACACAAGGACCGTGAGGTCGACGTCCAAATCGCCGCGTTTGCGCGCATCGACGAGGCTCTGGAAGTCCGTGCCCCGCCCCGAAGCGAGCACTCCGACCTTGGTCCGGCCCATCGAGCTCCCTCAGTGTTTGAACAACCGGATCCCCGTGAAGACCATTCCGATTCCGTGTTCATCGGCCGCCGCGATGACCTCGTCGTCGCGGATCGAGCCGCCGGGCTGGGCCACCATCGCGACGCCCCCTTTTGCGAGTTCGTCCACGCCATCCCGGAACGGGAAGTACGCGTCGCTGACCGCAACGCTCCCGCGGGCCGCGGCGTTCGCCTTGTGGCAGGCGAGCATGCACGCGTCCACGCGGCTCATCTGACCGGCCCCGATGCCGACGGTACGGTCGCCCTTGACGAGGACGATCGAGTTCGACTTGACATACCGGCTCACGAGGATTCCGAAGAGGATGTCGCGCAGCTGCGCCGGCGTCGGCGAGACCTTCGTGACCACCTTGAAGGCCTCGGGCCGCGGCGTCGGAAAGTCCGTCGTCTGGAGGAGGACCCCGCCGAGGACGCGGACCATGTCAATCCCGTGGTCGCTCCGGAACGGTCCGCGGGTCCGGAGGACCAGGAAGGTTCCTTTCTTCTTCGATTTCAGGAGGTCGAGTGCGGCCGGCTCGTACTCCGGCGCGATGACCGCGTCGAGGACATCCTTCTTCATCGCCTTCGCGGTCGCGAGATCGACCGGACGGTTCAGTCCGACGACGCCCCCGTAGGCGGAGATCGGGTCGGCCGCATGGGCGCTCGTGTACGCTTCGGCGAGCGTCGCCGCGAGCGCCACGCCGGACGGATTCGTGTGTTTGATCACGACCGCCGCGGGTCGCTCGAACTCCGTCGCGAGGCGCAGGGCCGCATCGAGGTCGATCAGGTTGTTGTACGACAGCTCCTTTCCCTGGAGCTTCTCCGCGGTCGCCGTCGCGGCGAACGGGAACGGCTCGCGGTACAAGGCCGCCTTCTGATAGGGATTCTCCCCGTAGCGGAGATCCGTGACCTTGTCGTACGCGAGGCGCAGCGCCGGTGGGAGCACGCTGCCCTGGCGTTTCGCGAGGTAGTTGAAAATCGCCGCGTCGTAGCGGGAGGTGTACTCGAACGCCTCCATCGCCAGTTCGCTTCGGAGTTTTTCCGGGATGGAACGGTTCTCCTGCAACGCACGGAGGACCTCTCCGTAGCGCGCAGGCCGGACGATGACGCTGACGCGGGCGGCGTTCTTCGCGGCGGCCCGAATGAGGGAGACCCCGCCGATGTCGATGTTCTCGATTGCGTCCTCGAGCCGGACGTCCGGTTTCGCGACCGCGGTCTCGAACGGATATAAGTTCACGACCACGAGGTCGATCGGGACGGCACCGAGATCCGCCAGGTCCTTCTCGTCGCCTCGGGGCGCGAGGATCCCCGCGAAGATCTTCGGGTGGAGCGTCTTCACGCGTCCGCCCAACCCCTCGCGGAGACCGGTGTAGTCCGCGACGGTCATCATCGGGAGGCCCGCGTCCTTCAGGGTTTTCGCCGTACCCTCCGTTCCAATCAACTCAAACCCAAGGGCGCGCAACCCCCGGGCGAACTCGACAAGACCCTCTTTATCCGACACGCTGAAGAGAGCCCGGCGGGGGGGTACCATCCCTATTACCGGGTGGCAATGGGGAGAATGCAATTAAGTCTTCGGTGAGCGGAATGGCGACGACGCGGGAGAGGCCATTCACGGCTTCGGATCGGGGCGAGGGAGCAGGCCCGCTTGCTTCACGAGGTCGGGCACGACTTCCTCCCATCCGATTGGCATGAGGTGGACCCCGCGGACGCCCTCGATTTTCTTGAGGGCCTTGATCGTCCGCACCGCGATGCTCACTCCCTCCGCCTTCGGATTCGGCGCCCGCTCCATCCGATCCATGATGTGCTTCGGCACGACCACGCCGAGTTTCTCGACCATGAATTGTGCCATCTTGGCGGACTTCAGCGGGATGACGCCCGCGAGGATGTACACCTTTTCGTGGAGCCACTCCTTCCGGACGAGGCGCATCCACTCCTCGAACGCCTCGACGTCGTAGACGCCTTGGGTCTGGACGAAGTCGGCGCCTGCGGTCACCTTTCCCCTGAGCTTCCCGAACGACTCCTCCTTCGAGCCGCGAAACGGGTCCGCGGCTGCGCCGATGAATACCTTCGGAGCCTGCTCGACTTTCTCGCCGCCCCGCAAGATCCCCGCATCCCGCAGCCCTCGGAAGGTTGCGATCATTTCCTCCGTGTTCAAGTCGAAGACGGCCTTGGCGTCTTTCTCATTCCCCGCCGTCGGCGGGTCGCCCCAAAGGCACAGGACGTTATGGATCCCGAGGGCCGAGGCGCCGAGCAAGTCTGATTGGAGGCCGATTCGATTCCGGTCCCGCGAGACCATCTGCATGATCGGCTCGACGCCTTCTTGCAATGCGATCGCCGCCGCGGCCAGGGAGGAAATCCGAACGAGGGCGCGCTGCCCATCCGTCACGTTGCATGCGTCGACCGTCCCGCGATAGACCGCCGCGTGGCGTCGGATCTCGGACCCATCCGCGGACGCGGGCGGCGCGATCTCCGCGGTCACCGCGAACGAGCCCGCGGCGAGGATCCGTTCGAGACGAGTGCCCGCGCGGATCGGATGGCTCGCCACCTCCGCGGGCATCGCGCGCGGGAATGCCGGCGGAGCTATCTAGGCTTCGGTCGATGTCATGGAGAAAATCGATTACCATCCGTAGCGGTCGCACAGTTCGAGGGCGAGGATCATCCGATAGAATTCGCGTGCGTGGATCCCCAGCCACGGCTTGCGGAGCAGCACGGACAGGATCATTCGCGGATTGACGGCGCGCCAGTCCAGCCCGTCGAGTTCCTCGCCGACGGAATTCATCAGCCGATCACCCCATCGACGGATACGGTCGATCATCCAGAAGAGGAGCGGGTCGAGGAACGGGGACGACTTCATGGCACGGTCGTATCGGATCATCGAACTCGGGTCCTCCCGCTCCAGGGCGTTCACGGCGAACTCCCCCGCAACTCGCCCGCTGAAGATTCCAGGATGGATGCCCGCTCCATTCAGTGGGTTCGTGATCCCTGCGGCATCGCCGGCGATCGCGAGGCCGGGAGCCGCGAGCGCGGTCAGGTCGTATCGCGCCGGAATCGAACCCGCGATCGTCTGCGTCCTTCGGTCCACGTCAATCCCGAACTTGCGGCAAAAATCCACCGTGGCGGCGTGCGCGTCGATGTGGCCTCCGGCGCCGACATTCACCGAATCGCCCTTCGGGAAGATCCACGCGTAGCCGCCGTTGTACGCCTCGCCGATGTAGAGGAGGAAGTACTCCGGATCGAGGAGCGGCACGTCCTCGCGGCGAAAACGGTACTCGTACGCACCGATCCGTTCGAGGCTTCGGACGAGGCCCGCCTGGCGCGCGACGAAGCTCGCGGGCCCGTCCGCGCCGATCAGGATGCGCGACTCGATGGTCTCTCCATTCGCCTCGACCCGCCATCCGCCATCGTGACGGGTGATCCCGGTGACCTTGGTCGATGTCCGGAGTTCCGCCCCATCGTCCACGGCGCTGTCGACAAGCCAGCGATCGAACATCGGGCGATTGATCGCGTATCCCGGAAGGCGGGTGATATAGAACCAGGTCCCGTTCGGCACGACGCACTTCGCACCCGACACGCGCTGGGCCACCCACTCGTCCCGTGGATGCAGCCCGTTCGACGCGAGGCCGAACTCGCTCACGCCTTCCGCGCACTGGACCGGTTCCCCGACGACCTTCTTCTTCTCGAGGATTGCGGTCCGGAAGCCTGCGGCGGCGAGCGGCCGTGCAGCCATTCCACCGGCGGGTCCGGCGCCGACGACGACCGCATCGTACATTCCGGGATGGGGAGAGGGTCGCGGCTATTTCGGCCTTACGCGGCGGCCTCGGCCGGGAGCCTCACCGCGAGATCCTCGCCGTGCGCCGTCGGCCGGTACACGTAGGGAGGGACGCCCCTCCGGACTGCCGGACCGCGCTGCTTCGTGATGAGCTGGACCGCCATCAGGACCCGCAGGCTGTTGACCGTCGTGTACTCGGATAGGCCGAGCTCCTCGGTCACCTCGGTCGTGCTCGCGTCCGGGTGGTCATGGAGGAATCGAAGGATCGTGACCGTGTTGCGGTCCAACGCCTCCGCCGTCTGTTTCTGTTCGGGCCGGGGTTCGAGCTCCAGCCGCTCGTAGACTCGCTTCCCCTGCTCCGACGGCGAGACCACGACGTTCAGCAAGGCGGTCTTCTCGATCTCGAGCAAGTGCTTCGCGACGGCCGCGGGAGCGATGCCCATCTGGGCCGCCAGCTCGGGGATCTTCGAATCCCGGTTGCGGTACACCTTGTTCTCCACGACGATCGTCAGGACCTCGCGCTGACGTTCCGTGAGGAGGCGAGACCAGTCGCTAGAGTGCATCCGGGCCGCCGAACGTCGCGAGTGGTCTTAAGCGTTTTTGTGGAACGCCGACGGGAGGGTCTTTGTCTGACGACATCGGCGTACGATTCTGTGGCCCGCGCGCCGGCGTCTGACACGACGCGCGTCACGCGCTCAAAGGCTATATCGAGCGGACCGATTCCCGCCACGAGGTGCCTCGCCTGCCCGGCAACGTGATTGATGGCAAGAAGATCGGGGACGACGTCCGGACCGAGCTGAAGCCTCGGCTCGCCCGGCTCTCGGACGCCGGCGTGGTCCCCGGACTCGCGGCCGTCCTCGTCGGGGAGAATCCCGCGTCGCAGCTTTACGTGAAGATGAAGGGGAAGGCCTCCGAAGAAATGGGCATGGCCCATTGGACAATCGACCTCCCGGCGGATGTAGCCGAGAGCCGGCTTCTCCAGGAGGTCGGCCGCTTGAACAGCGATCCGAAGGTCCATGGCATCCTGGTCCAGCAGCCGTTGCCGGACCAGATCTCGGTGGACAAGGCAGTCTCCGCGGTGAGCCCGCTCAAGGATGTGGACTGCTTCCATCCGGTCAACGTTGGCCTGGTGCTGATCGGGCGTCCGCGGTTCGCGCCCGCCACACCATCTGGGGTCGTCGAACTCCTCATGCGCAGCGGCTACGACCCGAACGGCCGGGACGTCGTGATCGTGGGCCGGAGCAACATCGTCGGGAAACCGCTCGCCGCCCTCCTGATGCAAAAGGCCCCGAAGGCCAACGCCACCGTGACGATCGCGCACAGTGGGACCCGCGAACTCGCGGCCCACACGCGACGCGCGGAGATCCTGATCGCGGCGATGGGCTCTCCGCAGTTCATCAAGGCGGACATGGTCAACACGGGTGCGGTCGTCATCGACGTCGGGATCAACCGGATCCGCGATCCGAGCACGAAGAGCGGATACCGCACGGTGGGCGACGTGGACTTCGATGCGGTGCGCCCGAAGGCGGAGGCCATTTCGCCGGTCCCCGGAGGCGTCGGACCGATGACGATCGCGATGCTCCTGTCGAACACCGTCTCGGCGGCGGAGCTCGCCTCGAAAACCGCCGGTCCTCCATCCTAGCGGCGCACGCGTGCGGGAAAGTAGAAATCCCGGCCGTCACTTTTCCGAATTGCAACCATGAAGGTGCTGGTGGTCGGGGGCGGAGGCCGCGAGCACGCCATTGTCGAAGCGCTCAACCGGTGTCACGCCGAGATTTATGCTGCGATGGCGAACCAGAATCCCGGGATCCGCCGCCGTTCGAAGGACGTTCTCCTCGGCGACGTGACCGATGTGGAGCGGATCGTCTCCTGGGCGAAGGGCCACGGAATCGAGCTCGCGGTGATCGGACCGGAGGCCCCTCTCGAAAGAGGGATCACCGATGCCCTCGAGGCCGCGGCGATCCCGACGGTTGGTCCGTCGCGAGAAGCAGCGCACCTCGAAACGAACAAGGAATTCACGCGGACCCTGATGCGGGAGCACAAGATTCCCGGTTTCCCGCAGTTCTGGGCGTTCGACAACCTCTCGGCCTTCGAGGAGTTCGTGAACGACTCGGATTTCGAGTTCGTGATTAAGCCGCTCGGCCTGACCGGCGGGAAAGGCGTGCGCGTCTGGGGCGATCACTTCTCGAGCAAAGCGGAGGCGCTCGCCTACGGCCGGGAGATCCTCGAGAAGAAGATCGGCGGCACGGCGCGGTTCCTCGTCGAAGAGAAACTCGTGGGGGAGGAGTTCTCCCTCCAAGCGTTCTGCGATGGCCGGGCGCTCGTGCCGATGCCACTCGCCCAGGATCACAAACGCGCGTACGAAGGGGACAAAGGGCCGAACACCGGAGGGATGGGATCCTACAGTGACGCGGACCACCGGTTGCCGTTTCTCACAAGCGCCGACCTCGACCGCGCACTCGAGACGATGACGAAGACGGTCGAAGCAATGGCGGCCCGCGGCACGCCGTTCAAAGGAATTCTGTACGGCGGTTTCATGGCGACGAAGGACGGTCCAAAACTCCTCGAGTACAACGTCCGGTTCGCGGATCCGGAATCGATGAACGTACTGCCGATTCTCGAGACTGACTTCCTCGACATCTGTTCGCGTCTCACGGCGGGAAACCTCCCGACGAGTGTCACGTTCGCCCGCAAGGCCACTGTATGCAAGTACGTCGTCCCAATGGGGTACGGCTCGCATCCGAAGGCCGGTGAGCAGCTCAAGGTCGACGAGGAGAGCATTCGTCGTACCGGGGCGAAGCTCTACTACGCCAGCGTCGACGAGAAAGGCGGACACCTGTACACGACGACCTCCCGGTCCCTTGCGATCGTCGGCATCGCGGCCAACCTCGCGGACGCGGAGTCGGCCTCCGAAGAAGCCTTGGCTTTCGTCTCGGGGAGTTTCTACGCCCGCCGGGACATCGGCAAGCCCGAGGTCGTTCAGGGGAAGGTCGAGCGGATGCGGAGCCTTCGCGAGTCCCGCTAGTGCACTTGACGTGGCCTGAAGCTCCGCAGGCCGACGGCCAAAAGCGCGATGAACACGAACCAAAGGCCCAATGCGAGGAGGCCGAGGTCGACGAGGTTGATCGTGAACAGGATGAACGCGGGCTCCACGACGAGCAAGATTAGTCCGAGCATGACGAATCGGTCGCCGCGCTCAAAGTACGTGTCCCCCCTCGGATCGTTGTTCCAATAACATATCAAGAACCAATAATAGAAGAGAGCCGCATAGACGAAAAGGAAGAGGCTCAGCACGATTCCCGCAAGGGTCCCTCGGAACAGGACCGGGTTCACTTCGCCCGAAACCCATCGGGGGTACAGGAAGAACAACAAGAAGGTGAGGATCGCCAAGCACGTGCCGCCCAATCCCACGGCCAGCGCGCGGTTTTCTTTTGCGGTCTGGACGTCGATGCCTCGGCCGTTTCGGCGCTCCGCCCGGTTTCCCTCGGCGCGTCGAACGGTGCCCTCTCTTCTCGCACGCCCCGAGGAACCGAAGGCCCCTAGATAACGTGGCGGCTGGGATTTGGCCGCTGCCTCGCATGCCAATCGAGCCAACCCTCAAATAACGGGATGGGTCATCCTCGCGCCGTGAAGAATCTCGATGACGTCATCTCCGAGATCGAGGGCCGGTTGGACGAGAAGGACGAGGTCCGCGAGCTGACGATCAAGTCGTCTCGAACGATCGC
>WNGG01010994.1_pt1 | contig 20749 bp, 14 predicted proteins | sample 5400661 | NCBI WGS metagenome assembly WNGG01 (sample SAMN13153372, study PRJNA577476) | soil metagenome | isolation source: 100 cm soil or saprolite under Garry oak tree replicate 1 | place: USA:California | collected 2016-06-15
CTCCAAAGAGCGCAGCGGAGTGTGATTTTACTTTTGGTTGCGGCTGGGCTGCCTTATGGAATTCGTGGCCAGTAAAAGCGCCACAAATTACAGTAAGTTCTCCACAGCTTCTGAGAGCGTTAAAGGCCGCATGAATCGCGGCTACTCGCTCCCCAGCGCGCTTGCCGAACGAGCCCCCCGAACCGCTATCAGAGTGGCCGTCAGAAACACTGCGCAGCTCGCGCCCTACGATGCGAAATTCGTGCTGCTGAACAACCCGCCGTTTCGAGCGTGAAAGTCGGACGCCGCATACTGCTCGGCGAACCATCCCCAAGCCAGCACGCCGAGCGCCATGACTGCTACCGAACCCGCGAGCGCCAGCGACGGCGCGGCGAACCACAGTCGCCGGTGTTTCGACAGATCGCTGCGGCGAATTGCCTGAGCGACGCTGATCGCGCTTGCGATAAGCCCCGCTGCCAGCAGAGCGAACGTCACGGAGCTCAGCATCCAACGGGTAGTCAAAGGCGGCCAGCCGGCCGGCGCCGTCCAGTCCCCGGTGACGTCCCACGGCGTGGGGATCCAATGGCCTCCAGCCCACATCCCCGCGGCGGCCATCCAAAGCAATGTCACCAAAGCGGCGCAGGCCGGGACGGCCAGCCGGCCGGCGACATCCCATCGCCGCGTGGCCACCACCGATCGCACCATCGCCGCCAGCACGGGGAGGCCCGCGGCGGCGACGGCGGCAAGGGCCAGAAACGAGCCCGCTCTGACCAGCGTCCAGCTGGCGAACAATGCCGAGTGGCCGTGCATCGCTGTCGCGAGCGGCGTGTCAGCGACCGTCCAGTAGAAATTGACGCCTGCGGCGACCGCCGCCAAATAGGCGTACGCCATCAGGACAAGTGAGCGTTGACGTTGGTCCATGTTGAATTCACCGGGAGAAGAAACGCGTTCGTACATTGCCCAGCCGACGACATTGAAGACCGCCCGAAAGCCGGGCGGGTGCGCGCCGAGGAAGGCTTCAAATTCCTCGGCGTACCGGGCTCGCCAGGCGCGCGGATACAACGCGGCCAGCCGGCGCGCGAGCCGCGCGTTCATCGCGCCTCCAGCTTCCGCAAACCTGCGCGCGCGAACCGGCGCAACGTTGCGAGTTTTGCGCGGAGCACTCGCAGGCCTTTTGCGGTCAACCGATACGGATAGCGCCTTTCCTCGGCAGGCAGCGGCTCAATCAGCTTCTCACGCTCCAGACGCGCGATCGCACCGTACAATGTCCCGGGACCGAGCCGGCTCCCGCTCATACGGGCAATGTCTTCGATCATCTTGTGGCCGTGCTTGGGCCCGTCGGCGAGGCTCGCAAGCACCAGCAACGGGGGGTCGGAGTACCGCCCGAGATCGGCCTCATCGTCTGCTGCGTGTCGGTTACTTCGTGTCACGTAGTAAACCATAGCAGAGAGATTTCGTCATCGCAAGGGGATTCTCCGATGCCCCGCTGGGGCGGAACACGTTACCGTATTATGAAATCATTGAAATCATGTGCTTAGCGCAGAAAAGGGGGTGCAATCAGAAGTGCGAGTCAAATTTTTAGGCGTCACCGTGAGGCCCGTGTCAATAGCCCGGGCGTGAGACTCCGAAAATTGTATTTCGAACCGATGACATCCAAATCGCAGGGATCGTTTTCGTGAAATTCGTGGAATTCGTGGCCAGCAAAAAAACGCCACGAATTCCACGAATTAAATTCTCCACAGTTTCTGAGAGAGTTAAAGGCCGCATGAATTGACTCCCAATCCTAATTACACCCCACCCAGCCCACCCAGAAAAGGTAATGCGTTGAGCGGATTTTTGGGCTAGAATAATTGGGTTTTGGGAATGATCAGGGATTATCCTGACGTTAAGGCAGCCTGTAGATTGTCGAAAAGACCCAGTCGAATGCGCACCAGTCCGATATCCGTGGCCAGGTTCTCCTGCAGGCTGTTCTCAAAAGATATCCACCGACATCAGCACGCCTAGTCCTTTCTTCCTTCGGGTGCAGGCGCCGAGAACCCCTCGTCTCGCTGAGTGTTCTCCGGAGAAGCCAAGACGCCCAGGCTTTTGATTTTGTGAGCGCTCGAGTGTGCATTGCAATTCGCGAAAGCAGCACCGAAGCAGCCCTGGCTGCGGCAAGACGCGCGTGTGCCTGGGCAGATCTCGTGGAATTCCGGGCAGACTACATCGCCGGCTTCGATGTGAAGCGTCTGTTCCGGGAAAAACCGTGTCCGGCATTGTTTACGCTGCGCGCGCGTCAGGAAGGGGGAGACTACACCGGCCCGGAGCGCGATCGTATCGCGTCGATCATCGAGGCGGCGCATGCGGGCGCCGACTTTGTGGATGTGGAGTTTTCAGCCGGGTGGAAGACGGTTCTGGAGAATGTGGAGCCCGCGCAGATGATCCTCTCCTACCACAATTTTGAGGAGACGCCGGAGGGGCTGGAAAGCAGGCTGGACACGATGGCAGCGTCAGGCGCCGGGATTCTGAAGATCGCGACTCGCGCGCGCCGCCTTGCGGATAACGCGCGCATTGCCTGTTTGCTCCAGCACGCGCGAGCGCGAGGCCTACAGGTTCTCGCGCTCGCGATGGGCCGGGCGGGCACACCAAGCCGCATCCTCGGCGGACTATGGGGATCCTGGGCGACCTTTGCCAGCCTGCCCGGGGGAGAGTCCACCGCGGAAGGACAGGTTCCTGCCGACTTGTTGTTGAAGCTGTATCGCTTTCGCGACATCGGGACGCGGACACGCGTTTACGGTGTATTGGGGAGACCCCTGGGTCACTCGCTCTCTCCTCGGGTCCACAACGCCGCTTTCGAGGCGCAACGCAGGGATGCTGTCTTCATTCCGCTCGAAGCCGAGAGCGTGCAGGATTTTGTGGAATTCCAGAGGGCGTGCCGGCTGAGCGGCTGCAGCGTCACAATCCCATTCAAGGAACAGGTCCGGGCTATCCTTCGAAGCGTCTCCGCTACCGCGAATCAAATAGGGGCGGTGAACACGCTCGCAACAGACGGAGACGGTTGGCACGGCGAGAACACCGACGTGGATGGCTTTCTCCGCCCTCTAATCGGGCGCCTGGAGCTGAGCCGGATGCGTTCTGTCGTGCTCGGGTCCGGCGGCGCCGCCCGCGCGGCGGTGTATGCTCTGCGCTCCCAAGGCTCCTCGGTTTGCATAGTGGCTCGAAATGCAGAACGGGCCCGGAGCCTCGCGGAAGATCTCCAGGCGGAGTGCGCTCCCTGGGAAGAGCTTCGGTCGATTCGCTGGAACCTTCTGGTCAACGCGACTCCGGTCGGCATGTATCCGAATGTGTACGAGTCGCCCTTGCCTCCAGAATGCCTGACCGGCGAGTGGGTATATGACCTCGTCTACAATCCGGCGGAGACGCGTCTTTTGAAAGATGCGGCAGGATGTGGCTGCAAGACCATCACGGGGCTCGAAATGTTCCTGGGCCAGGCGCTGCGGCAGCAGGAGCTGTGGTTCGGAGGACAGGGCCCGGAAGAAGTCATGAGAACTGCTCTGCAGCAGGCTCTGGCAGCAACACCTGACGACTGAAAGGACAGCCATTTTTCATTGGTCATTGGTCATTTTTCATTGACGTTCGATCCTGGCGATTTTGGAGGACGCTGGCGCTGCCGGAAGCAAGTCAATGACGAGTGACGAGTGTCCGTTGACCAATAAAATGGAAGAAAAATGTGGGGACGGGGGGCGAGGATCCGGGTACCGGCGAGCACATCCAATCTGGGTGCTGCGTTCGACGCTGTCGGTCTGGCGTTGCAGCTCTATCTGATGCTGGAAGTGCGGGAGATCGAAAACTATCCGTCCCGGCTGGAATTCTACGGTCAGGACGCGCACCTAGTTCCGAGGGATGAATCGAATCTGATCTGGAGAACCATGGAGGAGGTTGCAAGGGATGCCGGGAAGAGCCTCCCGCCCTTCCGGCTTCGGATTGACAACGAGATCCCGATCACGAAGGGATTGGGGAGCAGCGCGACCGCATGCGTGGCTGGGGCCGCGGCAGCCGATTTCCTGTGCGGGCTCCGTCTGACCAGGCCGCAGTTGCTCGAGATCGCCACAGCCAGGGAAGGGCATCCGGACAATGTGGCGCCTGCGCTGATGGGAGGCCTTGTTGCATCTATCAGCGGTGAAAAGATTCTTTGCGCCCGGACCGATTTCCCCGCGGATTGGACGGTCGTGGCAGTAACTCCCCATTTCGAGTTGGAGACGAAGAGGGCTCGGGCCGCGCTGCCGGAGCTGGTTCTCCATCGGGATGCGGTTTACAACGTCCAGCGCGCAGCGTTTCTTATGGCACAATTAACTCGCGGCTGCAGGGAAGGAGTGCGCGAGGCGATGCGCGATCGCCTGCACCAGCCCTATCGCAGTCCGCTGCTGCCGGGCCTCCAGGAGATCCTTGGAATGGAGGAGCTCGAGGGCCTGATCGGCGTGGCGCTTTCAGGCGCCGGGTCCACAGTAGTGGCCTTGGCCGATGGGAACGAGAGCGAGATAGGCGCGTCCATCCACGAGATTTTCAAACAGCACGGCCTGGAGTCGCAAGTGCGCCTCCTGAAAGCAGACAACCAGGGTCTCGTTGTGGAATCGATCGGAGGTCCAAGACAATAGCGAGTGAGCCTCGTACCGGTCATTCACGGGCGAGACGCCCGTGTCACGATGGCTTCGCGGCATGGCCGTCCCGGCCATGATACAAAACTTGAGCGATTTGTGAACTTTGTGTCCACCAAGTGGACCTAGCCAGTCATTTCTTCGCGTCTTCGTGGTGATTGGGCGCCGGTTTTACCACGAAGACACGAAGGCGCAAAGTTTTTGGTTGGGGAAGTATGAAGAGGAGGAAGCGAGCGGGAGATTTCAGGCCCATGATTCCTCAGGGCGTGCAATGTTACTTTGGAGAAGAAGTCAACCGGCGCCGGAAGGTGGAGTCGATTCTGGCGGCGATCATGAAAAACTGGGGCTTCGATGAGATCATTCTCCCGTTTTTCGACTATGTGGAATCGTTCTCATACGGACTGGGATCCGAGCTCGGGGACAAGGCCTACAGGTTTCTGGACAAGGACGGTTCCCTCCTCGCTTTGCGGCCCGATCTTACCACCCTGGTTGGCAAGACGGTCGCGACTCGGATGAGAGGCCAGCCCCTCCCGATCCAGCTTTTCTATTCGGGAGAGGTGTTCCGTCAGGAAAGGGCCGGAGCGGGCAAGCAGAAGGAATCTTATCAAATCGGCCTGGAGTTGATGGGCGTCGGCGAACCGCATGCGGATATCGAAATCCTGCTCGTGGCCATCGATTGCCTGCTGCACCTGGGTGTCAAGGAGTTCAAGATTGCTCTCGGCCATGTTGGATTCTTCAACGGAATCGTGCAGCAATTGAATCTCTCGGAGGAAAAAGCCGGCGCGCTTCGGGACGCGATCGATCATAAAGATACAGCCTGGTTGAAGAGCCAGGTGGAAGACCTCCAATTGAGCGACGACAAGAAGAGATTTCTTATAGATGTGCCCAATCTGGCGGGCGGGCGCGAGATCCTCGAGCTTGCCCTGGGAATCGTGGAGAACCCGCGTTCCCGGCAAGCCCTGCTGGACCTGCGGAAGACCGCGGAGGTGTTGAATGCGCTCGGCCTTTCGGACTTCTTGACCTTCGATCTGGCCGAGGTCCGGGGCCTGGACTACTACACAGGAATCGTCTTCAAGATCTACGGTCATTCCCTCGGCTTCGAAATGGGTGGCGGAGGGCGGTATGACGGTCTGCTCGGGCGGTTTGGCTGGGACCTGCCCGCCGTGGGCTTTTCGTTCACATTAGACCGGATACTGCCGCTCCTTGCCGATGTGACCGGATTGCAAGTCCCGCTTCATGAGGCTGAGCCACACGAGATCGCAACTTCGTCCGGCGACCTGACGGGGTTTTTCCGCCAGGCGTGGGAGCTGCGACAGCAGGGGCTTCGCGTGCGCCTCGGGGGAACGGCCCCATGATTGGGTATTGCGGATTTCGGATTGCGGATTTAGTCAGGAATAAAATAAATCCGCAATCCGCAATAACTGAACGCACGGAGTAACTGAGGGATTTCATGCTTACCGTCGCCCTGTCCAAAGGCCGCTTGCTGGAACCGACCGTGGATTTCCTGCGCCGCGCGGGCATCGAGGTGCCGGAGGACATCCTCTCTTCGCGCCGGCTGCTGGCCCCGGACTCCACGGGGAGTTACAAGTTCCTGCTCGTGAAACCGACGGATCTCCCCACATACGTGGAATATGGTGTCGCGGCGACGGGAATCTGCGGGCGCGACGTGCTTCTCGAAGTAACTCCGGATCTACACCAGCCTCTGGATCTCGGATTCGGCCGATGCACGCTGGTGCTCGCGGGGAAGGGAGGGGGGAGAAGAGAGAACCACAACCTGCTCTCCACAACCCGGGTGGCGACCAAGTATCCGAGGATAACGGAAAGGTTCTTCCGCAGCCGCGGTCTTCCGGCCGAAGTAATCTATCTGTCGGGCAGCGTCGAGCTGGCTCCGAATCTGGGGCTGGCGGAGACTATCATGGATCTTGTGGAAACAGGGAGGACGTTAAGGGAAAACGGATTGGTGGTCCTGGAAGAGGTGGCCGAGTCGACGGCGCGGGTGGTCGTCAATCGCGCGAGTTTTCACATCCAGCAGGCTGAAGTTCAGGAATTCCTGCGCAGGCTGAGGAAGGTGTTGGAATGATTCCCATCTACCGTGAGAAGGACCGGGCGAAGCTCTTCTCCCGGCTGGAAAAAAGGAAAATGCTTTTCTCCGGCGAGGTCCTGGAGTCGGTGCGGCGGATCCTGTCGGAAGTGCGAGCGGAAGGGGATCGCGCGCTCCTGCGTCTCACCGAGGCCTTCGACGGAATAAAGATGACCCCGGAGCGCATGTGCGTTAGCCCCCAGGAGTTGCGCGCCTGCAGCGAACGCGCCGATCCCGCGGTGGTCCTGGAACTTGAAAAGGCGATCTTCAATATTCACGCCTACCACAGACGCCAGTTGCAGGAGTCCTGGGAGTTCGACGAGCGCGGCGTGATCCTGGGGCAGAGGGTTCTCCCGCTGGCCAGCGTTGGCATCTACGTGCCGGGAGGTAATGCCGCCTATCCCTCGACCGTGCTCATGAATGTGATCCCCGCAAAGATCGCCGGCGTTCCCAGGATTGCTGTTGTCACCCCTCCCGGCACTTTCGAGCGCCACCCCATTGTGGCCGCGGCGCTGCACGCCCTGAAGGTCCGGGAGATTTACCTGGTCGGGGGAGCGCAGGCCATCGCGGCGCTGGCTTACGGTACCGAGATGATTCCGCGCGTGGATAAGATTGTCGGCCCCGGAAACGCCTATGTGGCGGCGGCGAAACGCGAGGTTTTCGGCGAGGTCGATATCGACATGATGGCTGGCCCGAGCGAAATTGTCATCCTCGCCACCGCCGAGTCCAATCCACGCTATATCGCGGCGGACATGCTGTCGCAGTCGGAACACGACGAGTCGGCCTGCGCGCTCTGTTTTACGGATTCCGCGGCCCACGCCGTTCTGGTTCAACAGGAACTCGAGGTGCAAATCAAGTCCCTGCCTCGCAATCAGATTGCCCGCAAGTCCCTGGTAAACTACGGCGCCATTATCGTCACCGAAAACTATTTCCAGGCTGCCGCATGGATCAATGAGATAGCTCCCGAGCACCTGGAGATTTTTTCCAGCATTCCCTTATCGGCCCTGGATATGATCCGCAACGTCGGGGCTGTTTTCTACGGCGATTACTCTCCTGAAGCCGTGGGGGATTATTTTGCCGGGAGTAATCATGTCCTCCCCACGGGAGGGACGGCCCGGTTTTCCTCGCCGCTCGGCGTCTATCACTTTCAGCGTCGGACCAGCATTATTCGCTACACCAGGGAGGAGCTGATGCGAACCTGGCGTTCCATCGACATCCTGGCGCAGGCCGAAGGGCTGGAAGCTCACGCGCGCTCGGTACGTATACGCCAGGAGGAGGAACAGCCCCGCCCTGAAACCAAGTAGCCCTTCGCGTCTTCGCGTCTTGGTGGTAAAGGCTGACCCCGATCTACCGCAAAGCCACGAAGACGCGAAGAATCGCGAAGCGTTTTCCGTGAGGTGCCAAAATCGTGAAGAAAAGTTCGTTGCTCGATGGCGTCAGGGACCAGGTCCTCAAAGTTCCGGCCTACACCTTGAGGGCCTATGATGCCGAGATCAAGCTCAATCAGAACGAAAACCCCTATGACTTTCCCGCCGAACTGAAGGACGAGATCCTCCGGCGCTATCGCGAGCGCTCGTGGTCGCGTTACCCGGAGTTTGTTCCGGACAGCCTGCGCGAACGGCTCGCAAGTTTCGCGGGCTGGACCCGCGACGGAATCCTGGTGGGTAATGGGTCCAACGAATTGCTCCAGGCTTCTTTGATGATACTCGTGCGCGACCGCATTTCGGTAGCGATACCCTCGCCCACGTTCGCCGTCTACAGCCTGATTTCCCGGGTCCTGGGCGGGCGTATCGTCGAAATTCCGTTGAACGCCGACATGAGTTACGACGTCGATGAGTTGATCGCGCGATCCGAGGAAACAGGGGCGCGACTCCTCATTATCTGCACCCCGAACAATCCCACGGGCTCGGTCCTCGAAGACGGCGATCTGAGGAGAATACTCGACAGCTTCTCCGGCTATGTCCTGCTGGACGAGGCCTACTACGAGTTCTGTGGGAGCAGCGGTCTCAAGTACCTCGAGAAATACCCCAGGGTGATCATCACGCGCACATTTTCCAAGGCGATGGGGATGGCGGGCCTCAGGGTAGGTTATTTGATGGCGCATCCCGAGCTGGTGACCCAGATAACCAAGGCGAAGCTTCCTTACAGCGTGAATCAGTTCAGCCTGATCGCCGCGCAGGTGGCACTCGACAACCTGGACCGGTTCCGCGCGTCCGTCGACGCGATTTTGCAGGAGCGCGGCCGGCTCAGGGAAGAGCTCGAGAAAATACCCGGCGTGCGCGTGTATCCCACCGGCGCCAACTTCTTTCTGTTCTCAATTCCGTCCCATCCTCGCCCGGTTTTTGACTATCTGTACGATCGTGGCGTCCTCGTGCGCGATGTCTCTTCCTATCCCATGCTGTCGCAATGCTTGCGCGTCAGCGTGGGCACGCCCGCGGAAGACGACCGGTTTATTGCGACCCTCCGCGCCGCGCTGGCGGAAACGGCGGCGGCGCCCGCAGGAACCCGAGGAGCCTGAAGCATGAAGCAGCGGAAAGCTGTCATCACTCGAACCACGAGCGAGACCGACGTCAAGGTTGCCTTCAACCTTGACGGGACAGGCAAAGGGAACGCCGCGACAGGTATTCCGTTTCTCGATCACATGCTCATGCTCTTTGCGAAGCACGGCCTCTTTGACCTGGACGTTGCCTGCAAGGGGGACCTCGAGATCGACGCCCACCATTCGGTTGAGGACGTCGGCATCTGTCTCGGGCTCGCGCTGGAGAAAGCCGTGGGGGACAAGAAGGGGATCGTCCGGTTTGCACACTCGTACTTTCCGATGGATGAAACGCTGGTTCGAGTGGCGGTCGATTTGTCGGGGCGCCCGTATTTTGTGTACAAGGTCCAGGTGAACCAGGAACGCATAGGGAGTCTCGATGCAGACTTGATCGAGGAGTTCTGGAAGGCATTCGTCACGCATGCCCGGCTGAACGTTCACGTGGAGCTGCTGTATGGGAGGAATGCGCATCACATCTTCGAAGCCGTTTTCAAAGCGGCTGCGCGCGCTCTGAGCATGGCCACGCGGATTGATTCGAGGATGCAGGGAGTGCCGTCGATGCAGGGAGTGCCGTCAACAAAAGGAATACTCTGAGTTTCTCACTTCAGAGGCGCGAAGAACGCGGAGAGAGATCTGGCAAATAAATGACAAATCGCAGTTCGTTGTGCGCACTTCTGACTTCTATTTGTCATTGGTCATTTTTCATTGGTCATTTGTCATTTGAACGACCGGCTTTGGTAGGATTTTCACTTTATTTTAGTAGTATAGAGCCACCGAGAAAATACTGTCTCTGTTAGCTCTGTGGCCAAATCCGGGTGAGGAGGTCCGCGGAAATGAATTCGACGGTAATCATCGATTACGGGATGGGAAATCTCAGGAGCGTCGAGAAGGCCCTCGAGACGGTGGGAGGACATCCGGTCATCAGCGGAGATCGCGAGGTTGTCCGGACATCGCAGCGTTTGATCCTCCCGGGTGTCGGAGCATTCGGGGATGCCATGCTGAACTTGAAGCGAACAGACCTGGAAGCTGCGGTCCGAGAGGCTGTCGAGAAGGGGACACCTTTGCTGGGACTTTGCCTGGGTCTGGAACTCTTGTTCAGCGAAAGCGAAGAGTTCGGCCGCCATGAAGGGTTGAACCTCATACCGGGAAAGGTAAAGAAATTCGAAGAGCCGGACCTGCGTGTTCCTCACGTCGGATGGAACCAGATCGAGTCCCTCAGACCCGATCCATTGCTCGAAGGTATCAAGGATGGCGCCTACTTTTACTTCGTGCATTCTTTCTATGTGGAACCCGATAATCCCGAAGACGCGCTTGCATGGACGCATTACGGGAGTCGCTTCTGCTCAATTGCCCGGCGCGGAAATGTTTGGGGGGCGCAATTCCATCCCGAGAAGAGCCAGGACGCCGGCAAGCAACTCCTGCGCAACTTCCTCGCGCTCTGACTGGATTTCGGATTGCGGATTGCGGATTGTCATAATCCAAGCTTTCCATTTCCAATCCGCAATCCGCAATCCGAAATCCGCAATTCAAAGCTCCGTGGTGAAAGAAGGGCTGTGAGATGGATTTCGAGCTGATTCCGGCAATAGACCTGAAGGGCGGAAAATGCGTGCGCCTCCAGGAAGGGGACGCCGCTCGCTCCACCGAGTACAGCGACGACCCGGCTGCTACCGCGCTTTTCTGGCAGGAACAGGGCGCGACGCGACTCCATCTGGTGGACCTCGACGGGGCATTCTCCGGTGAAGCGCGGCATTTTGAGGCCGTCCGGGCCATCTTCCGCGCTTTGAAGATTCCTGTACAATTCGGAGGAGGCGTGCGCACTCTGGACCACATCGAACGGCTTCTGGATTCAGGTGCGGATCGCGTCATTCTGGGGACGATTGCTGTGGAGCATCCGGAGATAGTGGAAGAAGCGGTGAGGCGCCACGGTGAAGCCATCGTGGCAGGGGTTGATGCCCGCAACGGTGTCGTGGCATTGCGGGGTTGGGTCGACCTGTCGTCGCTTTCGGCGCTGGACGTGGCGCGTAGGATGAAATCGCTGGGTGTGCGGAGAATCATTTACACCGACGTGTCGCGCGACGGAATGCTTTCCGGGATCAATGTTCGCGATACGGCACACCTGGCTCGCGAGGCGGGTATCGGGGTGATCGCCAGCGGGGGCGCGGCCGGGATGGACGACATCCGGGCTCTCTGGCAGAGCCGGGAATGCGGGATCGAAGGGGTGATCCTGGGGCGAGCGCTGTACGAAAAGAGATTGGATTTTCGCGAGGCTCTGCAGTCCTTGAGGCGGTTCCATGCTGGCTAAGAGACTCATTCCTTGCCTCGACGTCCGCGACGGACGCGTGGTCAAGGGCATCCACTTTGTCAATCTGAGGGACGCGGGCGATCCCGTCGAGGCAGCGGAGCGTTATGACGCCGAGGGCGCGGACGAGCTTGTGTTTCTGGACATTACGGCCTCCTCGGACCGCCGCAACATCGTGGCGCGCATGGTGCGCCAGGTCGCGGACCGTGTCTTCATACCCTTCACTGTCGGGGGAGGGCTCCGGACGCTTCAGGACGTCCAGGAAATCCTGAGAGCCGGAGCGGACAAGGTGTCTCTGAACACCGCCGCCGTGGAGAATCCGGATTTGATCGATGAGGCCGCCCGGTACTTCGGCTCCCAATGCATCGTCGTGGCGATCGATGCGCGGCGCGTTCCGTCCAGCGGCGATGAGCGTCCCCGCTGGGAGGTGACCACGCACGGAGGGAGAAAAGTGACGCCCCTTGAAGCGGTGGCATGGGCGCAGGAAGCGGCGCGGCGGGGCGCGGGTGAAATCCTAATGACTTCGATGGACCGGGACGGGACCCGGAGCGGATACGATAACCTGCTGAACCGTAGCGTGGCCGAGAGCGTGGACATTCCCGTGATCGCCTCGGGAGGCTGCGGCTCGCTCGAGCATATCGCCGAAGCATTTATCGAAGAGCGCGGCCCTGGCGGCGTCGATTTTCCACTTCGGACAGCACAGCGTTGCGGAAGCAAAACGATTCCTGCGCGACCGGGGGATTGCCGTGCGCATCACCCAGGAGGTGTGAGCATCATGAACAAGCTGGATGACTTGCAGTGGGATTCGAGCGGCTTGATGCCGGCCGTGGTACAGGACGCCGATACCGGTGAGGTTCTTACGCTGGCGTATGTGAACCGCAAGAGTTTGGAAAAGACCCGCCAGCTGGGGGAAACAGTGTTTTTCAGCCGCAGCCGGCAGGCTCTGTGGCACAAGGGGGAGACTTCCGGGAATTCTCAGAAAGTCGTGAGCCTCACGGCCGACTGCGACAAGGATGCCGTGGTGATTCGAGTCCGGCCGAAAGGGCCTGCCTGTCACACCGGAGCCCGATCCTGCTTCTTCAAGGAAGTGGATGGCTTTCCTCCTTCCTCCAACACGAATATCGGCTCGGTCCTCGCAGAGCTCGAAGAGCTGATCCGTTCGAGAAAAACGCAGCGGCCGCACGGTTCCTACACAACAAGCCTTTTCGACCGTGGCTTGAAACGAATTCTGCAAAAAGTCGGCGAGGAAGCGGTCGAGACCGTTGTCGCAGGGATGAGCGGAGACCGGCAGGAAACCATAAGGGAGAGCGCCGATCTTCTTTATCACCTGTTGGTGGCCTTCCGTGAGATGGGCATCTCCCTGGACGACCTGGCCGCGGAACTCCAGTCACGTCGGAAATGACAGGAACGTGTCGATCCTGCTATCCGGTCTTCATCCTGTCCGACATGAGCAGGTAGTACAAGGCTCCGGACGTGAAGAAGCCCGCAAACCAGGCGTAATCGTAGAGCCAGCGCAGGGCGGGGATGAGAAGGCCCACGAGAGCGACTCCAATGCCCAGAAACAGCGCCCAGATGGCGCGACCATTATAGCCTTTGCTGTATTCGTAAATGCCGCCTCTCAGGTAGAGATCCTCGACGGCGATGGTCCGCTTGCGCAGGAGGAAATAGTCTGAAAGGAGAACGCCTGCAACGGGCCCCAAAAAACCGGAATAGCCTACGAGCCAGCCGAAAATGTAGGCGCCGTAATCAGAGAGCAGTTTCCAGGGCATGATCGCGATGCCTATCACTCCGGTAAGAAGACCGCCAACCTTGAAGCTGATCCGCCTGGGCCAGAGATTGGAGAAGTCGTTGGCAGGAGAAACGACATTGGCCGCCACGTTGGTCGTCAGGGTGGCAATGAGGAGAGCGAGCATCGAGATCAGGGTGACCCAGGGGTTCTTGAACTTGGCCAGAAGCACCACGGGATCCCAGATCGGTTCGCCGAAGACTACCGCGGAGGCCGACGTCACGACTATCCCTATGAATGAGTACAGGGTCATCGTTATGGGAAGGCCCAGGGTCTGTCCGAGAATCTGCGCCTTCTGGTTTCGGGCATAGCGCGTGAAATCGGGAATATTCAAGGCCAACGTGGCCCAGAAACCCACCATGCCGGTCAGGGCGGGGACGAAGAATTTGAAGAATTCTGCAGAGGATTGGAACTTGCTCGGTTGCCGCATGATAGGTCCGAAGCCTTGCGCGGCACGGACAGCCCATGCCAGGAGCACGAGCCCGACGAGGATCATGAACGGGGCGGACCAGGCCTCGAGGAATTTGATGCTTTCAATTCCTCGAATAATGACGGCGATGTTGATCAGCCAGAAGATTGCGAAGCTTGTCCAGGGTCCGAATCGAGAGGCGCCCCAAGCCGGCCAGAGCACGCTCAGCATGGCGTGGATCGCCTGCCCTCCGATCCAGGTTTGAATGCCGAACCAGCCGCAGGCCACCAGCGCGCGCAGGAGGGCTGGAATGTTGGAGCCGAGCGTACCAAAAGAGGCGCGCGCCAGCACGGGAAAGGGGATTCCATACTTTGCTCCCGCATGGGCGTTCAGTACCATGGGGATGAGAACGATCACGTTCCCGAGGAAAATGGTAAGGATCGCCTGCCACCAATTCATCCCTCCCGCCACCAGGCCCGAGGCCAGCATGTAGGTTGGAATGCACACGCTCATTCCCACCCACAGCGCCATGAAGTGGTAGGCGGACCAGGTGCGTTGTTCGGCGCTCGTAGGCGCCAGGTCCTTGTTGAAGAGAGAACTTCTTTCTATCTCTCTGGAGAGCATATTAAAATTCCTCTATAATCCCCAGCGATCCGGGCAGGGAGCGATGATGCAGACAGATGTCCTCGGAATAGTCATGAGCGGCGGCCGGGGCACGCGGCTCTATCCGTTGACTAAAGAGCGGAGCAAACCCGCCGTTCCTCTGGCTGGAAAGTATCGCATCATCGACATCCCGATCAGCAACTGCCTGAACTCCGATGTGAACCAGATCTTCGTTCTGACACAATTCAATTCGGCGTCGTTGAACAAACATATCGTCCAGAGTTACAAGTTCGACATGTTCAACGGAGGGTTTGTGGACATTCTTGCGGCAGAGCAGACTCCGGACAACGCCGACTGGTTCCAGGGCACGGCCGATGCCGTCCGTCAGAGCATCAAGCATTTTGCAGACTTCAATGTGACGTACGTCCTCATCCTTTCCGGCGACCAGTTATACCAGATGGATTTCCGTGAGCTGCTGAAATTCCACATCGCCGCGGACGCCGAAATCACGGTTTCGACAATCCCGGTTTCGGCGGACCAGGCGTCAGGTTTCGGGATCATGCAGATCGGACACAATAACAGGATCCTTACTTTTCGCGAAAAACCAAAACGCGAAGAATTGGCTTCGTTGCGAAGCAACCTGCCCGATGTGGCGCCAGGCCCCGGAGGTCCTCGAGAGTACCTGGCAAACATGGGGATTTATCTTTTTCGCAAGGACTTTCTGATCCGTCTTCTTACGGAATCGACCGCGGTCGATTTTGGGAAAGAGGTTATTCCCGGAGCGATTCACAAGCGTCGGGTTTACGCCTACCTTTTCGACAGTTATTGGACCGACATCGGAACCATCCGCTCTTTCTATCAAGCAAATCTGGATCTCACCGGCGGCTTGCCGCAATTCAGCTTCTACAACGCTCAGATGCCCGTTTACACGCATCCCCGCTTCTTGCCGGGTTCCAAGATGAACAACTGCAGCGTGCATCAGTCGATCATCGCCGAGGGGTGCATCCTGACAGGCGCCGATATCAGGCATTCGATCATCGGCATCCGGACCCGGATCGGAGGGGGGACCACGATCAAGAACTCCATTATCATGGGGGCCGACTACTACGAGACGACGGACAAGCTCCAGGAGAATGCCGGCAGCAAGACTCCGAACGTCGGGATCGGCAACCACTGCACCATCATGAATGCCATTATCGACAAGAATGCCCGGATCGGAGATAACGTTTCCATCATCAATGCGCACAATCTCCAGGAAAAAGATGGCGAGAACTATCACATCCGGGACGGGGTCATCGTGGTGCCGAAGGATTCGTTCATCCCGAACGGCGCCGTCATCTGAATAACTGGTGAAGGAATCCAGAATTCAGAATCCAGAATCCAGAAGGGCTGGAATCTCGTGGAATCCGTGGCCAATAAAACCGCCACGAATTTCACAGCGCAGCCGAGCGGCAACCAAGACTACGAAGTAAACCACAGATGAACACAGATGGACACAGATTAGCACCGATCCGTGTTCATCTGTGTTCATCTGTGGTTGCATTTTATGCGGTTTATGCAGACGAAAATCCTTGCCAGGTTGCGAAGGATTTTCGGCCTATTACTAGGAATTTTACGAAAGCAATCACTGTGATTTGGAGGTCATAGGCTGGAAGAACCGCGATGTTCTTCTGAATTCCGGATTCTGAATTCTGGATTTACGCGAGGGATTGGGCGGCCTCGACGGGAAGGGAGGCGGCGGATTCGGTTTCCTGGAATCCGAGAACCATCATCGTGATATCGTCGTGCTGTGGAGTGCCGGCCGAAAATTCTTCAACGGCTTCCCGCAGGCGCGTCAGGATCTCGGACACTGTGGCCCGGGCGTTCTTCTGAAGCAGAGACAGCAGCCGTTCTTCCCCGAATTCGTCCCCTTTCTTGTTCCGCGCTTCGATCACTCCATCGGTGAAAAGCACCAGATGGTCTCCAGGCCTGAGGTAGACGGTTCCGCATTCGTACTGAGCGGTGGGAAAGAGGCCGAGCACCATTCCGCCTTCCGTCAGTTCACGGACAGACCCGTCGCGACCGAGATAGAAGGGCGGGTTGTGGCCCGCGTTCGTGTAGGTGCACTTTCCGTCCGGATCCAGAATCCCGAAGAAGAACGTAACGAAGCGGTTTCCCATCCCGCGACGGACGAGGTGGCGGTTGACATTGGAGAGTATTTCCGAGGGCGGGAGGTTGAACAAGGTCTGAGCCGAGAAAATGCCCTGGAGCATGGCGGTCAGCAAGGCAGCGGACATTCCCTTTCCGGCGACATCTCCCAGTGCGAATCCCAGCCTCCCGTCCTCGAGATCGAAATAGTCGAAATAGTCGCCGCCAACTTCATAGCAGGGGATGTTTTGGCTGCACACCAACACAAAGGGGAGTTTCTTGTTGGGCTCGGGAAGCAGGGCCTGCTGAATATCGCGCGCGAGCGCCAGTTGTTCATCCAACCTTCTCTTTTCCTGAGACTCTTTGTAGAGGCGCGCGTTGTAGATGGCCATCGCCGCTTCTGAAGCCAGCGTTTCCAGGGCGTCGATTTGCGTGTTCGAAAGCTGCGCGGCGATATTCTGGCTGTCCACGTAGAGCACTCCGATGGTCTCCATCCACCCGATACCGGACAGGTTGCCTGCTTCGCGGAAGGAGAGGTAGCGGAGAGGGACGCAAGAGATGCTCCGGACGCCCAGGCGCCGGGTCGTCGTGTGGTTTTCAGGGCTGTCCCCGACGTCCAGGTCGTTGATGACGGCGCGCACGCCCGTCCTAAAAACCTCGTCCGGAACCCGGTGGCTGGTCCGAAAGTTAGAGCCGTCGAGCGGCCTCTTGTAGCTGTTCCGGGCGCAGCGAAACTGCAGCTCTCCCTTGTCGTCCTTGAGCATGATGAACCCTCTCTCTGCGCCGGTGAGTTCGATGGCCGTGTCTACCACCAGAGCCAGGAGATCATCTACAAGTGGAATCGAGCTGAGGGCCCGGAAGGTTGACAGCAGCATGCCCATTTCCCGGAAGCCGCGGACCGAGAGGGCCACGTCGGGCAGGGAGTCCGAAGAGGAGCCGAGCAGAGATTGGAGCAGGTCCCCTGTGTAGAAAGTGAGGTTCTGACTCTGGAGTCCTCCAAGCTCGATTCGGTCCCCATGGTTCAGCTTGACCTGTTCGATCCTCTCCCCGTTGACAAACGTTCCGTGCCTGCTCCCCAGGTCGCGGATGAGATACTCCCCCTCATGAACGGTGATTTCCGCCTGCGCGCGGGATATGTTCATGTGGGGAAAAACCAGGTCGTTGCCGGAACCGCGCCCGATCGTGAATCGCGGCGGTACGACGGGCGCCCAACGTTCTTTGCCCGTTTCGTCCAGAAAGCGGAGCCGGGCTTGAATGGGACGTTTCTCATGGGAGACGAGACCTCTGGCAGCTTGCTCCATGCTGCTGTCGAGATTCTGTTCTCTCAAAGGAAAGAACACGGCGTCAGCGGCCCCTCCATGCCATGCATCCAGAGCTGCCGCGACCGTTACCTCTTCGTAAACCACGACTACCGGAAATCCGGGGCGCAAATCGGCGATGCGCCGGAGCTGTTCGGACCCGGACGCTCCCGGCAGCGACTGCAGATAGCCCAGGTCGAGTTCCGGGTCCTGAAGGATTTCTTCCGCTTCGCGCAATCCCGGGGCCGTCATAACGCGGTGCCCCGCTCCCTCAAAGTGTTTGCGCGCGAAGACCTCGGACTCAGACCTCAACCCTATGAGCAGGATGTGATACTTGGTCGACATGACTGCTGAGGTTCTTTCGGAAATCCCGCTGATATTATCATAAGCTTTACAATCCGTGAGAAAATAACGGGCCCTTCTTTCACCACAAAGACGCAAAGGCGCAAAGAAAGAGCGAAGAGACACAACTTAGCGATTCTTCGCGTCTTTGCGTCTTAGCGGTGGGCACGGAGGAAGAAATGTCGCGTGAGTTGCTGGCCGGGGCTCACATGTCCATTGCCGGGGGAATACACAATGCCTTCGCGGAGGGGGAGAAGGCGGGCTGCCGCACGATCCAGATATTTCTCAAGAATTCCAACCAGTGGAAGGGGAAGGTCCTGACTTCAGAAGATCGCGAGCGCTTCCTTCAGGCTCAAGAGAGAACCGGAATAGCTCCGGTCCTGGCCCACAACAGCTATCTGATCAACTTGGCTTCGCCCGACCCGGCGCTTTACGAAAAATCGCTGTCTGCATTCATGGAAGAGATGGAGCGAGCAAATTTCCTGGGAGTGCCCTACGTGATACTCCACCCCGGCGCCCACATGGGCGCCGGAGAGAAAGCGGGAATCGCGCGGTTGGCTGCAGCGCTCAACCGCGCTTTGAGCCGGGTGGAAGGCCCGGCCGGTATCCTGCTGGAGAACACGGCGGGTCAGGGGAGCTGTCTGGGTCACCGGTTCGAACATCTGGCTGCAATCCTGGACGGGATCCGCGCCCGGGACCGGCTCGGATTCTGCCTGGACACATGCCATTTGTTCGCTGCAGGCTACGATATCCGCAACCAAGCGGGTTACAGAAAGACGATGCGAGGGTTCAACCGGCTGATCGGCGTCGAGCGAATCCGCGCCTTTCACGTAAACGACTGTAAGAAAGACATCGGTTGCCGAGTCGACCGGCACACGCACATCGGACAGGGATTCATCGGTCTGGAAGCGTTTCGCTGCCTGGTCAACGACCGCCGGTTTACAAAGGTGCCCAAGATCCTTGAAACTCCGAAAGGGAAAGATCTCGAGGACGACAAGAGAAACCTCGCTACGCTGCGCAGTCTGGTCCGCTGAGGAGCTAGGTCCTCTTGGTGGACACAAAGTTCACAAATCGGTCAAGTTTTGTATGATGGCCCGGACGGCCATGCCACGAAGCTATCGTGGCACGGGCGTCTCGCCCGTGAATGACTGGGCGGTATGAGGCTCGCTCAATGTCAGCAATTTCTTGAGAATGACCAATGACAAATTCCGGGGGCGAGTTTGGAGTACAGCCTTCAGGCTGCACTCCATACTGGACTGAACCCCGAAGCAGGCATGGAGTTCAGGCTTTAGCCTGCTCAGAGTCAGTGCAGCCTGAAGGCTGTACTCCAAACCTGCGCCCTGGGTCATTTCGAGTCTGGAGTACGGTTGGCGATTGATGAATCCAGCTCCCCAATCGTCAATCGTAAATCGTCAATCCTTGTGCAGGCGGCTCTGGCGGATGCCGTAGAGGAAATAAATGACAAGGCCCGCAACCAGCCAAAGCAGGAAGCGGATCCATGTCAGCATGGGCAACCCGGCCATCAGGACCACGCACATGCCAATTCCCAAAACGGGTGTGACCGGCACCCAGGGAGCGCGAAACTTTCGAGGGCGCCCCGGCTCCCGGACTCGAAGGATCATGATTCCTATGCAGACCAGGATAAAGGCGAACAGCGTTCCGATATTCGTCAGCTGCACGATTTCCTCGATGTTGGCTATGGCGGACCAGAAGGCAACGAAAATACCGGTCAAAATCGTTGTGACGTGCGGCGTTCGATAACGAGGATGGATTCGGCCGAACCACGGGCTCAACAAACCGTCGCGGGACATGGCCATTAAGATACGAGGCTGGCCGAGTTGAAAGACCAGCAGGACGGCCGTCATCGCGATCACGGCGCCGAATGCCAGGACCCCCGCCGCCCAGCCTTGTTGGACATAGGTCAGCGCTGCGGCAAGAGGATCGGCGACTCCCTGAAGCTTCGTGTAGGGGATCATTCCCGAGAGGACGAGCGCTGCGGCAACATACAGGACCGTGCAGATGATCAGGGATCCAAGGATCCCGCGCGGCATGTCGCGTCCCGGGTTCTTGCATTCCTCGGCGGCCGTCGAGACCGCGTCAAAGCCGATGTACGCGAAGAAGATCAGCGAAGCCCCGGTCCAGACCCCGCGGACGCCGCCAGGGAAGAACGGATGCCAGTTCGAAGGCTTGACGTAGAGCGCGCCGACTGCAATGAAGAACAGGAGAGTCAGGACCTTCAGGACGACTACGCAGTTGTTGAACCGCGCCGATTCTTTGACCCCGATCACGAGAAGCCACGTGATGGCAGCGGTTATGAAAACCGACAGGAGATTGCAGACGATGGGTATGCCGAAGAGGATGGGATGATTGAGGTGCGCCTGATAGGCCACGCTCGCTTCGGGGCTCAGCGAGGCCACGCCGGACTCCGCCACCGCTCTTGCGGCCAGCACGGTGGAACGGTAGTCGGTCGCCATCCAGGCTGGCACCTCGATTCCGAAACCGAGGAGAAGCTGGCGGCAGTAGGCTGCCCACGAGATCGCCACCGCGATGTTTCCCACCGCGTATTCGAGGACCAGATCCCACCCGATGATCCAGGCTACAAGCTCCCCCAGTGTGGCGTAGCTGTAGGTGTACGCAGAACCGGCGACCGGGACCA
>WNGG01005273.1_pt1 | contig 20740 bp, 20 predicted proteins | sample 5400661 | NCBI WGS metagenome assembly WNGG01 (sample SAMN13153372, study PRJNA577476) | soil metagenome | isolation source: 100 cm soil or saprolite under Garry oak tree replicate 1 | place: USA:California | collected 2016-06-15
CCTGATCGAGGACGGCGCGCACTGGGTCGGTGTGCTCGGTGCCGTATCGGAGAACATGGTAACCGTCAGCCTCTCCGCCACGGCCGTTCCGTGGCGGCTTGGCCAGCGGCTTCCGGAACGGGTCGACCGCATCGCCCGCTACGACGTGAGGCAGCGGCTATGGCAGCTCACCACCGCGCCCGGACAAGGCTGAGCCGCTCCAGCACCACGATCTCCAAAAGTCCGGGGCGGCCGGTCCGAAGATCCGCCGCACCGGTAAGCGGCCAGATCAGCAAGTCCTCCGCACACGCAGAAGCGGACGTCGGCCGCCCGTCGCCTAGATCGGTGACCGGTTATTAGTTGCTGGTGAGGGCCTTGGTCGGCAACGCGCCGCGAGTGATCCGTGAACGGTAAGTGAAGAGTGTCCAGAATCGGGGTGTCTACACACGTCCGGACCTGGAGCCCAGCCGTGATCGCCGACCTGGACACTCTCCTGACCGCACTGTACGTGGAACTGACCGACCGGATCATCCCTTCTGGCGGGTTCAGCCGCCGCGGGCCCGGCAAGCCGCCGGACGTCACCGACGCGGAACTGGTGTGCCTGGCCGTGGCACAGGTGCTGCTGCGCTTTGACGATGAGCGGCGCTGGCTGCGCGCCGCACGCAAGCAGGTCGGCACCTGTTCCCCCGGCTGCTCGGCCAGTCCGGATACAACGACCGGGTCAAGGCCGCCGCGCCGCTGATGGAGGCGGCACTGCGGGAACTCAGCGCCAGCATGGAGGACTTCGAGTTCGTACCCGACCCGAACGCGCACCTGAGCGTGATGGGCGGCGTAGTGCTGCGGATATCCGAGCTGCTCCTGCCGCGGCCCTGGTGGATCGCCGAGTACGACTCGCCGGCACTGCTGACCAGCGACGAGCCGGTCGCCCTCCATTTCCGGGACCGGAGCCCCCCAGGTCATGACCGGGGCATCGCCTACGCCGACGAGATCTGGTTTCCCCTCGACCCGCGCCGGCTGCTCATCCTGGGCAGCCCCGGCGACCAGCTGCCAGAGCAACGCCTGCGCCCGGCTGCCAGGACCGCTGTGACAGTGAACCGCTCCATCGCGGCCGGTGCTTACGAGCACATCTACATGCATCCCGCGCAAGACCACCTGAAGGGGCTACGGCTACCCAAACCCGGCCCCGTTCTCCAGGTCAGCGGGGACCTGCCCGTCGATCTCGGCCGGTACAACCAGCCTGTCGCCAACACCCGCACCCAGCGCCGCAGATGCGATCGTCGATGACCTCGGGCCAGCGCGCCTTGCACTGGGCCACGATGTACGTGCCGTACTGCCGGGCGAGCGCGGCGAGACGTTCGGTCTCCGGCCCGGGGATGTCGATGAACAGGTCGCGCGCCGCAGTGACGCGCGGGATATCGAAGATCTCGTCGGTGAGCCCGGTCAGGGCTCCCTCGGCGAGCGCGATCAGCCGCACGGGCATGTTGATGCCGATGATCGACACGGTCGCGTGGATCCCGTCCTCCACGATCCGCAGGTTGCGCTCGATGTCCTTGCGGCTGCCGATGCCGTGCACGATGGTGGAGAGCCCTACCGCCATGTAAGGCGCGATCTGCTGCTGCGAGCGCTCGTTCACTGGGTGCCACTTCCCGCCGGTAGGGTCCGATCGCGTGGGTTACGGTAAGCGATGCCCGGCACCCCCGCAACATGCGGGCCTCGCCGGCTGCTGACGAGAACGTCGCCGGGAACCTTGATAAAAGGCAGGACAAGAGTAAAAATAAGCAGATTTCAGAAAGCATTATCCTGATCGCGCAAGCTTATGTACCGGTGGTGGCCGTGGCTCGTGGTCCTGGGGTGTTCGCCATACAGGTGGTGGCGTGAACTGGCGGCACGCGATAGCGGTTAGCCTTGCCGCCCTATTCCTGGCCTCCCTCGTTCCCGGCCCGGACAACCTCGCCGTCGATTCCGCCGTTCGGGTGACGGCCGCCCTGCTCGCCGCTCGGCCTGGCGTGAACAGCCTGGAGTTCAGCCCGGACGGCAAGCTGCTCGCCAGCGCCAACGGCAACGGCACGATCCGGCTCTGGGACCCCGCCACCGGCCGGCCCGTAGGCTCACCCCTCCAGGCCGGCATCGGCTCTCAGGGCAGCGTGAACGCGGTCGCGTTCAGCCCCGGCGGCAGCCTGCTCGCCACTGCCTACGCCGACGGCACGATCCGGCTCTGGGACCCGGGCACCAGCCAGCTCCACCGCCCGGTCCTGCGGAGCGCCGGCTCCCAGGCCAGCGCGAACGCGGTCGCGTTCAGCCCGGATGGCAAGCTGCTCGCCACCGCCTACGGCAACGGCACGATCCGGCTCTGGGACCCCGCCGCCGGCCTGCCCGTAGGCTCACCCCTCCAGACCGGCCCCAGCGGCGTGAACGCCCTGGCGTTCAGCCCGGATGGCAAGCTGCTCGCCACCGCTTACGGCAACGGCACGGTCCGGCTCTGGGAGCCCGCCGCCGGCCTGCCCGTAGGCTCACCCCTCCAGACCGGCCCGGAAGGCGTGAACGCCCTGGCGTTCAGCCCCGACGGCAAGCGGCTCGCCACCGCCTACGGCGACGTCATCCGGATATGGGTCAGAGCCGCCGGCCAGCCGGGCGGGCCGGATAACGTCAGCTGGCTGGCGATCCTGGCATTTGCGATCGCGATCGCCGTCTCGGCATTGGCCGTGATAGCAACCGTGCGCGGGATCCGACGGCTGAAAAGGCATACCATTAGCCCAGGGAGACGGTTATGGAGATCTTGATACTGATAGCCGTAATAGTGACCGGAGCCTCGGGCCTGTATGTGGCGTACAACTTCAAAAATCACATCGAGAAGCATGTCGCACCGCTGATGGAGCGCATCGCCCAGGATGCCCGGAACCAGATCGAGGCGGCGAGCAAGGAACTGAGGCAGCAGATCGAGGCCACCACTACCGGTCCGCTGGAAGCGGTGGCAAGCAAGGACCTGGTGACGAACGGAGAACTAAGGCAGCAGGTCTGGACGATGACGGACGGGCTGCGGCGGGAGATCCGGACGATCACCGGCGAGCTGCAACAGGACAGGGAGCTGGCAAGCCGGGTGGCCGACAGGATGGACACGCGACAGGATCAGCTCGGCGAAGACCTGTTGCGGACGGATCACCGAGTCGCGCAGCTCGGCGAATCACTCGCCCGGCAAGGCGCCCAGCTGGCCGCGATCTATGGCTACGCCAAAAACCAGGGAAAGCCGACCGGGGTCGCCCAGGAAACGGACCAGCTCGTGCTGGCCACCCTCGAGGCGGAGTCTCACGTGGACGGTGAGGGGTGGGGAATTCCGCCACGCCTCTACGCCCTAGCGGAGAAGCCTCCGCCCGCATCAGCTGATCACGAGCACCCGGCCGGGACGCCGGGCGCGCTGATCCCGGTACCGCACGAGCTGCCTGACGGTGACCTGGCCGCAGCTCTCGCGGTCATCCACTGGCCCGAGGACGTCGCCGGCTGCGTCCTGGTCGCCGAACTCACGGATCTGCCGGCCGAGCCGGATGCGCCCATCGATCCGGTCGCGGCGGAGCAGTGGGCAAGCGCTTACCCGGACGGACGCCCTGCCCGGCTGGCCGTCGGCGTGCGCAGGAACGGGGAACACGTCTGCGGCTTCCGCGTGAAAGGCGAATACGACGTCCAGGTCCGGACCGACATCGTCGGCGACGTCGTCGCCGCCCTGCTCGGAACCTTCTGACGTCATACCTCAGGGCCGGGCGGACCGGCGGGCCAGGATCAGCCCACGAAGGTCTCCGCATGGATCTCCGGTGCCCACGATGACGAGGGCTCGCCGGCGGACCCGTCTCGGGGCACGCCCAGAACGAGAAGCAGCGCCGGCCCCGAGGGCCATTCCGGGCTGGCGACGAGTTTTAGCATGGTGGCCCGGTCCTCTTCGCTGGGTGCGACCGAGCCGCCTGGATGGGTGTGCCAGAAACCGACGAGGGTGAGCATGCTCCCGCTCCGGCGGCCACGCTCCTCTAGGACGTCCCGCACCTCGTCCATACCTAGCTTTATCTTCAGCGAGCTCACGGTACTGCCCGGCGGCAGACCGGTCGCCTGCGAGGCCCACGCGATCCGGCACGCGCTGTCGAACTGGCCGAGGAGCAGACCTCCGGTGTGACCGGCACCCGGGATCCCGCCGTTCGCTGACGCCCTGGCATACCCGCGGATCGTCTCCATCGCGGTCTCATCAATCCGTACCTCATATACCTGCCTGTGGTCCATGACCACGCGGTCGGGCGGTAGGTCGAGCACGACCCGGGCCGCCTTCAGCTCGTCGTCCCTTCCGAGCCGGACGACGGTCAATGACCTGTGCGGCGGTTCGGTGCCGGCCGCGCCGAGCGGCGTATCCAGGCGGGCGAGAGCACTGTCCAGGAGTTGCGCCGCGAGGGCCCCCATGTCCGTGGTCGACCCGATGAAGGTGGTGTCGGAGCAGCTGGTATCCGGGCGGAAGTTCAGCCTTCCGGCTCGCGATGGAAAGAACGCCGCATAGACGTCACCCAGGTCGGTGCTCATGCAAGCGATCAGCCCCATCCGGCGCAGGAGGTCGACGCCGGCCCCGACGGCGCCCCGCGGCGTCACGGCGGCGACGCCGTGCGTCGCCTGCTCGTTGATTGCGACCGTGATCAGCGGCGGCCACGGGCCATGTTCGTCCCGCCAGGATCGTTCTATTTTCGCCGCGACCGAACGGCTCGCGGCCGCGTCGATGATCAGGTCGTACCGGTTCAGGAAGGACGTGCTGAAGATGCCGGAATCAGTGATCTCGTCGGCGGCCCCGACGAAATCGTTTTCCGGGTAGATCCGGCTGAGCCGGGCGGCCAGCATCTCCGCCTTGGGCTTGCCGATGTCCGCGTCTTCGTACGGCTGCCGCGACAGGATACCCGGGTTGACGGTACCCGAGTCGACGATATGCACACGAGCCGCTCCTGACCGTGCGCAGTGTTCCGCGATCGGTGCACCCAGGCCGCCACAGCCCAGCAGCAAGATCTTGGCGCCCGCCAGTTTCGCCGTCGGCCGTTCGGCTGCCCTGCTCCGGATCGCCCCGGGGCGGCCGTCGTACACCTGCACCCAGGGCACCACCGCCTCGAAGAACTCTTCCTGTGCCTGGACCCGAGTCGCCTGATCGCCTCCTGGCGCGTGGATACGGGAAATGAGCCCGACGTCGTGCTGGGTCAACCGGACGACCGCGAAACGGCCATCCTGGCCCGCGGCGGTCGTTCCTGTGTCCGCGGCGACCCGGAAGAGCGCTGCGACGCGCGCTCGGCCGTCGGATGGCGGCTGGCCCATCGTCGTCACGCGAGCGAGGTGCTCGAGAGCCCTGGCCCGGTCAATGCCCTGTTCTTCCAGCCTGTACAGCAGTCCGTCCCAGTTGCGGCAGTATTCCAGGGCGATGGGCTTGGCCACGATAACCGCGGGAACGAGGAACGCGTTAGATTTTTTCGCGTTGATCCGGTTAAGTTCCCCGGCTAGAACTCCGGCCAGGCCGGCCGCAGCCTGGCTGCCGTCGACACCGAGCCATCCGATGATGTCGATACGACTCTCGCCGACCGGGATACCGACCGCCCACCGGAGCGAGGTTTCTGGCCCAGCACCGTCGGCCGCTGCCATGTCCGCCCGGATAACGGCCCAGCCCTCGCCGGGATAGCGAACCATGGGCCGCCAGGACTGGAGGTGGCCTTGCAGCGTGCCGAGGGCTATGTGCTGGTAGGCGTCGATGACAGCCCGCATGAATCCGAGCATCCCCGCCGATGGGTCCCAGTCGTTTTTCTCGACCCGGACGCAGAACTTGGAGCCGCGAGCTTGATGGGGCAGTTTCGGAAAGTCGTCACGGCCCGTCGAGGCGATCGGTGACGTATAGGGGAAATCGTCGGGGATCGCGATGTCGATCGGTTCCCAGTCCACGAGGGGAGCGCCCTGCCCGTCCAGCCGGAGGCTGGCGGTCGAGAGGTAGACACGGACGTCCAGGTCCCGGCCGACCTGCTCGTAATCCAGGTCCACCGTCAGGGCGCCGTTACTCGCCTGGGCAATGGAACATAGCGCCTCGAGGGCTTCTCGTTGCCCTTCGGGCAGTGAGCCGGTTGCTACGGCACTCATCCGAAGGTAAGCGGGACAGAGACAGTGGCGGCGGCCGGGCCGAAGACCTTCGTCCACACGTTGGTGACCGGTTCGGCTGACGCCGGTCCCGGGCGACGGCCGGGGTCCGACGCGCTGTGGCCAGCCGGGCTAGGGGTGGGCGCGCTGGCGCTGGCCGGGCTGGGGCTAGCGGGGCTGGCGCTAGCCGGGCGGGCGCCGGGCGGCCTGGCCGGGCCGGTGCCGGCATCATCCCGGGGATTGGTTGTTCTGGGGCCGCTCCGGGTGGTCCTAGCCCGGCGAGTGCCACCGGACGGGCCGAACAATCCTCCGGGACGCCGCACGGATCCCCTCGGGCCCATGTCATCAGGCCCGTTCGGACCCAGGTCATCGGGTCCCTTCGGGCCACGGCCACCCGATCCGTCCGGACCGTCGTTGGGTGGCCGCTTCGGACCGTCGCTGGGCGGCGGCTTCGGGCCCGGATCACCCAGGTCGGGTGCCGCCGCGTATTTCGCCTGGTATTTGCCGAACCATGGCTCCCAGGACGGGGCGCGCCAGTAACGTTCCCGTGCCTCTGGATATTCTTTGCCGAAAAGCTTTCGCCAGAATACGCTGGGATGAGTCGCGTCCTGCATCAGCTGGAAGCGGTTCTTCCATTTGCATTCGGCATCCATGGCCTGCCGGGCCAGTCCGGCTGCAACCTTCAGCTTGCTGCGCAGCTTCCCGTAATTCATTTTCTTGTCGATCTCGCCGCACCGCCCGGCCGGATCCTTCAGGCTTGTTATTCCGGCCTTGTCGGCTGCCTCGAAGAACCGCGCTATGGCTTCACCGCGGGAAAGCGTTTCGAACATGCGGGGGCGCGGGCAGTACGTGAGCACCATTACCTCGATAGCGACGGTCTTAATGTCCAGGTCGTTGAGCTTGACCCAGGCCTTCACCATTTTGATGACCTCGGTAAAATACTTCCACTCGCGCTGCCGCTGCTCGACCTGGCGCATGAACGTCTCCGGGTCGACGGCGGTCCACTCGCCCCCGCCCTCGCCGAGCTCGGGGACAAGCAAGGGCGACCTCCCCAGCAGGTTCGGCTCCTTTCGCACGGCGGGCATCACGTCGACGGGCGGCGCCGACGGGATGAACTCCGCGTACCGGCCGGTCGATCCGCCGTGGCAATTCACCACGTGGGTCCGCTGCTCCGTCCCCTTGATCAGGGCCTCGGTTCCGCTCAACGGGTGCAGCTGCTCGAGCAGCAGATTTTCGAGGTATGTCATAGCGGCCTGCGCGGACGCCGACCCGGAGCCGTAGTCCGGATGCTCGGATTTGTCGAACACGACGATCAAATCAACGTCGTGAACAGTGCCGATATGGGTTTCGCGAGCCAGGCTGCCCGACGGAATAACCTCAATAACATCAGGAAGCCGCTCTAGCTTCCTGGTGAACTCGTCCCGCTGCCACTTGGCCAGCAGCACGCCGAGAGGATCGCTTTCGATCGCACGGCTGAAATTCTCGAAGCCATCGTCTGATTCCATATCCGCCTTGCAACACCGACTCGGGGCCGAACTCAGCTATTAGCCACGGTAAGTGACGGATGACGGCCTGTCGATGCCAGGTAGCCGAGACAGGGCAGCCAGGACACATGGCGGGCATCCGCGGCCAGGCCCGGTCTAGGTAGATTTTCGAGGACGCCGAATCGGCCCGGCAGACCGCCGGGCTCCACGGCCTGCCGCGCGCTGGCCAGATACTGGAGGCGAGATGAGCGCCGTCGCCAAGCGGGCGGATGCCCCGGACGGGGATCGTCGCGGGGCCGCCCGCCGGGACCGGGTACTGGTGAAGCGTCGCCGGGGACCGGAATGGCTGCATCCAGGCTGGTCATGGACGGTGGGCCGGGCCTGGGTGATCACCGCGCTTTCCGCGTCGGTCACCCTCATCCTCGGTGCCGTCCTCGGCGCGCTGCCCGCCTTGCTCGCCGGCAACTGGAGCGACCCGCAGACCAGGCTCCAGACCTGGGTGCTCATCGGATTCTCTGCGGCCAGCCTGGCCGCCGCGGTCACCGCCATCGTGCTCTACCGAAAGCGCCGCTGGGTGCTCCATCAGAACGGGACGGCCTACATCATCCAGGAACTGGCCAGCGGCTGGGACCGGCAAGACGAGAAGGTCTTCCTGGACTCGGTGGGCCGTCATTTCGCCCACGTCCTCAAGGTCCCGGGTCCCGGCCAGCTCGGCCGGTCCTGGGAGTGGCCCCTGGAAGCAGGCGCGCAGCACTGGGACGGCAAGGTCGACGAACTGGCTCGCGCATTCCAGGCACTGCGGTCTGCCGACGATCCGGCGACGCCCAACGGGATCCTGATGTGGGCGGCCTGGGCAGTGTCTGTCGCCTTCGGCATGCGGGTCACCGCCGCCGATCGTGACCTGGTGCTTGACATCTGGCAGCGCCCGAGTCGCGGTCGTACCGGCGATACGGAAACCCCCATGGGCCTCCAACGTCCGCACCGGTTCGGATACGCCGAACCGGTGCGGCTGGCGGAACTCCTGCCGGAGTCCGCGCCCAGTGAGCACACCTGGCGGGCGAGGCTGACGCTCACGCAGCGGGGCACGACTGCGCACTTCAAGGCAGGTCAGCGCGTCGACGTGCTACTGATCCGGCTGGGATCCCAGAGGTGGGGACCGCTACCCGAGGTCGGCTTGGAGGCTCGTTCGCTTCACCTGGAGATCGACGACGCCGCCGGCGTTACTCCGCAGCGATCCCGCATCACCATCCACGAACTGCGATGCCTGCCCCCTCCCGGCGGGCTGTTCCCCTGGCATGCCATCCCGTCACTCGTGGCTGCCTCGGCTGACTGGATCGAGCGCAAATCCGCCGAACTGGGCGGCCACACCTTGCTGCTCGGCCCCACCATGCTGCCCGAAACAGCGCTGGGCCTCGGCATCGTCGCCGGCCACGCTCGGCGCACCCGGTGGCCGGAGAACCTGTGGCCGCTCGTCTACTCGCCGGAAATGGATCCCCTCGTCGTGCCGGATCTCAATCTCGGCCGAGCTGGGCTTCGCGACCGGGATGGAGGCTGAGCGGGCCATACCCGCCTTCGCGCTCTAGGCCCGCAGGCCGGTCAGGTCCCTGGCGATGATGGTCTTCATGATCTCGGACGTGCCGCCGTAAATCCACAGTTCGTGAAGCAGAGCTACCATGGAACTCATGAAGTCACAGGTAGATGGCCATTTCGTGTTAGGTAGTGGTGTGGATTGCAGTCCGTTGTCGGCGGGTGGTTCTAACATTTCGTCTAACACGGCGCTACCGAGTCCCGGAGGTCTGACGTGGCATACGTGATCGAGCGAGAAAGCCGATCCGGCACACGGTACGTGGGTGTCTACCGGGCGGCCAATGGCAAGTACAAGTCCGCGGGCACCTACGACACCCATGAGCGGGCCTACGAGGTGGCCGAGGAGGAAGAGCGGTCACGCGCGCGGATTCCTGGACGAGACAGGGCCGGCCGACAAGGCCAAGATGACGATCTCAGAGTTCTGCGAGCGACGCTTCCTTCGCTGCCACGCGGTAAGCCCAGGCACCCGTCAGGAGTACGGCTATGTGGCCAAGAACCACATCATCCCGTACGTCGGTCACTTGCGGATCAGCGAGGTGAACCGGGAGACCTTCTTCAACCTGCTGGTCAAGGTGCTCCCGGCTGAGGAAGCCTCGCAAATCACGGTACGCGCGACGCGCAAGGTCCTCTCGGCCATGTGCCAGATGGCATTCGATGAGGGCTACCGGGACAACAACCCTTGCGAAGCATCCGGCTTAAACAGCCGTCAGCCAAACCGGTGCTCGTGGCCAGCCATGACCAATGGCGGCGACTCGAAGAGGCAATGACCTATCCTCCCGCCAGGCTGTACGCGCGGCTGAACGTCACCACCTGGGCCCGCCCCTGCGAGACGATCGGGTTCCGCCCCTGCGACTTCGACTTCGGGCAGCAGATGCTGAACGTCACCCGGTCAACCGTCTACGTCAACGCTAAGTACCACCCGTCGGGGAAAGCGGGATGGTTCACCAAGCCGAACCCGAAAAACGGTGACTGGCGCCGGTTCGCCATCTCCAAGCAGATGTGCCAGGCGGTACAAGAACACATCGAGGAGTACGGCCTCGGCCCAGATGACCTCCTCTTCCCGCAGTGGATGTTCGCCTATGTGCGCTCCAGCCCGATTCCCGCCGATGACGCCGAGCACCTCCCTCCGCTGGTATCCAAGAGCGGTATCGTCTACGAGCACGGCACGAAGGGTGCCAGGTACTCGATGAACTGCCACTGCCGGAAGTGCAAGGCGTATGCCGCTGACTACCAGCGCCAGTGGCGTCACCAGCAGAGGACACAGCGGGCCAGCACCGAGGCGTCCGGCAAGGTTAATATCTGGCGCCGGGACGGCACTGAATTCCTCATGGCTGAGGTCTGGTTGCGCTTCTGGAACGCGGCGAGAGACGCAGCGGGCCTACCCGAGGGTTTCACGCCCTACAATGCCCGCCACACGGGGATCAGCTGGGCCATCGACAAGGGAGTGGATCTGCAGAAGGTCCGTCAGCGCGCGGGGCACGGCAGCCTGGAGGTGACGTCTCGATATGCCGCAATCCTCGATGAGCGCGACACCAGCCTCGCAGATACTCTTGAAGAGATCTTTGACGGTCCGCGTTCTGGGGTGGGCCGCCACGGATGTCGCCGCGCCGTTGCCGATCCGCACCGGCGCCGAGCCCATGTAGCCCTCCAGGTGCGAGAGCTCCTCCTCGGTGAACCCGAGCCTGAGCAGCGCCGGCGCGATCCGGAACAGGCCCCCGTGGCCGGCGTCAAGGATCGCCGCGAACACGCTGGGGGAGCCGAAGCGCGGGCAGCAATACCAGTCGATCGTCCCGTCGGTACCGGCAAGCGCGACGGCGTGCAGATCGCCGATCAGGCCGTGCTCGGCGATCGGCAGATAGCGCGCCCGCGCCCAGGCGCGTCCAGCGCCATCGCACACACTCCTCGCCGGTCTACGGCACCAGGACGAGCTTTCCCTTCGACGCCGAGCTCTCGAGCATCTCGTGCGCGCGCCGCGCCTCGGTCAGCGGCAGGCGTTCCGCCACGACCGGGTGGATGCCGCCGCGGCGCAGCAGTTCGAGCAGGGCGCCGAAGTCCTCCCGGAACCACGCCGGGTCGCGCGGCTCGCCGCCGACTGGAAGCGGTCGCGATCTCCCGCCTACCGGGAGCACCTGGTGGCGGTGGCCGCGGAGCCTCTGGATCCGGTAGGCGGACACGCGCCGGCGCGGATCGAACAGGCCCCACAGTCCGACCAGCGCGGTGGTCGCGTACCACACGGCCCAGCCTCGCCAGCTCCTGCGTCCGTGCGCGACCGTGGCGGAGTGCCCGTACACGACAAGCCTTCCGCCCGGCCGCAGCGCGCGGAAAGAGCGCAGCGACATCGTGCCGCCGAGGCCGTCGAGCACCACGTCCACGCCCTTGCCCGGCAGCGCCCGCACCCGCGCCACGAAGTCTTCGCTGCGATAGTCGATCGCCACGGCGCCGAGCCGCTCCACCGCGGCACGGTCGCGGGCCGAGCACGTGCCGTACAGGCGAAGCCCGGCAACACGTCCCAGCTCGAGCACAGCGGTGCCCACCCTCCCGGCCGCGCCGTGCACGAGCACCGTCTCGCCCGGCTTCACCTTCGCCGTACGATGGAGCAACTGGTACGCCGTCATGTAGATGAACACGAGGCTCAGGACCTCCGCCGGATCGAGGTCCTCAGGCACCTCGACGGCGCCGGCCTCCGGCACGCACACGCGCTCCGCGTCGGCACCCCACACTGTCAGCGCGCCGACACGGTCTCCGACGCGCAGCCTCGTACTGCCAGGGCCCAGCTCCTCGACGACACCGACGAGCTCGTAGCCCGGCGTGAATGGCGGATTCGGCACGCCGAGATAGGACCCGGCGCGCAACATGGCATCGGTATAGGACACGCCCGCGGCCAGCACCCTGACCCGGACCTCGCCCGGACCCGGCCGGGGGTCATCCTCCTCAACCACCCGCAAGACCTCGGGCCCGCCATAGTGATCGACGACGACACGCTTCATCATCCTCATCTCCTTGCTCGGCCAGCGCCTCCGCCGGGCCGCTGCTCCTACCACTTCCTGCTCATCCGGCTCGCCTGCTCCGATCGATGGGCGGCTGCACCTGGCCCTCCCGCACGGCACTGATGCCGAACGGGATGTGCAGGAGGCACCGGCGGCGCCGGTTATCAGGGGCGATGAGGCCACGGCCGCTACCACCAGGCCGACCACGCTGCCCTGCAGTCTTTTGTTCTCCCTTGTCCGCTCGGGACCACCGCCTGCCTAGGGACGATCGTCCCGTCTTGGCCGGGACCAAGGGCCCATCCCTGGCGGGTCTGCGGCGCGAAGCCCAGCCCGAAGGCGCGCTGTCATTGCTGGAGCCGGTCGAGCACCTGGCGGATGATCCGATGGTGGCGGCGCCGCTCCAGGTCCCGGCCGGCCGGTTCAGGACCGAACGGTCGGCCGGGTCGGTGATGACGCGGCGTTCCCGGTACTGCTGGACCTGCTCGACGGTCTGCCAAGCAGGCACGCTGACCCTTGACGGTGAGCGGCGGCTGGCCGAGCTCGCACAACCATGCCGGCCGCTCAAGCTCGACCGCTCGGCACGTCGGCCCGGTCGCGCCAAGCCAGCTCCCGCGCCCGGGTCAGCGCCCAGCACCGGGACGTGGCGTTCCTGCCAGCTGGACAGCAGTGCCGGCCACTGACCGAGAACACCAGAACCGGGAGATCGGCGCGCAGCGACCGACATGCCAGGTGCAGCTAGCGACCGCACGGAATCGGCGATCGGGATCTGCCGGAGCACTTGTGGGCTCACCTTGCGTGACCGGTCGGCGAGAAGGTGTCGGCGATCTTGTAATTTCCCATCTGTGAGGGGCGAAGCGCGCATCCCCGCAAGTGTGGATCTGCCTGGGGAGGCTTGAGCCGGGGCACTTGCCGCGTCCCGGATCAATGTCAGGCCTCCGAGATACCGTCAGGCATGCGCTACCTGATGCTGATGTGGGCCGACGCCGATGCGACGAGCGGCGGCGAGTCCGGCTTCCAGGCCTGGGCCGAGTTCGACACGCAGGTGAAGGCCACGGGCGCGTTCGTGCTCAACGGAGCACTCGCCCCGGCCTCGACCGAGGCTCGTCTCGTGCAGACCGCGATAGCCGGGCACGCGATTGACGCGGCGGTGGAGCGCCGGCCGTTCGCCGCGGGCAAGCGGCAGATCCAGGCCTTCTGCATCATGGATCTCCCCGGCATGGACGCTGCCCTTGAATGGGCAAGCAGATTGCCGGCCTACGGCTGCGTCGAGGTCCGCGAGCTGCTGCAGTTCTGACCTTCGTGGTCCTGAGCAAAGTCACAGCCTCTGTCTCCCGTTCCCAGTCCACCCACATAAAGAAATGGGCCCTTGCTCGATGGCCACAGGACGCGCCGAGCCGATCTGCACGCTTGTGGTTACTGGGCGGCTTGTTCGTGATGAGACGCAGACCGGGGCGCCCACACCATGTGCCGCTGCGCTGAGCCGCGGGCCCGCGGGGCAGGTCAGGCCCGTGGCCGGGGTATCGCGGCCGAGACTGCATGAGACTGAAATCGTCCAGCCGTGCGTGAGCCCGGCCGGACGGTGCCGGCTTGGCGCGGGGGCTGTCCGCGTGCCCCGCTGGCCGTGGCGATTCTGGTAGCCGACCGGACGTCCTATCCGCCGAGGAACCGTGTCACCTCGGCGGCGTCGGCGGTCAGGGCGGCCCGGGTCGCGGCGTCCAGCGGGGCGAACGGTGCGAGCACGACCTGGCCGCGCGTGATGTTCCAGGTCGCCACGGCCCGGCCGCCGGCCAGCGCGAACGGCCGGAACAGCCCGCCGGCCGTGACGATCGGCCGGTGCGGGCCGACGATCCGATCCCGGGAAGCCCAGCCGAGCAGCAGCGGGTCGAACGCGCCCAGCAGCCGTGGCGGTGGCAGCAAGGCCGCCGCGCGCTGCGGGCTCGCCGGCAGCTGGGCCAGGCCGTCGGTTCGCTGCACCGCGCCGCATCGGGCCAAGGCGAGCCGGGCATCGCGAAGCCCGATGCCCGCCCACCGGGCAAGGTCGCGGTCCGCCGCCGGGGCATGCCCGGCGAGGTAACGGCGGGCCAGTTCACCGAGCGCCGCCTCGCGGCCCATCGCCGGCGGCGGTGCGCCCAGCCAGTCCCGGGCCAGCACGAACGCCTGGTCTCGTCCGGCCACCGGGCCGCGCACGATCAGGCCCCGGATGCTGGCCAGCGCCAGGATGTGCACCATCGCCTGGCCTTCGGTCCGCACCCCGGCAGCGGCGACGGCGGCCACCGCCCGCTCCGCGTCTTCCGGTGGCACGCCCTCCTGCGCCAGCCGGCGGGAGTTCCCGGTCCGCAGCTGCGGGGTGGTCAGCGGATGCAGCCACCAGTAATCCTCAGAGCGGACCAGATGCAAGGTGCCGCGGTTCAGCCAGGTGACAACCAGCGAACGCCGCGTGAGGGCAGCGTCGACCTGAGAGGCGGACAGTCCCGCTGACCGCGCCCGGATCGCAAGCCGCGCACCCCGCGGGTCTTGCGCCTGGATGGCCAGCAGCCGCCCGGCGACCTCCTCGGCGCTGCCCGCCGGGTCGCCACGGAGTAGCTGTGCCGCGCACCGCTCCGCGGTCACCGCCAGATCGTCGGGGCTCGCGGCCGCCCGGGACTCTGAAGTGCTCACCGGCGGCGACTCTACCGCCGGAGGCCGGCAGCCGGTATCGGTTACCTGTCCGGAGTAGCACCCGGGCCGGACCTGTGCCCGGCGAAGATCGCCAGAATCCGGCCGTTCCGGCCACCTCGCCGAAGAAGATCACCCCTCGTGAGGAGCGTCCCACTGCTCATGACGCGCGATCCGCCGATATGGCGGGAAAGTCGGTCGAAGTAGTGGCTGTTTATTCCGCTCCGTAAAGGGCGTTCTGCGCGTGCCCAATACGCGCCCAAATTAGCTCCAATCCGCTGCATCGAACCAGGTCAGGTTCACCGCCGCGACTGTCAGAGGAACGCGAACGGCCGATCTGGGTGGCCTTTGTGTATTGGCGGTCGGGTCCTTTCAGTGGTTCGTTATGGTTCATCTGCGCGTCGCGGGCGCTGCGAGCCTGGCCGACCGGCTTCCCGACGATATCGCCGCCCAGCGGCGCCCGCCATGTCACTCCGGGCCGACTCGATCATGTACTGCCGGGTACTCGCGGGGTGCACTCACGCGCGGTTGCGAGGTCCTGCCAGGAGTCACGACCCGTCCTGTTTCAGTTGCCTGGGGCGAGGGCCGGGCCTGCTCTGGTGGTGGCGCGCTTGTCCGATGTTCCAGTGTCGCGATGGACCTAGCCCAGCGGGTCCCGGCGTGGTTGCCGCGGCCTTGCATCCGATCGGAGTTGGATCGCCGTGCTGGATGCACTTAGCTGGGCAGTCAGTGACCGAGTGCGGATTCAAGCAGCCGCAATCGGTCGTCCTGCGTGATCCATGCACGGGCATGCGCTTGATCCCCGCCAAGGGAGGGCGGCAAATGGCGTACGCGCGCAGGAGTGCTGGGCGGACCCTTGGGTCAGCGCCACGGAGCACAAGGATGAGACCTGTGAGCCAGACGAGCAGGCCCGTGATGGCAACGATGCTGCCGAGAACCAGTCCGGCCGGGATGGTTACGTTACTCTGAACAGCGGCGTGGCTCATGAGGTTCATGGCGGCTGCCCCTTTGGCTTCAGCGTTGCGGTGGATAAACCAAAGGGTTGTGCGCGCAGCCTGGAAACGCCAGCGCTGTGACAAGAAACAGCGAGTAACTGCCAATTAGGTACAATTCACCCGGGTAGTTTACAGGATCTTACAGTTTGCCCTGGGAGGATGAATGGCGGGCAGCCCTCAGGAGGTCTTGGCTGCGGAGCTCAGACGTCTTCACCGGTCTGCCGGGGAACCCGGCACGAGGGCAATCGCGAAGGCGATCAAGTTCAGCCACACGACCGTCGCGCAAGCGCTTAACGGCTCGAGATGCCCGAAGTGGAATGCGATCGAGGCGATGGTGCGTCACCTCGACGGCGATGTCGAGGCCTTCAGGCCGCTGTGGCAGGCGGTGCGCGACGCCGAGAGCCCGATCCCAGCCCCGGCAGATGCTCTGCCGACCGCCCAGCCCTCTGGGGAGGCAGGGCGCAGCGCGCTCGACCTGCGTACCCACACGGCAACCGGTGATGCGCTCACCCGCATGGGGGTCTTGGACGTCTTCACGGTTACAGAGGACGCGGCAGCTGAAATGTCCAGGACCCTCGCCGATCCTTCCCTCGCCGAGGTCCGGCTGCTTGGACTCAGCCTTAGCAGCTGGTTCGGGGGCAGGGGGCACCGCCGGGGAGCAGACTGGCCTGGCCAGCGGCTGGAGCGCATGTTGCTGGGCAAGGAACCCGGCCCCGCGCGCCCCGGGGGCATCCGTGTACGGGTTCTGCTCCTAGATCCCGCTTGCCTCGGCCTGCGGCTGCTCACGTACGGGGCTGGCAGCGATGCGGGTGAGGAACTGGAGCGCCTGCGCAACGAGATCCGTGAGACTGCCGAGCACTTGTCACGGCTGGGCAGCGACGTCGCCCGGCGGCGGACCGGCGACTCACTGCAGCTGCGTTTCAGCCGCGCAGTACCCCCGTTCTTCCTCTTCGCCGCGCAGCAGAGTGCGTTCATGCGGTCGTACTACCACGGCCTCGCCACAGACCCGCGCGCGCCGGCCGCGGCGGCGGTATGGCATTTCAGCGCAGAGTCACTGGCGTACCAGGCAACTTGCCGACACTTCGACACCATCTGGGACACAGATTCCGTGCCAGCCGAGGAACTGCTGCGTCATAAATCGATCGGCATGGACCAAGGGATCAGCGAAAGCGGGATCGTGAACATCTACACCAACCGGGAGAGCGCTCAGGAGCGGATCGAGTGGCTTATCGCCCACGCCAAGAACCGCGTGTGGATCCAGGGAGTGTCGCTGAGCCACCACCTGAACCCGCCGCTCGAGGAGATCATGCTCTCGCTGCTGCGGAGACCGCCTGTCGACACGCGGGTGCTGATCCTCGATCCCGACAGCGACCAGGCGAAGCGCAAGTCCTATCGCGACTACTTGCTCGACCAGGAGGACGGCGCGGCGACCGATTACGCCTCTCTGGGATATTCACGTAAGCGGAGCGGACGTGATCGGGATACAACATGCAGAGGTTGGAGATCCTGCCCACCGCCAGATGTTGTGGCCACTCCGGTTAACTAAATATCCCAGACGCCTCTTATGCGCAGGACAAGGATCGCCACCGGGCATCGCTGATTTACGACAAGCTGAGATACAGCACGCAGCGGTTCGCGAGGATGAGCGCGAACGCGGCTGCTGAGAACTTCCAGGTCCGGCAATACGCCTGCGCGCCAACTTCATACGTCCTGATAGCAGACGACCATGCGCTTATCGAGCAGTTCCACTACGGCAAGCCCGTCACCGCCGAGGACTCGATCCAGGCGCAGCTGCAGCTCGCACGGGAGATGCCGCTGATTGAGTACATGCGACCCCAGTCGGGCTTGTTCGAGTCCAAGCCCTGGTTCAACCCGATCGCCGTGATTGAAGATCACTTCAGCCAGGTCTTCGAGCACTTCGGGATTCCCGTACCGCCCCCCTAAGCCTTGGCGTAGTGCGGAAGTGGGCGGATCCTGTCCGGTGATCATGCCTCGGTCCCCATCCGGCCCCTCCACCATCAGCATTGGCCGACCGCACGCCTCCACGCACGCGGCCGCCGCCTGGGACGGCAGGCCTCCTGGGTCGCCGCCGACAGCGGCACCCAAGAGCGTATGCGAGATTCGCGTGCATATCGGGTTAATCTGCGCCGGAGCACTCGCCCAACAAGTGAGACAAACAACCGCTCGGAATCGGCGATATCGCGTCGGACCGGATAGCGCTCGGCTGCGTTCTGTGATCAGTGTCCGTCAGCGTGGCGCTCTACGGCCATCGTCGTGGATGCGATTGCTGGCGGCCCCGGGGTAGATCATGCGGGGCGGAGCACGGCCCACCTGCCCCAGTGCGCCTGGCTGCAGACCGCGTCCCAGGGACGTCCCGTCGCCGCCGCCATCGCGTCGGCCAGGACCTCGACGGGCACGAAAAACGGAGCACCGTCACCCAGTGCGTTTGACCACACCAGCACCGCCCCGGCGGCCATGACCCGGGCCGCCTCGGCGGCGAACAGCGGCCCGTCGCCGATGATGACCGCAGCCGCGCAGCCGTCGGCCAGGGGCAGCCGGGCGGCATCGGCCTGGAAGCGGCCGCTGGCGGCCGAGCGCGCCAGCATGCCGCCGGACAGGTCCACCGCGGCCACCTCCGGCCACACCTTCGCGATCAGCGGCGTTAGCAGGCCGGTACCCGAGGCGATCTCCACTGCCCGCCCGGGCCGGAACGGGCCGCCGCGGGCCAGCGCGTCGGCCAGCACCGGACGCCGGTACCCGCCGCGGGAGTCCTCCCAGCTGCAGGCGGCCGCGTCGAATCCGGCCCGCATGGCGGCTGCCTCGTGCCGGTCCCAGGTGCCGGGCCGTAGCGCCAGGCGGCGGGCACGCTCCTGGCCCGGGGCTGCTTCCTCCCGTACCGGCTTGCCCGGCGGCGCCGGCACCACCCTGGCCAGCTCGCGTATCACCCCGCCATCATGCCTGGCTGCGGCCCTCACCTGCCAGCCCGGCCGCGGAAGCCGAAGACCCGCCACCCCGGCGGAACGGCCCACTCAGGCCACGTTCCGTGATCGACATCCTCTGACCACTTACGACCAATATCCGCCTGTTCTGTTAGCTAGCGGATGCGCAATGATGCGTGGCCGCGGACATCCAGATCAGGACATTCTGTCTGTCGCGCGGCAAGTTGACGCGCTTGAGACGGCCACCCGGGGCCGCGGCGCGCCGGGTGGCCGGCGGCCCCCTGAGCACCGCCCGGTCAGAACAGGCGCGACGGGAACGTCGGCAGTCGTGCTGCGCTTGGCGTCGCAGGGGTCTGCTCAGGCCACCTGTTCGGCCCGGTCCCTGATCCCGCGGAGCATCTTCTGGCTCATCACGAAGCTGACCGCCTCGACGGGCTCGACCAGGAACCGGGCCCACGGCCGGGTGTATGCATATCTCTCGCGCACGAGCAGCCGCGCTGTCCCGTCCGGTTCATCCCGGAGCACCCAGGCCCATGTGAAGTCGTAGGGAGGCGGGGCGGTCCCCATCGGAACCCCGCCGCGCAGAACCAGCGATCGCCCCGGCTCCAGGGCGATCACCTCGAGGCCCACCGCCGGGGCGAGCTTGATCTCGTCCCCGATCTTGATGTCTAGCCACTCCGGGACGATGCGATCCGCGCTGTGGATGTCGCAGCCCGCCAGGTTCTCCAGGAAGTTGTAGCTGTAGAACCCGCCCCGCCCCTGTCCGAGCTGGGCGATCCAGGGCCAGGCCCGGTCGGCGGAAGTCCGGACGGTGATGGCGCGGGTCGCGACAAGATCGGGACTCACGATAACGTCATCGCCGGGGAAGGACGCCTCGCACTCCCGGGCACTCGCCCCCCATCGCAGATGACGGGGCCTGGCCAACAGGATGTAGGCGGCCGCCGCGACTCCGATGGTGCTAACTCCCGCGGCGTATCGGCATCTCATCCGGCCCTCCCAGCAACAGTCGCCCCAGCCCGCACAGATAAGTATCGCCGCTCACTGCACATTTCCAACCAGGGCCTGGTGAACCGCAACGCCGCGACCTGGCCGTCGGGCAGCGCCCGGAATGCTCGCTGCCGCGATGACAGTCGTTCGCCTACCGGTCACCGAGCGTGGACAAGCCCTCAATGGCGGAAGCGCGCGAAGCCGCCGATCTGTACGAGAGTGGCTGCCTCGTGCAGGGCAGCGTCAGCGCCTAGATTGGGACGATCTGCGTGCAGCCGGGCGCGTTACCGCGCCAGGCAGCGCCAGGGCGCCGATGCCTTACGCCCCAACTGCTCCTCCATCAGCGCGAGGCGCATCAGGTGCAGGCCGAGGTCGGCCCCAGCGGTAGCCGGGACAACCGACTGGCGGAGCCAGTCCAGGTGTGCCACGCGGCCGACCTCTGTCACGTGGTAGAGGCGCAGCGCGCGGCGCCCGCTTCAACGCGGCGGCACATAAGTGGCCTCACGCCCCGACTGCCGGGCCGGAAGCGAGCCGAGTACGACGCGCGATCCGGCCCACCGCGACGTAGGTGGAGAAGATGCCGAAACGCCGTGCTACATGGCCGATGACCGCCCAGGGACACGGTCGTAACGGATTTCGGCCGGGTTTGGTTCACCTGCCGCGGACACTCCTATACATATGTCCCGAAACATTAACGAACCATCTAGATATCAGCCATCCAGAAGCCCAGGGCTGGCTGGTCTCAGCCCTGTAGCGCCAAATTCTTTGTTGACATTAACGCAGGTCACCACGTGGTTTGCGGCTTCGAGGCCCGCGGATCTGCGTTGATTGCGGCATGCGGTGAGAATTGCCGGGTAGCACGCAATGCCATGGGCTTTAGGGCGAAGCGCTGCCGGGCTTGAGCCCCTTGCCGGTTACGCTGGGTGGTTTCCGGTGGTGGGGGGCGTGTTTCACGGGTTTGCTGTGAGGCGGGCGAGGCTCCTGTAGAAGAGGGATTGCCT
>WNGG01002901.1_pt1 | contig 20736 bp, 25 predicted proteins | sample 5400661 | NCBI WGS metagenome assembly WNGG01 (sample SAMN13153372, study PRJNA577476) | soil metagenome | isolation source: 100 cm soil or saprolite under Garry oak tree replicate 1 | place: USA:California | collected 2016-06-15
CGACTCCAAAGCCGCGAAGCTGGTCGAGCGCTTCGCCCGCGACGCCCAACCGGGCACCCGGCGAACGCGCCGTCGCCACCCTCAAGACCTGGAAGATCCTGGCCAAACTGCGCTGCTGCCCCCAGCGCGCCACCCCGATCATCGCCGCCGTCCGCGCCCTTCAAACCGTCGAAGAGCAGCACGAACGAAGTTGAAAACAGTTCATTGCCTGCCGATTCCCCCTCCTTCAATGAATTTAAATATTGCAAGAGATAACTTGACAGGAAATGCAAATTGGGAGTTACAGGTCAATCAGCGACCCCGCACTATCGTCGATATCAGCTGTTCCCTATCTTCCGAGTGGGAGGACGCGCGTACCACCCCCGACATGGCGGCACACTGTTTCGTCATCATTTCCGGCTCGCCCGGGGATTCCAGTCTCTGCTGCTCAGGCCTAGTATGAGGTGTTCGCAGGCCAGCGGGGGATACCACAAGACGCAAAAGTCGCGGCGGGTGTCTGATGGGTACAACATCCCCGGAAGGGACGAGTCCCTCGATGGGAGAATCATGGCTAACTGCTGCGAACCGTTCACGGGCGCCGCCGGATTCTGCCTTATTCCTCGTTCCCGGCGAGTGCACCGGGGTGGGCGCTCCGTCCCGATGAGACCAGTATGCATGTGAATGAATTTTCCGAGTTGCCCAGCGAAGCAGGACTCCGTGCATGATCCTCAGAACCGGCGCAAAAGGGGGCATCCCAGCAATGAGAACCGAACGTAGGGCATTATTGTTACGTCGCACAGTCATTATCGCGTTGGCGGCCGTTACGGCCATCCTGGCATTCGCCGCACCGGCCTCGGCGGACGCGCCGAAGTTCCACTCGGCCACGTCGAGCGTCAACAACGCCGGCGCCCTCGTCGTCAGCTTCGATGAGCGCGGCCTCGGCAACACCAACATCGACTACACCCTCACCGCCGACGCCACCGCGGTCTACGCCTGCATCAACGGCGGCGGCAACCATCCGCAGGCGGCCAACAAGGAGACCGTCAACGCCGAGGTGTCGGCCGGCGGCTCGTTCGAGCCGAAGAACGGACGCGTCGTCGCCAGCCTCTCAGCCGGACCACCGTCGGCCGGGGACTTCAGCTGCCCGTCGGGGCAACGCCTGGTGCTCGCCAGCGTCTCGTACACCAACATCGTCCTGACCGACACCACCAACGGTGTATCTACCTCGGTGCCGGACGCGTCGAGGACCTTCCTCGCGATCTAGCGCCCCGCGCTGGCGCGCGGCTCGCTTCCCGGCCAACCCCAACCAAGGCGGGCTACCGGATCCTGTCCGGTAGCCCGCTCGGACCTTGCCGAGACGTTCGGTCGAGTGTCCTCGCGGAAGTACCCGGCCAAGCCGCGCAAGAAAGCCGTTGATCTCCGGCACGACCTGCGCTCCTGGCAGTGACCGCACACGGTCGGAGCGACGGTCCTGGTGCACTGGGCAACTTTCTCCCGAGCATCCAGGTGCCGATGCCGGACGTGACGCAGGACGGCATCATCGCGGCCTCGCTGACCCGGACCGTCGGCGCGGCCGGCGACGTCATCAACCATCATCGGCTCGCCGGCTCGCAGAGCGGACCGACCCACCAGCTGGAACCGGTGTTCTGCACGGCCAGCATCGCCCGGTTCCCCGCCCGGGCTGTTGTCCCAGCGGGTCCTGCGGCGTCTGACACTCAGCTCACAGGCGATCACCGCAATACCCCCCATGCCTTCGAGACGCGGGGCATGCACGGCGGTGTGGCGACTGCGGGTGTTGTCCGCTCGACGGCCCCGGGGCTGGCTGACGACGGCCAGGGCACGGCGGCGTTCGGCCTCGACCTCGTCGATCCACTCAGTAGCGATCTTGGGGTCGGATCCTTGCTCCAGGACACCCGGTGGGCGGGCGGGTTTGGTGTTTGCACTCGGCGAGCCGCGCTGGCGCAGGTGGCCTCGTGGTCGGAGTCGGGGGTGTCGTCCTGTTTGTCGGCCAGGGCGGTGATGGTGTCGGTGATGCACTTGCTCGGGTAACCCCACCGACCTGAGCCCGCACGTACAACCCTTGCTGGCCCTGGCAATCCCGCGCAAACTACATAGATCACAGCTCCAAGGTAATGGACACCGCCCCTAATCCGGCGCGTCCCGCGGGATCAGGCGCAACGCGAGGCGCGGCCGGCCCGGCCCGTCGAACTGCCGCTTGCCGTACTTGCGGTCGAACACGTCGAGAACGGTGGCCCGGTCGGGCACCGTGTCGCTGTCCACCCGGGCCAGTTGGAACGAGCTGGCGGTGCGGCCGTCGAGCGCCAGCGGGTACCCGGTGGCGAGGTCGAGCCGGCCGGTGCCGTGGTCGGTGAGCTGGTCCACCATCGGGGCACCGTCGATGAAGCAGGCGTCCTTGATCCGCACGAAGTGCACCGCGCAGCTGCGCAACGGTACCTGCCGGTGGTACACGGTCACCGGTACCGCCACGTACTCGATCAGCTCCCGGGTACTCGGATGGCGCCACAGGTCGTCGAAGCGGCTCTGCACAAACTCGCCCAGCGGGCTGGACAGGTACACCTCCAGGTGCGGCGAGGCGGACGCCCGTACCCCGATCGGGAAGAACGAGATCAGCGCCTTGTCGTCCCAGCGGAAGACCTGGATCGACGGGGAGGCGTCATAGATGCGTACCTGGAAGGCCTGCCGGGTGCGCTCGTCCAGGCTGTCGGCGAAGTCGTTGAGGTAGCGCAGGTTGTCCACGATCACCCGGCGCACGTCCACCGGCCGGATCTCTTCGGCGCGCTGCGACGCGGCCGCCGTGTCCGGGTCGAGCAGCAGGATGCGTACCTTGGCGCCGTTCTGCAACGCCTTGCGCAGCGCGGCGAGGAACCGGGTACGGCTGGTGCCCTCCAGCAGATGGTTGCCGGTGTCCATGACGGCCACCAGGTCGGTGGCGGTACTGACGTGGCGGTTGAACTCGTCGTGGTCGAACATCGCGTGCTCCTCGACCCGGGAGCGGCGCAGTTCCTCGAAGAGCGGGTCGAAGATGGCGTACGACAGCGCGACGATCACCACGCTGGCCCCGACGTTGACCAGCAGGTCCCGGTTGAACCCCTGGCTCAGCCGGGCCCAGACCAGCAGGAGCGCGGAAAGCACCAGCAGCACGAAGATGCCGACCAGGCGGCGGGCCCGCCGGCGCAGCCGGATCCGGGCCGTCCGCAACCACTCCCGCACCGCTGCCTCCCCGGCGTCGAGCTGAACCCCAGCATACGAGCGGGAGGGCGGGTGGGGTTCAGCTCGCCGGCGGGGTATCCCCGACCGCGAGGTGGCAGACCGCGACCAGGCGGACGAGCAGCCAGGGAGCGCGCGCCCAGTCGACGTCGGCCACCGGGGGCAGCCGCCAGCCGAGGTCGCCGGCCATGTCGCAGCCCCTCGGCGTACCCGGCGAGGCCGATCGGGCTGGGCGGGCGGATGCCGTCGCCGAGCAGGTCACGCAGGGCGGCGGCGTGCTGGTCCACCGCGGCGAGCAGGCCGGGCCTCGCGGCTGCGGCGGACAGCCCGGGGGTACCGACGCGAGCCGCGAGGTCGGCCAGCGCCGCCCGCGCAGCCGCCAGCCGGACCGGGTAGCCGGCGGGGCGGGGGGAGGTCATGACGGACGACGATACGGCCCGGTACCCCGGCCGCGCAGCCCCCCGGACGGTCAGCGCGTAGGCGGCTCTCGGGTCACCGGGGGCAGCACCTGGGTCGGCTCCGCGTCGCCCGACGGCGGCGCCGAGGTGCGCGGCGTCGGCGCGCCGTAGGTGGTCGGCTGGCCGGACGCGGCGAGCGCCGGATCGGCGGGGGCCTCCGCGGCCCTCGGCAGCACGGCGGTCTCCATAGCGCTGCCGGGCGCCGGGGCGGCCGGTGCCGGTGCCGGTGCCGGGGTCATCGCCTCGCGCGCGTCGGCCTGCCCGGCCTGGTACGCCCGGGCGTGCTCGGCGATCGCCTGCGACTCCCGGCCGGCCCGGTCGAGCCAGCTCTCCCAGCGGCTCTGCATCGGCCGGACCAGCCCGCCGCCGACGCCGACGACGAGGATGCCGGCGATGGTCGCGAGGACCGCGATGAGGATCGGGGTGGTGACCGTGGTGGCGACGCCGATCTGGTTCAGCGCGGCGATCACGCCGAGGCCGACGATGAACCAGGCCGCGACGTTCGCCAGGAGGCGGCCGTACGACAGGCCGCTCAGCGCGTTGCCGACGATATCGCGCACGGCACTGGCGATCGCGGCGGCGACCACCACGATGAGGATCGCGACGAAGGCCTTGGGCAGCCACGCGACCACGCCCTTGATGAGATCGGACACCGGGTTGGGTCCCCAGATGCCGAAGGCGAGCTGCAGAGTGAACAGCAGCACCGCGTAGTAGACCAGCTTCGCCACGAGGTCGGACGCGTCGTACCTGCTGCGCGCGAGCGCCGCGCGGATCCCGCCCCGTTCGACGGCGCGGTCGAAGCCGACCCGCTCGAGCACCTTGTCGACGACGGTCCGCAGGACCCGGGCGAGCAGCCAGCCCACCACCAGGATCGCGATGAAGCCGAGCGCCTTGGGCAGGAACAGCAGTACCGCGCGGACCATGTCGGTCACGGCACCGGACATGAGTGATCCTCCAACCGAGCAGCCGATTGACGTCGCCAGACCCTTACCCGGCGCGAGCCGACCGGAAACCGCTCAGTTGCCCGCGCCCACCATGTGCTCGTACAGGCCGGTGAGCTTGAGTTGCTCGGCGATGAACGGCGCGAGGTGCCGGACGGTGAAGTCCACGCCGGCCGTGCGCGCCGCGGTGTACCCGGCCGCCAGCGCCCCGATGCCGGTCGAGTCCACGAAGCTGACGTGCAGCATGTCCACCACGATGCGCGGCGGCCGGACGGTGGTGGCCGTCTCCACCAGCAGCAGCCGCAGCGCCTCGTTGATCGCCAGGTCCAGCTCGCCGCGCAGCTCCACCACGACGGTACCGTCGGGTTCCACCGATCGGTTGACCACCGCGTCGCCCATGGCCGCACCTCCAACCGAGCGGCCCCGCTCAGGCCTTGCTCACCCCCTTCACGGTAAGGCACCGGGCGCTCGGCGGCATGGTTCATCGCCCGTGCGGGTAGCCACCTATCGTGACGGTCATGCCCCGTACCCGGCTGTACCGCAACGGCGTCCTGGAAGCCGAGGGCTTCCCGATCGCCGACGTCTCCGACCACCTCGCCGACGAATCCGCGACCGTCTGGTTCGACCTGTGCCGGCCCACCGCCGACGAGCTGGCCGCGATCAGCGAGGAGCTGGGCCTGCACCCGCTCGCCATCGAGGACGCGGTCAACGAGCACCAGCGACCGAAGCTGGACCGGTACGCCTCGCACCTGTTCGTCACCGCGTACGCGGTCGCGCTGGACACCCGCAGCGGCGAACTGCAGGCCCGCGAGGTCGACGCGTTCATCACCAGCCACGCCCTGGTGACCGTGCGCAAGGACGAGCAGGTCGACATCGACGCCGTCCTCGCCCGCTGGGACCAGTCCCCTGACCTGGCCAAGTACGGCGTCGGGTTCCTCCTGCACGGGCTGCTCGACTACGTGGTGGACACGCACTTCGAAGCCGTCCAGTCGCTGGACACCGAGATCGAGGCGCTGGAGGACCAGCTCTTCGACGACCAGCCCAAGGACCGGGAGATGCAGCGGCGCACGTTCCAGCTGCGCAAGAGCCTGGTCACCGTCCGCCGGGTGGTACTGCCGATGCGCGAGGTGGTCAACTCGCTGCTGCGCCGCGACCTGCACGTGGTCGAAGAGCCGATGCTCCCGTACTACCAGGACGTGTACGACCACGTGCTGCGTGCGACGGAGTGGACGGAGTCGCTGCGCGACCTGGTCACCACGATCCTGGAGACGCACCTGACCGTGCGCGGAAACCGGCTCAACGTGATCATGAAGCAGGTGACCAGCTGGGCGGCGATCATCGCAGTACCGACCGCGATAACCGGCTTCTACGGGCAGAACGTCCCCTACCCCGGGTTCGGTCAGACCTGGGGATTCTGGACCTCGACGCTGGTCACGATCGCGCTCTCCGCGCTGCTGTACGTGATCTTCCGGCGCAAGGGCTGGCTCTGAGCTTCCGCCCCGTGGCTTCCGCCCCAAACGAACAAAGATCGGATGAATCCTTGACCGGCGCGCCGATTCAGTAGAGTGCGAAATAGCGTTCCCAAGGTCACTTCGACAGGCTGGTGAGGGTAGCCTAAGCTAAGGGCTGCCCCGCCACCGTCGAGGACTTTGAGGAGCGTACGCGTGTCTGCTGCCAGGATCGCCCTGCTGGGTGGAGTCGCCGGGTTCACCATCTTCCTGGGCCTGCCGATGGGGCGGGTACGGGCGGCGATGCCCCGGGTCCGGGCGCTGCTCAACGCCCTGGCGATCGGCATCCTCGTCTTCCTGCTGTGGGACGTGCTCGCGCACGCGTGGGAGCCGGTGGACGGCGCGCTGGCCGCGCACACCTACGCCCCCGCGATTCGCGACGGCCTGGTCCTCGCCGCCGGTACCGGTCTGGGCCTGCTCGGGCTGGTCTACTTCGACCGCTGGGTGGCGCGCCGGGCCAAGGCGCACGGCGAGGCGGCGCCCGAGGGTGCCGTGGCCGCCGGCTGGCGCAACCCGGCCACCCAGCTCGCGCTGCTGATCGCGATCGGCATCGGGCTGCACAACTTCGCCGAAGGGCTGGCCATCGGCAACTCGGCGCAGACCGGCGAGATACAGCTCGCGCTGATGCTGGTCATCGGCTTCGGGCTGCACAACGGCACGGAGGGCTTCGGCATCGTGGCGCCCATGACCGCCTCCGGTACCCGGGTGTCCTGGGGCCGGCTGGCCCTGCTCGGGCTCATCGGTGGCGGCCCGACCTTCCTCGGTACCATCGTCGGCCAGCGGTTCACCAACGAGACGCTGAGCATCGCGTTCCTCGCCCTCGCGGCCGGCTCGATCCTCTACGTGGTGATCGAGCTGCTGGCCGTCGGCCGGCGGTTCAACGCCAAGAGCGTGACGACCTGGGGACTGTTCGGCGGGCTGGTGCTCGGCTTCGTCACCGACGCCATCCTCACCGCCGCCGGCGCCTGAGGACTACCTCCAGATCCCGGTGACCGGCTGGCGGGCCGCGGCTTCGCCCAGGCCGGGCAGCCCGCATGCCGCCTCGATCGTGCGCAGGATGCCGTAGTGGTCGACGGTCGCCAGGTACCAGCTGCCCGGCGCCACGTGCGCACCGGCAACCATCGCCGGGATGTGGCCGCCCCCGCCGCCGCCCGAGTTGTCGTCCTCGTCCCACGTGACGATCAACAGGCTGTTGTGGTCGGCCGCCCAGCGGGCATACCCGTCCAGGTGGGCGCGCGCCCACGAGTCGCCGGTGGACACCGGGCAGTCGTGCATGTCGTCGCACAGGTTCGGCACGACGAAGCTCACCGTCGGCAGGCTGGCGAAGTCGGCCGGGAAGTCCGCGAAGGTGCGGTTGACCGAGGCGGGCAGGGCGGTGAAGTCGACCCAGGGGTTGTGCTTGCGGGCGTACCCGTTCCCGCCGCCGCACCCGCGGTACCCCGCCGACGGCATCCCCTCGGAGTACCCGGTGAAGGTCAGCCCGGCGCCCGCGAGCTGACTGCCCAGGTTGGCGGTACCGGCGATGTCCCGCGGGCAGCTGTCGTCGCGCACGCCGTGCGCCGAGCCGGAGAACATCGCGAGGTAGTTGGGCTGGCTCGGATGGGTGATCCCGTGCGCGTCGGTCAGCAGCGCGCCCCGGCCGGCCAGCTCGTTGAGGTACGGCGCCTGCGCGGCCCCGATCACCTGGCCGTACCCGTGGTTCTCGAAGACCGCCACGACGACGTGGTCGAAGCGCGGTACCGGCGGCGATGGCGCTGCCACCGGTGCGGGGGCGGACGGCGGAGCGGGGGCGGATGGCGGAGCGGGGGCGGATGGCGCCAGGCCCGCCGGCGGAGACGGGGACCCGGACGACCCGGACGCGGAATGGCCGGCGCTGACCGGATGCGGTGCGGAGGTGCACCCGGCCATCGCCAGCGCGGCGGCGGCCAGACCGGCAGCGAATGCGCGCCGTACCTGGATGAGCTGACCCACCCGTACCATTCAACACCTGCGGACAGGGCCACCGCGGGGGCCTTGCGTCAACCGGAGTTGACAGCGGCGGTCCGTCAACGTAGATTGACGGCATGAGTGAGGCGACGGAACTCGCCGCCGCGGCGGGAAGCGGGGACGCGCGGGTGGGCCTGCGGGCGGTGCTCGCCCTGCGGCGGCTGCTGGAGTCACTGGAGCGCCTGCAGGTCGACAACGCCCGCCGCCAGGGCTGGTCCTGGCAGGAGATCGCGGACGCCCTCGGGGTGAGCAAGCAGGCGGTACACAAGAAGCACGCCGGCCAGCGGCTGGTGCTCGGGTCACGGGAGGACTGATGTTCGAGCGATTCACCGACCAGGCGCGCAACGTGGTCCGGCAGGCCCGCGACGAAGCACACGGGCTCCGGCACCGGTACATCGGGACCGAGCACCTGCTGCTGGCCCTGCTGGACCCGGACAGCGGGCTGTCGTACACCGTGCTGACCGACGCCGGGGTCACCCGGGAGCAGGTACGCGCGGCGATCGAGGAGAAGGTCGGCGAGGGCGGGCTGGGCGACGCGGACGCCGAGGCGCTGCGGGCGATCGGGATCGACCTGCCGGCGGTACGCGCGAAGCTGGAGGAGCTGTTCGGGCCGGGTGCCCTCGATCCGCCCTGCGAGGAGCCGCGCCGGGGGCTGCTGCGCCGGCGGCGTCCGGCGACCCCGAGCCCGGGCAGCCGGATCCCGTTCGTGCCCCGGTCGAAGAAGGTGCTGGAACTGTCCGTGCGCGAGTCGATCGCCCTCGGGGCGAAGTACATCGGCTCCGAACACATCCTGCTCGGCGTGATCCGGGAGGGCGAGGGCATGGCCGCCCAGATCCTCACCGAGGCCGGGCTGTCCCTCGCGGACCTACGGGCCCGGACGATCGCCGCGTTGAAGCGGGCCGCCTGAACGGCGCCGGCTGGTCTTCGGGCGACGGGGGGAGGACCAGCCGGCGCAACAGGTACCCGCCGCCGCGCAGGACGAGGTCGCTGACCGCGATCGCCAGCGCACCGGCGAGCCAGTACCCGGCGATCGTGCCGAGCGCGGTCGGGCCGCCCCACGTGCCCCGCAGCTGCGCCGGCGTCGCGGACAGTGCCCAGATCGGGTGGTACACCATCCGGACCGCCGCCACGATCGTGATCAGGGCGGCGGCGCTCATCGCCATCGCGACCGGTACCCCGAGCAGCAGGAAGCCGAAGAGCGTGGCGCCCTGGCGGGCGCGGCCGGGTCGCCGGCCGGGTCGGCGGCCGGCCGGCGGGAGCAGCCGGCGGTACAGGTCGCCGACCGCCTCACCCGCGCCGTGGTACACGAGGAACAGCGAGATGACCTGGGCCGGGAACGCGATCAGGCCGCTGCCGTACCGCCACAGGACGACCTTCACGCTTACCTCCGTAAAACAGGCTCAATGGCAACTTACCGCTCGTACCGTCCGGGGCGTGGAGAAGATCCTCGGGTCGTTCGTCTCAGCCGACGGCCGGTGGCGGGTACAGGCCGTGCGCGACGGCGACCGGGCCTGGTACCGCATCCTGCGCGACGGCGCGGTGTTCGCCGACGGCCTGATGCGCGGCGAGGCCGAGCGGGTACTGCGCATCGACGCCGGCCTCCACCTCGCCGACCTGACCGAGGAAACCTGATCACCGCGGCGGGATCACCCGCACGCCCGGCCAGCGCTCGGCGGGGCGGTGCCTGGCCAGCCGGCCGCCGTCCGCGTCCAGCCGCACCGCCACCGCCTGCTCGTCCCAGTACCTCCATCAGCCATCCGCAGCCCGGATCAGGGCGCGCAGCCGTTCCTCCCCTCGGTCACCACCCGATGATGGCAACCCCGGATAGCGTGGCCGTCATGGAGCCGGCCGACTTCGTGCGCGCCCACACCACGCTCGGGGTCTCCCCGTACCTACCGGAGCTTCGGCTGCACCTGGCGGCGGACGCCTTCGCGCTGTGGGAGCAGACCGAGCGGGAGCGGGGCGGTGGGATGTCCGCACCGCCGTTCTGGGCCTTTCCGTGGGCGGGCGGCCAGGCCCTGGCCAGGTACCTGGTGGACCATCCGGAGACGGTGCGCGACCGCACCGTCCTGGACCTGGCGGCCGGGTCCGGGCTGGTCGCGATCGCCGCCGCCGGGGCGGGAGCGGCCGCCGTGACCGCCAACGAGGTCGACCCGTACGCCGCGACGGCGATCGCGCTCAACGCCCGGGCCAACGACGTCAACGTCGACGTGTACCTGGGCGACCTGCTCGACGGCGACACCTGTACCGAGGTCGTGCTCGCCGGTGACGTGTTCTACAGCCGGGCGATGGCGGAGCGGGTCCTGGCGTTCCTGCGGCGGGCCCGGTCAGCAGGGGCGCTGGTACTGGTCGGCGATCCGGGCCGCGCGTACCTGCCACGCAAGGGATTGATCAAGGTCGCTGCCTTCGAGGTACCCGTAGTCCGTGCACTGGAGGACGCGGGGGTGAAGCGGGCGACCGTATGGCAACTGCCCTGACGGGCGGCAGTGGCGGTAACCAGTACGGATACCGCCACCGGGGCCCTTGCCGATCGCGATCTGCAATTTGCAGATTGGGACTTCACTTCTTCCCGGGAGAGGTGCATCATTACAAGTCGTAGTACGTTCCAGAGGTAGATCGAGGGTGGTTGCCGAGTCGATCGAAACGCTACGCGTCAATGTGTGGCTGCTCTTTCCGACATGAGCGCCGGTGATCGTGGCCGTTGCACCGGCTACGAATCCGCCGACGACCGTCACGATGACAACTAAGGCAGCCATTCTCCGTTTGGGCCGCATCACTGAGTTCCTTTTGGGTAGCGGACAGTAACACCTGGCCAGGTGCCATGAGCTTCGCTAGATCAAATGACGTACTCATGACGCGAGGATGAACGCGCGGTTAACGGTTGGTGAAGCGACTACCTTCGATTTGCTTGGTCGCGTCGAGCAGTGAGCGTGGCCAATTCAGGATTCGCAGTACCGAGCTGCGGGAGTCCTTCGCGTGCCCGAAACGCTTCTTACGGCTCCGTTGATCGGTCGACAGCGCCAAGTCGATCTGGTTCGGGGCTGGGTTGCCGATTTGGCCACCGGTCGTGGCCGCGCCGCATTGATCGAAGGCGAACCCGGAATCGGGAAATCGTCGCTGATGCGAGTAGCAACGGCAGAGGCGGACCGGGCCGGCTACCGGGTGCTGTGGGCATCCTGCGACGAGCTCAGCCGGGCCTTCCCGCTGCTCCCTCTGCTGGACGCCTTGGGCGGACGCGGCATTCCTGCCAGCGACGTAGAAATCGCCCAGATGCTACGCACCGACGTCAGCCGCGGTAACCGGGTCGATGTGGTGGCGGCAGCCGTTGAGCGTCTGCTGGTGCTGGTGGATCAGCTGTGTACCGCGACGCCGGTCCTCCTCGTGGTCGACGACCTGCAGTGGGCCGACCCGGCCACCGTGCAAACGCTGGGCCGCCTGGCCCGGTCGGCCCGCAACCGGCCGCTGCTCGTTGTCGGGATGACCCGGCCGATCCCCCGGCGCGACGACGTCCACGCGCTACGCCGGATGGTCGAGCCGGACGGTGTGGTGCGGCTGCCCAGCCTCTCCGGCACTGAGGTCGCGCAGGTTGTCGAGCGGATGGTCGGAGCTACCCCCGGTGCCCGGTTGCTCGAACTCGCGCAGGGCGCGGCCGGCAACCCGCTGTACCTGACCGAACTCGTCGACGCATTGGTCCGGGCGCGTGCGCTGGTGAGCCACGACGTTGCGGTGGAGGCGATCGGCGGATCGCCGCCGTGCTCCCTGTCGGCGGTCATCGCGGACCGCCTTGAGTTCCTGTCCACACCCGTACGGGACGTGCTGCGGGCCGCCGCCCTGCTGGGCGAGAACTTTTCCGTCGCCGAGCTGGCGTTGCTGTCCGGTCAACGGGTCACCGACCTGCTCTCCATCCTCGACGACGCGATCCTTACCGGCGTGCTCCTCGACAACGGCGCTGAGTTGGCGTTTCGGCACCCGCTCATCCGCGCGGCGCTGTACAACGGCATGCCCGCCGCGGTCCGCGCCGCCTGGCACCGCGACGCGGCCCGCGTGCTCGCCCACGATGGCGCTCCCGTGGAGCGGGTGGCCCGGCAGTTGCTGCCAGCCGTCGAGGTCCAGGACACCCCGGGACCCGTCGACGAGTGGATCGTGCGCTGGCTGACCGACGCAGCCCGGCAACTTGCCGGTCAGGCGCCGCATGTGGCTATCCCGCTGCTGCGGTGGGCCATGGCTGGAATCACTGTCGCGGCGGCACCCCACGACCTGCTGGCCTGCCGGCTCGCTGACGCCCTCTATCTGGTGGGCGACCCCGCCGGCGCGGCACAGGTCGCCACCACCGCGCTTGCCCACGTGACGCGGCCGGAACGTCTCGTCGACCTGCGCTGCACGCTGGCTCAATGCCTGGCGATGGACGGCCGTTCCGAAGAGGCCCTGGCGGACCTGCAGCGCACGCTGGACCTCCCCGGAATCCAGCCACGGGACCGGGCTCGGCTGCGCGTCCAGGTCGCCCGGATATACCGCAGCCTCGGCATGGTCGACACCGCCGGCGAGGTTGCGGATACCGCGCTCGCCGAGGCGACGGCGGCCGGCGACCGCTGGGCCACCGGCTGGGCGCTGAGCATCCGCACCATTGTGCACGGCATGCGCGGGGAGACTGCCAAGGCACTTAGCCTGCTGGACCGGGCGCTGGCGGTCGCCGAAGGCGACCCGGCGCTGGCCGACCTTCGGCTGCTGCTACAGGTCAACCAGGCGGTCGCACTCGGCGATCTCGGCCGTTACGGCGATGCGATCAGCGCCGCGCGGCAGGTGGAGCACCTCGCCGACGACGCCGGCAACGCCGTACGCATCGCGCAGGCCCAGGGTGTCCTAGGCGAGCTGCTGTTCGACGTCGGTCGATGGGACGACGCCCTGGCCGAGTTCGGCTTCGAGACGAGCGCCGCGACCGAACCGAACGTCGAGTGCTCCGCCCACGCCATCGCCGCCGTCATCCTCTTCCATCGTGGCGACGTGTCGGCACGTCAGCATCTGCGGGATGCGGAGTGGTTCGCGACGCTGCTCGGCGACCGGGTGTTCGGGCCGCTCATCCGTGCCCGCAGCCTCGACCGGGAGCGCGCGGACGTGCCGGCAGAGGCGCTCGCCGCCCTGATGGATGGCATGCCCGATTCAGCCGAGGATGCCGGGCAGATCGCCGCGCTGTTTGCAGAAGCGGTACGGCTTGCAGTGGCCATCGGCGACAAGACGACTGCGCGCTCTGTCGTGAGCCGTGCCGAGGCCGTCGCGCGCGGATCGGACATCCCGTACCGGCGGGCGGTCGGCGCGCACTGCCGGGGCTTGCTCGACCACGATCCTGCGGCGCTACTGCGTGCCGCCGACGACTACGCGACCGCCGGGCGGCTCCTGCCGCGGGCTCAGGCGCTGGAAGCTGCTGCCGTGGCGCTCGCCGAGACCGGCGATGTCACCGGTGCCCGGGCCCACTTCACCGAGGCCTTCGCCATCTACACGCAGCTGGGTGCGCGGTGGGATCTCGCGCGCACCCAGGCGACGTTCCGTGCTTACGGCATCCGGCGGGGCCCGCACGCCCCGCACCGCCGTACCGACCGGGGCTGGAAGAGCCTCACCCCGACCGAGATCAAGGTTGTCGAACTGGTCGCCCGCGGCCTGTCGAACCCGAACATCGCGGCCCAGCTGTTCCTCTCCCGCCGGACGGTGCAGACCCACGTGTCACATGTGCTGGCAAAGCTGGACCTGCACTCGCGTACCGACATCGCCCGCGAGGCGAGCCAGCAGGACCTGGCCGCCCTCGCGAGGTCTTTCCGTTAGGCCGCGCGGCGTTCGTCGCGGCGGTGGGTCAGCGGGCGGCGCCGCTCGCAGGCACGCGGTTCGGAGGTGGGCTCCACGGGGCCGCCCATCGTCGCCAGGTGCAGTGCGAGGTGGGCGTGCACACCGGCGTTCCACGCGTCCTGGTCCGCGTTGCGTGGCGCGATCCACCGGTGTGAGTTGTCGCTGTAGTGAAGGCGCTGGTCGCCCGGTCGAAGTTCGCTCATGGACGAGAAGCCTCGCGGGCGGCCGGAAACGAAAGAACGGCCAACTCGCGGAGATCGCCAAGTGCGGCCCTGACCTGGCCGGCAACCCCTTGACGGTACCGCCGGAGCCGCGATCAGCAGGCGCGCGGCGGCCGGCGGCGAGTCGGGCCCCTTCCCGGGTGCGCCAGGTGGCAGATGTTCGCCGCCCGCCTCCCGCGCAGGCTCAAGGGGTCGAAGTCCTCGCCGCCGTACTGCCAAGGGGCTGCGGCGGCGAGTGACCGTCCGGCGACGCCAGGACGACGTCACAGACGACGACGGTCACGTTGTCCGGAGCGCCGGCGCGCAGTGCCAGCCGGACGAGATGCTCGGCGCACAACTGCGGCTCCGGACACAGCGCCAGGGCCTGCTCGATCGAGCCATCGGTGACGTAGTCGGACAAGCCGTCGCTGCACAGCAGGTACCGGTCGCCCGTCTGCGGGTCGAGCAGGTTCACCGTGGCGGTGAACTCGCCGCCCTGTACCGACTGCGTGATGATCGACCGCTGCGGGTGGTCGCGGGCGTCCTCGACGCTGAGCAGGCCCCGGTCGACAAGTTCCTGGACGAACGTGTCGTCCCGGGTGAGCCGGACGAGGCCACCGGCCCGCAGCAGGTACCCGCGGGAGTCGCCGACGTGCAGCAGGGCGAGGCGATCGCCGGTGACCAGGAGGGCGGTGACCGTGGTACCCATGCCCTGCCGCGCGGGGTCGGCCTCCGCGGCCTCCGCGATCTGCCGGTTCGCGTCGGCCAGCGCCGAGCGCAGCGCCTCCTCCGCGTCACCGTTGTCCGGCGCGTCATCCAACGTCCGCAGTGCCCCGATCACGATCTCGCTGGCGACCTCGCCGGCCGGGGCGCCGCCGATACCGTCCGCCACCGCCAACAACCGCTGCCCCGTGAACGCGGCGTCCTCGTTGTTCGACCGGATCAGACCGAGATCGGAGACGACGGCAGTGGCCAGGCGCAGACTCATGTCTGGCAGCGTCACAGAAGGACGGCCGGTTGTCACTACGAAGTACTGCGTAGGGTTGTCTCATGAGGCCGGTCGCCATGGTGGGGCGCGCGGACGAGCTGGCCGAGTTCGTCGACGCCTGGGGCCAGGCGTCCGGCGGGGACGGCGCCCGGACCGTGGTGATCACCGGGGCGGCGGGGATCGGCAAGAGCCTGCTGGCGGCCACCGCGCTGGAGGCCTTCGCGCCGCGGCCGGTGACCGTGCTGTCGGGGCGGGCGCGGGTACACACCCCGGCGCCGTACGACTGGCTGGCCGCGGTACTGACCAGGCGCCAAGGGCCGGCCCTGCCGGTACCGGCGGATGCGCTGGCCTGGCTGGCCCAGCACCCGGACGCGCCGCGCGAGCGGTACGCCCCGGGAGCGCTGCTGCGGCTGGCCGTGCGCGCCGTTCAGGCGCCGGTCGGTACCGGGCCGGCCGCCCGTACCCTGGCCCGGCTCTCCGGCGGGCCCGGCGCGATCCGGCGGCACCTGGGCCCGCTGGACGTCCACGAGGTGGGCGAGGTGCTCGGCCAGGTCTACCCGGCCCCGGTACCCGGCCGACGTCGAGTTGACCGCGCGGGAGATCGAGGTGCTCGGCTGCCTGGCCGCCGGGATGTCCAACAAGCAGGTGGCCAGACGGCTGGACATTTCCATCCGGACGGTTACCGTGCACGTGTCGAACCTGCTCCGCAAGACCAGGTCGGCGTCGCGTACCGAGGCGGCGCCGTGGGCGGTACGGCACCGCCGGCTGCCCGGCAACTGACTACGGTTGGCCCATGCCGACCGCCACCGAAGCCCTGGAGCGATACCTCGTCACCGCCCGCATCGCCGGCCAGGTGAACACCCCGCGCGAGTCCAACCTCGGCAACGCCCGACGGTTCGCGGCCGGCGAGCCGGGGTACCAGTTCGGCCTTCCGCCGCGGCGGCGCTGGTCGTACGAACAGGTGGTGGCGCTGCTGGTCGACCGGGTCGGCATCGACCCGGATCTGAACCGGAAGACCGGCCCGGACACGATCGACCCCGTGCGTACGGTCGCGGCGCTGGACCGCTTCCGCGAGCGCCTGGCGCGGGCGGCCGCGCGGCGGGAGCGGGTACTGGTCGCGACCGGGCACCCGACCGGGCTCCTCGAGATCCACCTCGCCCTCGTCGCCGCGCTGCGCGCCGCCGGGTGCCCGGTCCTGACCCCGGGCGCGGGCGCGGCCTACGAGGTGCCGCCGGCCTACTCCGAGCCGATTCCCCGGACCCAGCTGCTCTACGTGGGCGGGGTGGCGATGTCCTCGGACCGGTTCGCGTTGTGGCACAGCCACTCCCCGACCGGGATGGACGTCATGCTCGCCGCGCTGGCCGCAGACGGGGCGGCCCCGCCGGGCCTGGTGATCGCCGACCACGGCTTCGCCGGAGCGGCCGCCGGGGCCGGGATCGACGTCGCCTGCTTCGCCGACAGCAACGACCCGGCGCTGTTCGTGGGCGAGGCCGAGGGCCGGGTGGGGATCACCGTGCCGCTGGACGACAACGTGCTCCCGCACCTCTACGCCCCGGTCGTGGCGTACCTGCTGGCCGGCTGGTCGGCCTGAGCTTCAGCAAGGGTCAATCAGTGTCGCCGAGCGCCGCGCGCAGCTCGTCGTGCCCCGCGGGCGTACCGATGCCGGAACGCTGCTCCGGATGTGCGAGGTAGTGGGCGATCGCCGCGGCCAGGAATCCCGCGTCGACCCGCGCGAGATAGGCGGCCACGGCCACCCGCTGCCGGTTGCGCCGCCGCAGCGGGTACCCGTGGATGAGGCTGGGCTGCTCGACGGCGAGAACGAGGCTGTACGCCCCGCCGGACGGCCGGACCCCGGTTCCCAGCCCGCGAGCACTCCGCCGCCACCAGCTGATGGCGAGACCGCCACTACTCCGGTGAGCAGCGACTCGCCGGCGACGAAGAAGCCGGACGCCTCGGCCGGCGGTGGGAGGAAGCGGCCGTCCGCGACGTCGAAGGCCCGGCGCTGCGGCCGCCGGGCCCGCGCGACCGCCGCCAGGTTCCACAGCGTGGCGATCGCCAGCACGAACCCGCCGAGACCCAGCAAGGCCGCGAGCGGTCTGTCGGCGGTGTACCCGATCAGGACGTCGATGATGAGCCACCCGGCGGCCACCGCCACCGCCGTCGGGACCATCGACCGGGACGGCTCGGTGTCGACGCCCGGGTTCCCTTCCGTCATGGCCACCGATCTTGCCATCCCGGCCGCTCCGCCACGATCCTCATGGACGCACTAGCGTGGAGCCCGTGCGGGGACGGGGGCGGGCGGCGGGCGGCATCACCGCGCCGGTGGACCTGGGCCTCGCCGCTCTGGTACCCGACGCCAGCCGGCCGGCCGGCTGGACGCTGCTCGTCGACGGGGTACCGCAGTCACATGTCGACCTGGCCGACCCGACGTACCTGGAGTTCGAGTATGTCCGGCGGCTCGCCTCGGTCGTCGACGCGGTCGCCCCGCCCGGGGTACCGCTGCGGGTGCTGCACCTCGGCGGCGGCGCGCTGACCCTGCCCCGGTACCTCGCGGCCACCCGGCCCGGGTCGCGGCAGCGGGTACTGGAGCGCGACGCCGCGCTGGCCGCCCTGGTGCTGCGCGAGCTTCCGCTGCCCGCGGGCGCGGACATCCGGATCGACACCGTCGACGCGCGGGCCGGGATCGAGCTGGCCACCGACCGGTACGACCTGGTGCTCGGCGACGTGTACCGGGGCGCGCAGATGCCGCACCGGGTAGCGAGCGCCGAGTTCGCGGCGCTGGTCGCGGCGGTGTTGCGCCCGGGCGGCCGGTACGCGGTCAACGTCGCCGACCTGCCGCCGCTGGCGTTTTCCCGCAAGCAGGCCGCGACGCTGCGCACCGCGTTCGCCGACGTGTGCGTGCTGGCCGAACCGGGAATGCTGCGCGGTCGCCGGTACGGCAACGTGATCCTGGTCGCCGCGGTCGATGAGGACGGGCTTCCGGTGGCCCGCCTGGCGAGTGCCGCCAACCGTGACCCGTTCCCCGGCCGGCTGCTGCACGGGATGGCGCTGGACCGGTTCGTCGCCGGCGCCCGGCCGGTCACCGACGCGGTCGCGGAGGACTCGCCCGCGCCGCCACCGCCGCTGCTCGGCTAGCGCTAGCGTGGAGGTATGACGCAGGCGCGTGGTCGGGTCAAGGTGGAGCAGTCGCACAAGCGGGTCCGGGCATACCTGGGCGGGGAACTGGTCGCGGACACCATCTCGCCGCTGCTGGTCTGGGAGATCCCGAACTACCCGGCCTACTACATCCCGGTCGGCGACGTCCGGGCGAAGCTGATCCCGACCGGCGCGACCGAGCACTCGCCCAGCCGCGGCGACGCCGAGGTACTGGACGTGACGACCGTCGGCGGCACCGCAGCCGGGGCGGCCCGGCGGTACCCGGACTCGCCGATCGAGCAGCTGCGCGACGCGATCAGGCTGGACTGGAACGCGATGGACGAGTGGCTGGAGGAGGACGAACCGGTCTACACGCACCCGCGCAGCCCGTACACCCGGGTCGACATCCTCTCGTCCAGCCGGCATGTGCGGGTGGAGCTCGACGGCGTGATACTGGCCGAGTCGGCGCACCCGACGATCCTTTTCGAGACCGGGCTGCCGCCCCGGTACTACCTGCCGCTGCCGGACCTCCGCCGGGACCTGCTGCGCCCTTCGGACCGTGCCACGCACTGCCCGTACAAGGGAACGGCCGGGTACTGGTCGGTGCAGGTGAACGGGACGCTGCACGAGAACCTGGTGTGGATCTACCGCACCCCGCTGCCGGAGAGCCAGAAGATCGCCGGGTTGGCCTGCTTCTACAACGAGCGGGTGGAGCTCTACGTCGACGGCGTCCGCCAGGAGCGGCCGGCCACCCGGTTCTAGTTAGTTAGGCGCGCCAGGGGTCGGGGCCCGGGTCGCCACCCGCGGCCACGATGCCGAGCCGTTCGAGGTAGTGCGCCCAGCCCTCCCGGTGCAGGTCCTGTTCCGGTGGCGGAAGGTCGCGGTGGGTCAGCCGGACGAGGCAGCCGTCGTCGGTACCGATGACCTCGACCTCGACCGTCGTCGAGCCGGGCGGCAGGCCGACCGCCGGGTTCTCCCAGCCCCAGGTGAAAACCAGCTGCCGGGGCGGGTCGACCTCGACGAACCGGCCGACGGCGTACCCGTCGCCGCGCACGTTGAGCCGGAACTCGCCACCCGGCCGGGCCTCGACCCGCCCGTCCACGCCCTGCCAGAGCAGCCATCGGTCCGGATCGGTGAAGAACGTGAACACGGTCTCCGGCCGCGCCTTGACGTAGCGCTCGACGACGACGCTCACCCGGCCTCCTCCGCGGCCTCGGCGAGCATCGCCAGGCGGTCCAGCTTTCCGGCCCACATCCGTTCGAGCATCGGCGCGTAGGGCGCGAGGGCTTCGCGGTCGGCGCGGTACCAGCGCCGGGTGCCCTCGCGCCGGACGACGACCAGGCCGGCCCGGCGCAGTACCGCCAGGTGCTGGGACACCGCGCCGAACGTCACGTCGAAGTGCGCGGCGATCTCGGCCGCCGGCTGCTCGCGGTCCCAGACCAGCCGCAGGATCTCCCGCCGCCGCGGCTCGGCGATCACCTGCACTTCGTCCATGGCGTCAAACTTTAGCAGATGCTATTTTAGTCTGCGCTGAATCTCACTCGGGAGGGACCCCATGGCCGACATCGCCATGCAGATCGACATCGCCGCGCCCGCCTCCGCCGTGTACGAGGCGCTCACCACCACCGCCGGGGTTGCCGGATGGTGGACGACCAAGAACGACACCAGCGGTACCGTCGGCGCGATGAACAGCTACTGGTTCCCGGGGATGTCGTTCTCCTGGGACCTGCGGGTCGACGAGGCCCGCCCGGACAAGTTGGTGGCCTGGCACTGCCTGGCCGGCCCGCCGGAGTGGGAGGGCACCGACGTGCGGTGGACGCTGTCCGGCGCGCCGGACGGAGCGACCCTGGTCGTGTTCGACCACACCGGCTTCGCCGAGGCCGGCCCGATGTACCGGATCGTCACGCTCGGCTGGGCCCAGATGCTCCTGCGCCTGAAGAGCTACCTGGAGAGCGGCCAGCCCACGCCGTTCTTCACGCTCTGATGGACGTCACCGCCCGGCGGGTCATCCCGCTGCCGCCGGAGAAGGTGGCGGCGTACGCGATGGACTGGCGGCACGACGCCGAGTGGACGCAGGGCATCCGGCAGGCGGAGCTGACCCGGCCGGCCGGCGGTGGCGGGTTCGGTCTCGGCGCGGAGGTCACCCGCACCGCGTACTTCCTGCGCAAGCGGATCGACTACGTGCTACGGGTCGTGGGGTACGACCCGCCGACCGAGCTGGACATGAGGTCCGTCGTGGGGCCATTCCCGATGCACGTCACGTACCGCTTCGACGCGCATCCCGAGGGCACCCTCGCCAGCATCCGGATACGCGGCGACGCGGGCGGGTACTACCGGCTGGCCGGGCCGCTGATGTCGCTCCAGGTCCGCGGCAGCATCCGCAAGGACCTGCGGGACCTGCACCGCATCCTGACCGCCGCGCCGGACGGCGGCCGGCCGGGTGGCTAGCGCTAGCCGGGTAGGCCGATCTCCAGGCAG
>WNGG01005675.1_pt1 | contig 20725 bp, 22 predicted proteins | sample 5400661 | NCBI WGS metagenome assembly WNGG01 (sample SAMN13153372, study PRJNA577476) | soil metagenome | isolation source: 100 cm soil or saprolite under Garry oak tree replicate 1 | place: USA:California | collected 2016-06-15
GTCTCCGGATAGCATCGTGTCGACGGCCTTCTCGAAAGCCACGTCTGACTCTCGTCCTTCAATAGACTCCACCTCATTCCAGTCCTTGAACCCGTGTTCTCTAGCGATGGTGACCTTCCCATCGTCGATACTGAAGACGTGGTTCAGTATCTGTTCATCGGATTTTGCAACCAAATCTGGATGCCAAGAGCCAATCTGAAAACAGACGGAGTCATCTCGATTGTGATGGGCTTCCGTCAGCCGGTCTGCTTGAAGCTCCATCTGTCTTCTAATCGGCAACGAATAAAAGTCTCTGCCGAATAAGTCCGCGTATAGCTCAATCACCTTCTGAACTCTCGGATCGATATATACGTTAACGTTACTCATCTGATTTTCCGTAGCCCTCCAGCTGTTGTCGGTGAGCACACCCTTGTAATGAATGCAGCGTTCGCGCTCGATAGTCTTTCCTGTCTGTCTTACGAACGGTTGAGTGGACGTGGCGCATCAAAGCACTCTCCGCCGCATCACTTCATCCTTCATAATTCATCCTTCGTCCTTACGCTTGCTCCCGCCGCTCGCGTCCAACGATTTCTTGGTCGCGAAGCAGAGACATGAGCACAGAGCACTCTTATTTTCTCGCACGCCTCTTCTGAATTGCTCGCAGTGTATAGTTCAATTCCAGCATCCCTGTCTTCTAACAGCACGCTAGTGGAAATAAGTCTCGTGGGTTCTCGTCTCCAGTGGATATGAAGGTCAGCCGCCTAACTAAAAAGGCGGCGGTCGCGTTTATCCCACAATCTCGGCGTGCTTAACGCTTTTGTGGTGCCGCGCAGCTTCAAAGACCTTTCGGATAGCATCAACCACAAGCTCCGGGCGGTCCAGATGTATGTCGTGCGTGCTGTTTCTGGCAATGATATGCGCGCTGTTTCTGGACAGGCTCACCAACTCGCGATTGAGCGCGACACGCTCCGCTTCCAACTGCGTGACCTGCTCCGGGCTGATCATCTTCGGGATCGGCTTATATCCGCCGACCTCTCTGTGCAAGACGATTAACGGCAGATCACCGAGCGTGTATTCGCGGCTGCGACGCTCGTTGTACATGGCGGCCATCTCCTCGCCCTCGAACGGATTGTTGTCGGCGAGCAAGTGCGCTGGCTGCGCCAAAGCCCACAGCCGAATCTGCTGTATGTTCGGAGGCAGCTTATTGTAGGGCGGGTCTATCGTCGCCGGCCCGAAGAGTTGTAGCTGCTTCTCTATCTGCTGTAAGACATCCGGCGCGATGGTTCGCTCGCCGTCCTTCATCTCGGAGCGCGCTTCCGGGATTGGTCTATCTTTGGAAAGTTCTGGCATTCGGACGAGCCTGCCGTTGATCAGGAACAGACTGTTTTCGTGCCCGCACTCGGCCAGCACCATCCCCGCAACTTCGTTCGGGTATTTAGTTTGGAACTGGCGAATGATGTAACCCCCACCCGAATGACCGACGAGCAGGTATGGCCCCGAAACTTTAGCGTTCGTCAGTAGCGTATGCAACTCATAAGCTTTCTGTTTAATAGTGCGCGGCTGCGGGCCAAGCTCACTCCACGCCTGTCCGGCACGGTCATAGCTACAGACGCGCGTGAACTTGGCGACCTCCGGTTGAACTAAGCCCCAGTCGAAAGAGAACGCGCCAGTTCCCGCTTCCAGTATAACCGTCGGACTTCCTCTGCCGGAGCAACTAATGTGCATCAGATGGCCGTCCACGTTCACCAAGCTGCCGAGTGGCGTGGGCGTAGCTACGGCTGAAGATTGTTGCGCTGATTTTGATGCCGGCAGCAATAGCAGCCCCAGAATCCAAAATACAAACGCGCCGTGGAGATAAAATCTACGAAACATTCTTCGGCCCCCTTCTTTTGAAGGTTACGCTCAAATTAGCCACCCAACGTCCGAATTAACCGGGCGCGTACACAACCTCGAAATCATCAAAGCCACGCGCCCGCATCGAGGGCCGTCAGGCCCGAGCGTAGGTCGCAGAGCGAGCCTCTAACGAAACTCAGCGCGAGCGTTACCCGCGCGTGCGGGCGAGATCAGCACCCCGGCCGGGCAGCCCGCCGCCCGCGCTCCCAGTGAAGACATCACACAAATACGAGCTTTCCACTCGTCTCATTCCAACGCCAGATACGCTCTTGCCCATACAGGTGAACGCCTCCCAACCAGAGATCGATCCCGTTCAGTGCCACGAAATCTGCTTCGCCTGTCAACACGGCCTTCCCTACTTCAGTTATCTCAAAGCTGCTGTCTCGAATTTTTGACGACGGCCGCTGACCGGCACCCGTGCCCTCTGCAATTTGGAGTAGCGGTTCTCGCGTGTCACTGACACCTTTCAAGGCGAGCCAGAATTGAAAGTCTCCAAGACCGAAGGCCGGCTCAGCATCGAAGAAAGCTGGGAACAGGAGCGTAGACTTTTTCACTCCACTTTGGATTAATCGAAGGGTGGTATTTTCGATACCACCCAGACCGTTCAGCATCGAGGGGAAACGTCTGAGGTGGGCCTCCAGTGCGGGCCGCAGGAAAGGCATTGCCGAGGTATCTCCCTCGAGGAGCTTTTCAATTTCCGTCGGATCGGGCGAACGGTAAGCAGCCCAGCCTGCAGTGGCCAATTTTAGTTCTCCAGATGAGACTTCATGCCGCGAGGGAAAGAGTGAAACGAGCTGTTCAGCATTTAACTGACCCAGCCCGCGAAACTTTGCTATGCCTGGAAAGCCTCCGATACAGATCAAACTCAGCTTCGTCGTCCCCAGTTCCCGCGATGCAAACCAGTTGAGCAGGTACAGCAGGTTGGTTTCGCAAAAGAGATCATGCTCAAACCAGAGCACCACCTCATCGTGCTCGGGATAACTCGCAAGCGCGATTTCCTGATCGCGCAGTCCCTGCTCGCATTCAGAAAGAGGGACGCCATAGTACGAAGAAAGATGGCGGGCCCTTACTTGCAGCCACTCTTCTCCTTCCACGGACGCTGGTGCCGGACCTGCTACAAGAGCCTCGCGGCAGGAGATTATGTCGCCTTCAACAGACGATTGTCTCAGAGTGTTTGCCGACGAATCGCCGTCCAGGATATGCAACATTTTATCTTCCGTTTACGAAACTTGAAAAACATGTCGATCGCCGCGTCCTGCTCCAGCACGAGCAAACTCATGATTTTCACCTTGTTCATGGATCTCTCTCGATTGTTTTGACCCCTCGGACGCAGCTAGTCTAGCAACTGCCGGGCCGACGGGAATTGTAGAAAAACGACGTTGTTGGCTGCACGAATACGAAGCCAAACTGGAATCGCAAGAATAACCGGCGCGCAATTGCGGCCCGTCGAAGCTGTTGTTAGGCGGCTTCGCTCAATTATGTTGGCCGAACTTTGTCCAACTCAACGAATGCGGGGAAGTTAGTCATTAGTGCAACCCTCTGTCCTCCTTCTTAATCATCGCTAACCTATATGGATAAGAATTGACTGACAAGAAATAATCAGCCGGCGGTACTCGTTCCGCAGGGAACGGTTAATCAGGGGCGAGACCCGAGAGATCTGCCAAAGCGCGAGAAAGTGAGTCGAAGGCTCGCGTTCGCCTCTAGCTGCAAATGATCGACCGCCAACTGCAAGTAATTTGATACGCAGCTATACCGCTTTAGACTGTCGTTGTGACTTCAAACGCGGTGGCACGATTCATCAAATCACGTCCGTACTGGTTAATGATAGCCGCTGCCTGCTTGATACCGGCGCTAGTCAGTTCCTTTAGCACCTATATCAACTGGCGTCTGAGCGGGAACGGAAGCGCACACTGGGGTGACGTCCTGTTCGCTGGTGGTGACTGGATCTTCTTTGGAGAGCTTACGCCTATCACCGTTGCACTCGCCCATCGTTATCCGTTAAGACGCGACAAGATCTCCCGCACGGTTTTCGCGCATCTCACCGGCGCTGTGGTTTTGTGTCTCGCATGGGCTTCAATCGGTTTCCTGCTGGCAATGTTGTTGAATCGATATCCAGCGGAGGGCAACTCATGGGATTCCGACTCGCTGCTTCAGCTTCTCGAAGCGCGGCTCGCCGCGAAGACTGTCAAAGGCCGGATCCACTCCCAGCAGTATTATCCACCCCGCTCGCTCATCCGCAGCTTTCTCCAGCAACTCAATCGCTCTGGTCTTATCGTTCAATGAGGTATGGACCAAGGCGAGATCCCAAGTCGAAACAAAGGTCGCATCTGATGGAACTTCCAGTCGGTGCAGAATTTTGATTGCCTCAGATTTCTGTCCCGAGACCGCGTATGCCTGGGCCAAGTCGGCCAGAATCCTCTCGGTTTCGCCGGCGATGGTTTTGGCCTCTTCGAATTTGGCAATTGCTTTGCTGTATTCACCCTTTCTCAGGTAGCTGGCTCCTAAATCCAGTAAGGCTGGAACGTATTTGGGATCCATTTCCAAAGTCTTGGTGAATTGATAAACCGACTGATCGAATTCGCGGCCTTGGTAATAGATCCAACCATGGACGGAATTGATGATTAGCGACAGCGGATCGAGTTCCTGCGCGCGTTTAATTTCCGCGACAGCTTCCGCCTGCCGGCTGGAACTCACCAGGCAGATGCTATAGAAGTGATGAGCGGAAGCGTAATTTGGATTGAGCGCGATGGCCCGTCGGAATCCCGACTCCGAAGCCTTCCAGTCGCGCTCGTAGAGCAAGGTTACATAAGCCAGGGATGTCTGCGCCTCCGGAAGGTGATCATCGAGTTCCAACGCCTTGAGCGCCGCGGCCTTCGCCTTGCTATACGAATCGCTGGGTGGCGCATATCTCCAGTTCGCGAGAATGATGTAGGAATCGGCCAGGCCGGCATAGGCCAGCGCATAGTTTGGGTCCTGCTCGATTGCCTGATGAAAGTACTCAATTCCTTTGCGCAGGCCGACTTCAGTTCTCTTGTTCCAGAAGTAACGGCCTTTCACGTAAAGCTGATAGGCCAGAACATTGTCGGTGTAACTCTTGCGACCTGACGCTTGTCCTTCAGGTGCGAACTGCAAACGCAAATGGTTAGCGATGTTCTGCGCCAACTCTTGCTGCAAAAACGAAAGGTCGGTCGCCTTGCGATCGTAATGCTCGCCCCAGAGGTGGCTGCGGTCGCGCGCGTCGATCAACTCGACGCTGACTGAGAGATCGTTGCCATGCTGCGAAATCCTCCCCATCAGAACCGCCTGCACACCCAGCTCGTTGCCCACCTTCTGTGGATCGATCTCTTTGCCTTTGTAACGAAAGACGGAGTTGTGCGCGATCATCTTCAGACGAGAAGCCCGCGACAGACCGTTGATGAGATTTTCAGTCAGTCCGTCCGAGAGATATTCCAATTCCTGATCGCCTTCGGCATGCGCGAAAGGCATCACGGCGACCGATTCAATCGTCTTCGGCGTTCCGGTTGAGCGCGTGCGCCGAGCAATTAAAGCGACGAGTACTCCCAGGAAAACCAATCCCAGGATCACCGGCGCAATCAGCCAAAATCTTCTCGGTTTCTTGCCCGCAACAACCGCAGGTTTAGTTAAGAGCGTGGTGGAAGCCGGTGACAGAGCGAGTGGCGTTTCGCCAAGATCTTCTTCGACTCGCACGGTCAGGCGCCGTGTCGTGCGCTTTTCGAGAATCGTTTCCTCTGCCGGCTGAATGATTTCATTTACTTCAGCCGAAAAACGATAGCCGTGCTTCGGCAGCGTCTCGATGGTTACTTCCCCGCCGGAATTGAGGAGTTTTCGCAGGCGCGAAACGTATTTGGCCAGATTGTTTTCCTCGACAAAAATACCCGGCCAAATCGTCTCCAGCATCTCTTCCTTGCTCAAAGCCCGGCCATTGTTTTCAACCAGCAGCAGCAAAGTGTCGAATTCCTTCGCCGGCAGATGAATTGGTTGGCCGTCCATCAGCAAAGTCTTCTCCCGCGGATCCAGAACGAACTTTCCGAATTCGTAGATGATTCGTTGATTTGCGGGTTCTTCCTTCACGGCAGAAAAGATTCAGAACAAAGTCAGGAAAACTCCAAGACGTTTTTGCGGCCTCGGGGAAGAATGGGCCAAACGAAAACGTCGCTGGAATCTTAGTCTCGCTGAGGTACCCAAGGCAACTTTAGGAATTTAGATAAAAAGGATGAAACGAACAACTGAAGTTATTTATGAAACCGAAGAGTTGACCACGGTCAAAGTCCATCGTGGTTTTAAAGGGTTTTGCCAGCAATGCAACGCCTTCGTTGAGATGCTGCCGACGGAAGCCGCCGCCGCGCTGACCGGATTGGGGGAGCGCGAGATTTTCCGTTTGATTGAAATCGGTGAGATTCATTTTGTTGAAGCCGAAAGAGTTTTTGTTTGTCGGGATTCTTTGGTGAATAGGTCAAAGCTGTTGCCCACGGGCGAGAAGGAAATGATTGAAGGTTCATAGAGTCTGTCGAACTGAGGCTTTAAAGGAGGCACCATGAAGTTAACTAACCACCAGAAGTACAAAAAGCAACAACTCACCAGGGCGGCATCGCAGAAGATCGTCAGAAAGAGGCTACGCTGGTTCGCCATCGCGATCTGCGTTGTTGCGATCGGCGTAGCAGCGACGGTGGCTTTCGCGGTAACGCCTGCAAATGGTGGGAGCGTCGGCGGCACCACCATCGTGGTGGACAACACGGCGGGCGATCAGCTCGACCCCCACGTGAGCGGGAACATCGCTGCTTACACCGACGCGAGCGACCCCAGCGGGCAGGCGCTGATCCGCTACTACGACTTCCTCAACCCCGTTTCGCCGAACGCTGCGATTCCTCCCAGCACTCCCGACGACATCGACACGCTCTCGGACTTGAACGGCATTCACATCGCGTTCGCCCGCTACAACCCCTCGACCGGCGTAAGGGCGTGCATGGTCTACGACGTCGTCAGCCACAACACGATCGAGATCGGCTCCGGCACGCAGGCCGTCCGGCCCGCTCGTCGACGTCAGCGCCAATTCCGACAACGACGTGAGCCCCGCAGTCTCCCCGGCGGGCGACCTGGTGGTCTGGGCCTCGTGCGTTCTCTTCGACTGCGGCATCATGAAGGCGACGCTCTCGGGCGGCGTGTGGAGCGCCCCTGCAGTCGTCCGCAGCGCGCCCGCGGCGAACCCGGACACGGACGGTACCAACATCGTCTACGACTCGAGCGGCGACATTTTCTACCAGCCTGCCGGCGGTGGCGCTGCCACCCAGCTCGTCATCGACGGCGTCCAGCGGAACCCGAGCATCGCGGGAGGCGTGATCGCGTTCGAGAGCTCGGTCGATGGCACCTCGCCGGCCGATCTCTTCGTCTACCAGATCGCCACCAACACGCTCTTCCGCGTGACCGACACGCCGTTCACCAACGAAACGCTCAATGACGTGACCGTGCTCCCCAACGGCGACGTGCGCGTCGTCTGGGCGGCCGATGACGATTCGTCGCAGGCGTTCGCGCGCAACATCTACGCCCGCACGTTCAGCCTTCCGGCCGTGACTCCCGTGACTCCTAGTTTCCAGGTCTGCCTGCTCTACGACCCGCTCGTCGCGAGAAAGAGCGGCACCACTTATCCGATCAAGCTGCAACTCTGCGACGCGAACGGCCAGAACCTCTCGTCGCCGTCCGTCGTGCTGCACGCCATCAGCGTCACGCAGGCGAGCACCAACGCGTCCGGCCCGCTGGACGATACCGGAAACGCGAATCCTGATTTCGATTTCCGCTACGACGCGACGCTCGGCGACACCGGGGGCTACATCTTCAACCTGAGCCTGCGAGGCTTCCCCACAGGCACCTACAACCTGAACTTCCGCGCGGGAAATGACCCGGCGCTCCATTCCGCGCGCTTTGCCGTCAAGTAGACAAAAAGGAGATACCATGAAGTCAACTAACCACGATAAGGCCAAAGAGATTCGGGCAAAACGAGATCGCGGAGCACTTAGTGCTTTGGTGTTGGTGCTCGGCAGTTTTTTATTGACGCTCGCCGGCCCACCGAAAGCATCAGCGCAGCAGTATTACAACTCGTTTTCCAAAATGGTGAGCTTGACGAGCATGTGGCAGAACAATTTCTACAGCGACATAATCAGAGCAAACGCGTCAAGAGGCTCATTTAGAGAACTTGCGGGTGCCACCAGAATCACCCAACAGGAAATACAGAATCTATGCAAACCGTTTCCGTGCGGGAATGAGTCGAATTTAAACCGTGCACCGTCGCAGCCTGTCTACCCGTCGGCAGTGCCGAATCGTCCGCCGGCAGCTCCGACCAATTATCCGATAACCGCAACGGACTTTCGACCAGTAAGCGGCCGTATCGTGCCGGACGAGATTAGCCGTATGTCCCAGGGTACCGCTGAGGAGAAAGAACTGCTTCGAAACCTGAGCAACCAGTTTCTTGACGCGTTCGAGAAAGAAGGTCGCAAGAACAATATAGCGAATTCCTTCGCCTTCCTTACCTCGATAAGCATGCAGATCGTGATCGGTAGAGATCTGTCGGATGCCGAAGAGCAGCAGCTTATATCGGGATTCAATAATTCGATCGCGTACACGCCGCAATGGGTATCGATGAGTGCGCGGGATAAACAGGTACTTCTTGAGTGTGCCGTGATCAGCGGCGGGATGATGGCGTTTCTTCACGCCCAGGGCAAGCAGCACAACGACGCCAAAATGCAGGCCGATGCGCGAGTGATGGCGAAGGCTGTGTTGGGATATTTCTTTGGCGTACAGCTCCCGTAGCCGGATCCGGCTGTGAGGAGAAATATTGTGAAATCGCCGCCGCGGATCGCGCCGTATTTGGATATTCACGAAAAGGAGGATCGATTATGAAAACAAAAATTATTGTAATTGCATTAGCCTGCTTGTTGTTGGGATGTCTATCGACTCAGGCGCAGAGACAAACAACTCCGCGAACGATTGAGTTCGCAAAACTCAGCGACTATGTCAACGATTCGGACCACCGGCGTGACGGCGAGCGTCTGATCGTGACCGACGTTCCGCCGATCGGTCCGTTGACGTATGAAAAGCGGAACAAAATATATTATTTCCGGTCGGATGAATCAGGCGATGTAGGAAGTACTTTTCACACCTCGCCGGCCCTTGCCAAAAGTCTCCGGCAGCATCTGAAGCTAGGTGATTATTTGTCCGTGCTCATATATTGCACCCTGGTCCAATTCGTTGGCGACCAAGACGTCTATCGCTCACCGTTTGTGACCAAGGTCGAAGGGTTTGATGGACATGGGAGGCTCGCCTGGACCGCGGTTGGGCCGCAGCCCGCGAAGCTAAAGATGCCGCAGTAGCCGATTACTGACTATAGGAGGTGTGACATGCTGCCCAAGATCCAAATAATAATGGTGTGCCTGATCGTGGCCGGCACGGCTGGCTGCAGCCTGTTTTCCGGCAAAACAGATGAGGTTGTTCTTGCCGCTACGGAAGTTGGCACGCCCCAAGGCGAGAGAATAACAAAGGAAATCGGTCCCGCTGGCGGCACGCTGTCGAGCCAGGATGGACGCCTGACGGTTACCGTCCCACCAAACGCCGTAACCGAAAACGTAGCGTTCTCGGTCCAATCGATAAGCAACAAAGCCGAGGACGGTGTCGGGCTTGCGTACCGTCTCGAACCAAGGGGGAAAACGTTTAAAACCCCACTGCAGCTCTCGATTCGCTATAACGAGGAGGATGTTGCGGGCACCTACCCTCAGGCGCTTAGGCTTGCGTACCAAGATGAAAAAGGAGCATGGCATGAACAGGGTTCAACCGCAATGGATACAGTTAACAACCAAATAACTGTTTCCACGACTCATTTGAGCGACTGGTCGATGAACTACGGCACGGCCTATCGGGTCATTCCTGGAAAGGCCGTTGTTTATGTTGGTCAAAGCGTGGAGATCCGGACATGGAAATGTGAGTATATTATGTTTGCGTATTGGTTCCAGAAGAAAAAACCATGCAGCGGAATCCTTGGTGAATTTACGCTGAAGGGTTCAGGCACGCTAACTCCCTCGACGGTCGGTCCTACCCGGATCGTTTATACTGCCCCTGCTAAGAAACCCACGCCAAATGTTGTCACGGTTGGTTTCCGCATTAATTATGGCGACTTTTGGCACGCGGAGGATATGCGTTACTTGGAAACAAAGATCACGATCCTTGACCATGCCTATCGGGCCACCGGCCATCACGGGGCCTTGGAATTGTCGGGCGTGATCTGCAGTCTCGATCAGCCATTTTCGATCCACGGCACGATCATGGGGTACCCGATGAATTACATATTCAATTTTACTCCCTCGTCCAGCAGTGCCGGCACCGTAGATATTGCGGGCTCCGGGTATTTGGTTACGGCAAAGGGAAGCGGGACCTATACGATCGAAGGCCGCGACAGCGATAAGCCCCGGATCGCGATGACAGCAACGACCACGGGTCACATTCCAGTCGGCTCGGCTACCGGGAAAGGCACGGGTGATTTCGTCGAACTCGTTCCTCTAGATACAAATGAGTGTAGCGAACCCCCGCCACCACCGCCTCCTCCTCCGCCGCGCCCAAACCCTGACATGCGCGGGCGTAAATATAAATCGCTTTAACTAATGACCATCCTCTGAGGACACGACTGAAATCGCCCGGATCCTTTGGGGTTGACGGGTTACTGAACTGAGTTCGCATGATAATCGCGAGGGCAGCGGTACATACCCGATCGAAGGTCTCGAAACTGACAAGCCACGAATCGCAATTACGGCAACCACTACTGGCCACGCTCCCCCCGGTTCCGTGACAGGCAGCGGGACAGGTTACATTCATCTTATACCTTTCGAAACAAATGAGTGTAAATAGAGATTGAGTGAAAAGCCGAAGATCACGATCGGGAGGCAGGACAAACTTCAGCGCGTCATGGAGTTTGTGGGACAAGCCTTAGTTTGTCGGCGGGCAACGAGCCCATTCAAAAGTCGATGTCTAGCGCCAACGGAAACCAGTGTGCTTACTCGCCGCCTTCCTAGTGTCCTGGCTGCCTGCTGGAATGAACCCTGTATCTCGAGAGAGCCCCAGCACAGGGTAGGGCGGCAATTGTAGCGGAGTTGGGGTTGACGTGCCAGGGATTGATGGATACGTCCCTAAATCAATTCCTTCGCCATTTCCCAGACTTTGCAAACAGTTCTCCAATTGCGATCAGTCATCGGCACACCGAGCAATTTCTCGGCATTTGCAGCGAGCTTGGATCTGCCCACCCCTGCGGGTGCATGCAGATAAAACACCTTATCGATAAGATGAAATCTTTCCCCATCCCTCTTCAGGCTTTCGAGCGTCTTCAAATTAGGATTCTCCGGTGCGCAGGCAAGAAAGCCCAAGTGCAGCGCTTTTGGGTCGTTCTCCGCTTCGGGGAACGGATTTTTCTTGATAGCCCTTTCGATTTCTTCGAGCTCCAACAACAGAACGTGCGATTCGAATCCACGGCGCTGCTTGATTTCAGCCTTTATCTTCTTTGAAAGCCGTGAGGCGTCTTTCTCCTTGCTCTCAAACACCGCATTGCCGCTTTGGATGTAGGTCGTGATGTTTCGAGAGCCGAGGTCTTCAAGGACCGCAACAAACTCTTTCATCGGCAGGGCATTCCTTCCACCAAGGTTAACGGCTCGGAGAAGTGCAATATAAATCTTCATATGATCACCACTTCGGCCATAAATGACCGAGGAGAATCGAGCAGGCCAAGCCCGCTCGGTATATTGGCGTGCCTATTCCTTCTGCAAGGGCCTCGCCTCTCTGGGGCTCTACTTTCTAATACTTAGGAAAGTCCCTTCGCGTAACTCTTCGAATGCTTGTCGGAGTTGCTCCTGCGTGTTCATGACGATTGGCCCATACCACGCCACCGGCTCTTTGAGTGGAAAGGCATCTCAGAAGTCACTTCATCCGACTCCTGCTTGACGATGGTAAATTCGATCCTTCCCTCGATTTTCATTTGGAGGTCACTCCTTATACCGCGCCGCTACGCCACGAAGAAACGGGACCAGATTCCGCGCTCCGCTACGAATTATGTTCGGGGCAGTCACGTGCGTGTGTGTCATGTCCCGGGCTCCGCTATCAAGCGACCGCAACATCGGCGATCTGAATCCGGACGCCGGACGAGCAAACACGCGTGATCTGGACGGTGGTCGCCCGACGACCCGGCGAAGCGTTGGGAAGATCAACCCACCGAAGGTCGTGTAGTCGAAGCAATAGTGCGAGGTCTGGCCAAAACTAAAGTAGCTTCGCGCTCAGATGAATTTCCGTCCCGGCGAGTGCCTTCGATACGGGACAGTTCTGCTTGGCATCAAGTGCATACCTTTGAAATGTCGCGTCGTCGATGCCGGGAACGTCGGCTTCCGTCTCAAGCTCAATCTGGATGATAGAGAACGCCTCGCCAACTTTTTCCAGTTTCACTTTCGCGCCGGTGTGGATACGTGCCGGCGTGATGCCTGCGCGAGAAAGTTGCGCAGTTAGCGCCATCGTGAAGCAACCAGCGTGAGCTGCACCTATCAACTCTTCCGGATTGGTCGCCGATTGTCCTTCTTCAAATCGAGACTTAAAAGAGTATGGACCATCGAACGCGCCGCTACCGACTTTCAGCCTCCCGCTGCCTTCGGCCAGATTTCCCTTCCATTCCGCTTCTGCTTTGCGTATCGGCATAAATCTCCTTTCAGATGTTGGTCCATAATCTTTGCAAATCAGGCGGACGGTGCCAGCCACAGGGAAGCATTCCGCACATATGTCTTTATGTCGCCAAGCCTCTGAGGGTGTTTTCTGATTTCGTCGCTGGGTGGTTCTGCGACAAAACTTGGGCAGCCTTTCGAGGTGTCCCAGTTATAGTCAACTAAGTGATGAAAGCTGGAATCGGCGATGGCTCGCCCCAGCGTATTGCTGTGGCCATCAGTCACCCTTTCAAACGCAACGACCAAGTTGAAAGGCCGATGCGTCACTTGGCTTGCGCCGGTCGCAATCACCCGCGCGTCCTCTTCTCCTTCTGGAACACCGACACCGCCTTCGTGCGGGTGTGCGGGAAAATACTCAATCACGCCGGAAGCGGAGTTAGGATTGCGCAGCAGTTCGTGGATTGGCTCGACCGCAGTGATGCGCTGGTAGCCCCCGTTGCTGCCAGAATGATAATTCGGCCACAAGATCGTTTTCGTATCCCGATCATCGCGCGCGTGGCGGGACTCGTCCGGATCCGGATGTTTAGTGTGAAAGAAATGCGCGCGGCCCACGCCTCCCAGGGTACAAAGCGACGATCCCAAATCCTGATGATCGCGCGTCGTGAGAATTCCGCCCCCTCTCTGGCGAAAACGAGTGATGCCCTGACAATCGGCCACCGTTAATCCATCGCCTGCGTCCACCGCGAAGAGCCATAGTTCATCGAAATCAGTCTCGTCGAGCCTGCTTAACACCTGATCGTTGCCGTCGGCGTTGATTTCGCGATTGCGTGAGGTTACCTCGCAGAGCAGGCTATCTCGATCGTCGGTGATTGAACTCAAATGTTCGCGTAGCAGAGAAAAGCGATCGATATTCCAATCATCCTCGGCTGGCCCAATCGTCGTTTGCAATAGGATCCGAACTTGTCTGCTCATAAGCTTGTCTACCTTCAATCGTCTTTGTCATAGCATTGTTGGGTCACCGCAGACCAGCTACGCAAGCTGTGGCTGCATCCGCGGCAAGCTACTGTACTTCTCAATCATACGTGAAATCGACTCTTTGCTGGTCGCACCAATCACGCGGTCAACTTCCTTTCCGTCGCTGAAGAGAATCAAGGTCGGAATGCCTCTGATTCCGTAGGCTTCGGCGGTAGCTGGATTATCATCCACATTCAGCTTTACGACTGTGGCGCTCTCCGAGTACTGTTCGGCGATCGCCTCAACCGTCGGCGCCAGCATTCGGCAAGGGCCGCACCATGCAGCCCAAAAATCAACCAGCACCGGTTTTTCGGATTGCAGGACTTCCCGCTCAAAAGAATTGTCGGTTACGTCTTTAACTCTTTCGCTCATTTCTTTATAACCCCTTGACTGGATTGCTATTCATTTTGTCTATGTCTGAGATACTACTTGTTTGGACCACTCTGAGACTCCTCAGGTATTACCTCGAGGCTCAATTTCTCCGTGCCCCTGATGACCACCAGAGACGATTTGTGTCCGATGCGATCCTCTGACAACAGCTTATGAAGATCATCGATGCCGGCAGTCGGGTGATCGTCCAAGCCAATAATGATGTCTCCTTCGCGCACTCCCCCTTTTCTTGCCGGGCTGTTACCTTCGAAAGATACAATTAGGATTCCGCTCTCAACGGCAAGGTTATAGTAGCGCACGATTCGGCGTGGAAGCGGAACGTTCTGTCCAGCCAGGCCTATATAGCTGCGACTGACTTTACCGTCGCGAATGAGACGGCTGGCAACGAACTTGGCTGTATCGATCGAAGTAGCAAAGGAGATCCCCTGAGCCGGCAGAATCATCGCCGTGTTGACGCCGATCACTTCTCCGCGTGAGTTAACCAGTGGCCCACCCGAATTGCCGGGATTGAGCGCGGCATCAGTCTGAATCACAGCGTCCATTAATCGGCCCGACTGCGCGCGCAGCGAGCGCCCCAGCGCGCTTACCACTCCGGCAGTGACGCTGTATTGAAAGCCATACGGATTCCCGATGGCCACCACCAGTTGCCCCACCCGAATCTTTTGCGACTCACCCAGATGGGCGGGCACCAAATTGGGAGCATTAATTCTGATTACTGCCAGATCAGTGTCCGGATCGTCTCCGATCAAATCCGCCTGGTACTTGCGACCGTCTGAGACGGTGACCTCGATTTTCCTGGCACTGTGGACAACGTGACTATTCGTCAGAATGAAGCCGTCGGGGGTGAAGATGAAACCTGAGCCGCTGGCCCGAGCTTCCTGCGGCAATCGTGGAGCGTTTCCTCTTCTACTCCTAATGGGTTGCTGGACCTCGATATAGACAACCGACGGGCTGACTTTCTCCGCTGCGGCGATCACCGCGCGGGAATACGCGTCCATGAGGTCTTCGCCCGGTTCCGAGGGAACCAAATGATCCCTTGTAGTCCGTGCGTCCTCAGACTCAAACCGTTCGCCGTTGAGTAATTCCATTCCCTTCTGCATGTTGATCAAACTCCTAAACGAATTTGTTGGGCGGTTAGAAACGATTCGAAATTTGTTCCTCCCTGATTCAGGCCGCTGAAAAAAGAGCAGCCGCTTCTCCAGCAGTCAATTCTTTATTGTAAACAGCAGTCGCGGGCTGTTGGCTACGACCTCCTTCATGCAAGAAACCCGTATCGACGGCCGCAAATCCGATCTCTTCAATCAAGCGCGCGACGATCTCTTTCGCCTCCGAGTCGTCTCCGGCGATGAAAATCGCGCGTCTCCGCTCGAGCGGCGCACTCGTGTCGCCTCGAGTCGCCAGATGTTCAGACCAAATGGTGTTAAAGCCTTTGACCAATCGCGCGCCCTTCAAGTGCGAGGCCAGCAGTTCGCTCGAAGTAGTCTCGTCATTGTCGAGTTCAGCGAATTTTCCATCGCGCTGCGGATAGTAGTTCCCGGCGTCGATTACAACCTTGCCCTTAAGAGCATCTGCAGGGAGCGTTCTGAATTTGCCGAACGGAATGGCAACCAGCACCACATCGCCGAACCGCGCCGTGTCCTCAATCGTCGTTGCTCTCGCGTTTCCACCTAGCTCTGCAACGAGCGCTTCCAGGCCTTGGCCGCCACGCGAGTTACTGAGCGCGACTTCATGCCCGGCGTGCACGAATAGCCGCGCCACGTTCGCCCCTATGTTTCCCGAACCAATGATTCCTATTCTCATCTCCGTCTATCCCTTCTTTAGTTGTCAGGGTGCATTGCCGAACAGTTCCGCGAATCCGTGCGTAGCTTCTTCGGACTTCTTTCCGTGCAATTCTCTTATCCATCTGTTGACGACTGTGACCGCATCTCGCTTTGTATTTTCACGATAGCCCCGGGCACTGGTTGGTCTCTTAACTGAGCCAACCGTTTGCGATTCGTCGCGCTCCGCACGCTTGATGATCTTGATTTGTTTGCCGCTAAGCATCGGTACTCCTCTCCGTTTCAACTCCAGGCTGGCTCATGCCGCCGTCTGCAACAATCTCCGCTCCCAGCGGGAAGGAAGAGTCAGTACCGGCGAGGAAGAGCGCGGTCCAGGCCATCTCTTCGGTTCGCCCGAACCGTTTGGCTAGATTCACCGCTGAGAATCGCTCATTGTTGCCACCCGCCGCCAAGAGCTTTATACAATTGGACCAGCGACAATAGTTCGTTACGCTTCGTCTGAGTCAGACTCAACTCGGCATTAAACAGATCCCGATCTGCATCCAGAGCGTTGAGCAGGGTATCGACACCTCCCTCGTATCTCAGATAAGCAAGCCGGGATCGGTCCAGCAACGTTGTCACCAGGAGTTCCTGCTGCGTGCGAATCTCCTTCACTTTGCGATATTGGACTAATGCATTCGACACATCACGAAATGCTGTCTGAATTGTTTGCTGATACTGAACCAGTGCCAAATCCTGTTGAGCTTTCGCGAATTTCACATTCGATTTAAGCCGGCCCGCTGTAAATATCGGTTGGGAGATCTGCGGAATGAAACTCCAGGCGCTGCTTGGGCCGGTGAACAGATTCGAGAGCTGATTGCTTTGAAAGCCCAGCAGGCCCGTCAAACTGATCCGAGGGAAATATGCGGCTTTGGCGGCATAGACAAGCGCGTGCTGAGCCACCAGGTTCTCCTCTGCGGCGCGAATGTCCGGGCGTCGCTCAAGCAATGAAGATGGCAAGCCTGGGGGCACCGCCGGTAGTTCTTGTTGCTGAGTTAGAGACTGACCGCGCGCAATCGATCCCGGGTTATTGCCCAGGAGCAAACTAATCTGATTCTCGGTCTGCTCGATCTCTCGTTCAGTATCCGGAATCGTCTCGGACGCCTGATAAACCAATTCTTCAGCTTGACGGACATCCAACATCGTCGCCACGCCACCTTGCTGGCGTAGCTTGATGAGCCTTAGCGAGTCTTCTCGAGTGGCGAGGGTACGCTTGTCAATATCCAGTTCGCTGTCGAGTTCGAGCAGACTGAAATATCCCGTTGCGACATCACCCACAACCGTGGTCATTACCGCTTTGCGGTCCTCCTCAGAAGCTTGCAACTCCGCACGCGCCGCTTTAGTTTGCTGGCGCAAGCGTCCCCAAACGTCCAGCTCAAAGGTAAGGAGACTCAGGAAAACACTGCCAATACTGCGTGTTCGACCGCCTTGCCCCGAAGCACCCACGGATCCGTTTCGAGACGCTCGCGCTGTACTAAGATCGGCACTACCCTCAAACTGAGGAAACTGATCAGATCGTGCGAGACCCAGATTGGCGCGCGCAGCATTGATTCGCGCGACCGCCGCGCGCAGATCGTAGTTCTGGATCATTGCTGTCCTGACCAGCTTTTGTAGCTCTTCGTCCTTGAAGACTTCAAACCATTTGAGGTCGCCGATAGAAGTCTGATCAGTTGGAGCGACGGTGTCGCTGCCGCGAAATGCGTCAGGCGCTTTGACGGCCGGACGCTCGTATCGCTTTTGGCCGGCCACCTTGCCTGCCATCAAACTAACGACGATCACGACAATTATGAATCGCTTTGTCATCGCTTCCTTCAAGCCAAACCATTAATCCCCCGCCGCAGGCTCCGGCGTCGGCAAACTGATTTCGGGCGTGGCTTTCCTGCTAAGCCTCATCGTGAACTTTTCCACCAGATAGAAGGTCGCCGGGATAATGAAAATCGCGATGGAGGTGGCGGCCAGCATTCCAACGATCACGACCGTGCCCAGGATGCGCCGCGAGGCCGCGCCCGCGCCCGAGGCAATCCATAACGGTGCCGACCCGAAGATGAATGCGAAAGAAGTCATCAGAATTGGCCGCAGGCGCAAACGCGCCCCTTCGAGCGCTGCGTCAATCAAGTCGCGACCCTTTTCCAATTCCGCCTTGGCAAACTCGACGATTAGAATCGCGTTCTTCGCCGCGAGACCAATCAGAACGATTAGTCCGATCTGGGCATAGACGTCGAGGTCGTAGCCGCGCAGCCAGAGGCCGAGGAACGCGCCAAAGATCGCGATCGGTATTGTAAGCAGAACCGAGAATGGCAGAGACCAACTCTCGTACAGGGCGGCCAGGATCAGGAACACAAATACCAGCGAAAGTGCGAATACAGTTGTCGTTGTTCCTGAGGCCTTCCTCTCCTGATAAGAGAGGTCTGCCCAGTCGTAACCAATTTCGGCCGGAAGTGCCTGCTTTGCCACGTCTTCGAGAGCAGCCATGGCTTGCCCTGAGCTGTAGCCGGGCGCGGCAGATCCAATCACCTGTGCCGCACGATAAACATTGAAGCGGTTGGTATACTCGGGACCAGAGATTCTACGCGTCGTTACGAGCGACGAAAGCGGAACCATGTTGCCATCGTTGTTGCGCACGTAATACTGTTCGATGTCGCGGTCGCTGAGACGCTCTTCGCCCTCCGCCTGTAGGAAGACTCGCCATTGTCTGCCGAAGCGGTTGAACTGATTCAGGAAGAGGCCGCCCAGGTAGGCTTGCATAGTCTGATATACGTCGGCCACAGCAACTCCCTGCTTCAGAACCTTGTCCCGATCTACGTCCGCGTAAATCTGTGGCGCGGTCGCCGAGAACTGGGAGCCGACCCCGGCGAGCTCCGGGCGTTGGCGGGCCGCGGCGAGAAATTTTTGCAGATTCTGATCGAGCAGCTCGACCGGTCCGCCACTTCGATCCTGGAGCCAGAACGAAAATCCTCCCGAGTTTCCAAGGCCCGGAATCGCCGGGGGACTAAAAGCAAACGCCATCGCCTCGGGGACTTCGCTTGCCAGCCTGGCGTTAACGCTCTTCAGAATTTCCTGGGCTGTCTGCTTGCGCTCGCTCCAGGGCTGCAGCGAGATAAAGCAAAAACCGTTGTAGCTCGCCGAGACTCGATTCAACAGACTGAATCCGTTGATGCTGGTGACGAACTGCACGCCCTCCGTTTGCTTTAGAATCGTCTCGACTTTGCGCGAGACCTGATCCGTTCGTTCGAGCGAAGCCGCGGGCGGAAGCTGAATGTTGAGAAAAAGAAAACCATAGTCCTCTTCGGGAAGAAAGCTGGTCGGCAGCCTGTTCCCGAAGAAACCATCGACGGCCGCAAATCCCACCAGAATTACCACAGCGATCAATGCCTTGCGGATTAGTCCACGGCTTAAGCTGACATAACCACGAGTGGCCCTCGCAAACCAGCGATTGAACGCGCTGAAGGGTCGAGCAAGCAAGCCGCGCGCTTCTTTGCGTGGCCGCAGCATCATCGCCGCTAGCGCCGGCGACAACGTCAACGCGTTGAAGGCCGAAATGACAACAGAGACAGCGATCGTGACAGCGAACTGTTTGTTCAAGCGCCCTTGAATTCCGCTGACCAACGCAACCGGGATAAAGACTGAGGCCAGGATGAGCGCGATGCTGATGACAGGCCCTGAAACTTCCTCCATCGCCCTGAGCGTCGCGTCGCGCGGGCTCATGCCTTCCTCGATGTGATGCTCGACCGCTTCTACGACGACGATCGCATCGTCTACGACCAATCCAATTGCCAGCACGAGAGCGAAAAGCGATAGCGTATTGATCGAGAAGCCGAGTAGCGGGAAGACAGCGAACGTACCGATCAGCGACACGGGCACCGCGATCATCGGGATCAGCGTCGCGCGCCAGTTTTGCAAAAAGATATAGACCACAAGGATGACCAGGACGATCGCAATCAGTAACGTCTGAATGATCTCACTGATGCCTTCCGTGACCGAGCGGGTGGTATCGAGCCCAATCGCGTAATCGAAATCGGCGGGAAACCGCTGCTTCAGATCCGCCATCGTCTTCTTGACACCGTCGGCCACCGCCAGCGCGTTCGAGCCGGGCGCCTGAAACACGGCGATGATCCCCGCAGGCTGGCCGGTGAAGCGAGCGATCTGCTGATAGTTCTGCGCGCCGAGCTCAATCCGCGCTACGTCTTTGAGCCGCACGACTGAGCCGTCCGGATTTGAACGCACCACTACCTGACCGAACTCTTCCGGAGTCTGAAGCCGTCCCTGCGCGCGCAGCGTGTAAGTCATCTCCTTTCCCTTCGGCGCGGGTTCAGCCCCAACCTGGCCGGCGGGATTAACGGTGCTCTGTTGCTGAACCGCGCGCGCAAGATCGGGAACGGTCAACCCAAGCTTGGCAAGCAGATCAGGTTTGACCCAGATGCGCATCGCATAATCGCTGGCGCCGAACAGGCGGACCTCACCCACGCCAGGAACCCGATAGAGTGCGTCGTTGATGTTTATGTTCGCGTAGTTCGCAAGAAAAAGTGAATCGTGAGTTTGATGCGGCGAATAGATTGCAAATGCCAGGGTAGGTATTCCCGTTGACTTGCGCATGTTCAAACCGAACTGGTTGACGTCAGCCGGAAGGTTTGGCTGCGCCTGCGCCACACGATTTTGTACGTTGACCTGATCGATATTGGGATTAGTATCGATGTCGAAGGTAACGGTAAGAGTCATCGTTCCGTCGTTCGCATTGGTCGATTGCATATAGAGCATGTTGTCAGCACCGCTCATCTGTTGTTCGAGTGGTGTTGCAACTGACTGCTCGATCGTTACAGCATCTGCGCCAGTGTAGGTCGTGTTGACGATGATCTGCGGCGGTACGATTTCCGGGAACTGGGCCACCGGCAGCCCCGCCATTGCCACGAGTCCACCGATGACCGTGACAATGGCGATCAC
>WNGG01003209.1_pt1 | contig 20713 bp, 21 predicted proteins | sample 5400661 | NCBI WGS metagenome assembly WNGG01 (sample SAMN13153372, study PRJNA577476) | soil metagenome | isolation source: 100 cm soil or saprolite under Garry oak tree replicate 1 | place: USA:California | collected 2016-06-15
CCGGTATGAACAACTCGATGGACGACATCTGCGCCGGCTACGCCGACACCGAGCTTGAACTGGTCGCCGACTTCCTGCGCCGCGCCACCGACGCCGGACGAACCGCGACCGACGAACTGGCCACCGACTGATGGCCGGGAGGTGAGTACTAGCAATACCATCACCGGGAAGCCCGCTCGTGACAAGCGTCGGCCCTGCCGTACTGGCTGCGCCGGTACGGCTTCAAGGCGATCACGCTCAAGGACTACGAATCGATTCGCTAGAGAGGACCTGCGATGCCGGTACTGGATTCCTTTGGCCTGGCCGGTCGGGTGGCCGTGGTGACGGGCGGCAACCGCGGGCTCGGGCGGGCCTTCGCGCTCGCGCTGGGTGAGGCGGGCGCGAGCGTGGCGATCGTCGCGCGCGACACGGCCAGGAGCGACGACGCGGTCCGGGACCTGGCCGAGCGGGGCGTACGCGCCCAGGCGTTCCGCGCGGATGTCGCCCGCCGGCCGGACGTCGAACGGGCCGTCGAGGAGGTCTTCTCGACCATGGGACGGGTCGACGTCTTGGTGAACAACGCCGGTACCTGTATCCACAAGCCCGCGTTCGAGGTGACGGACGCGGAGTGGCAGGAGGTGATCGACGTGAACCTCACCGGCGTATGGAACTGCTGCCAGGCCTTCGGGCGGCGGTTGGCGGTTGGCGGTGGCGGCAGCATCGTCAACGTCGGCTCGATCTCCGCCCAGATCGTCAACCGGCCGCAGTGGCAGCCGGCCTACAACGCGTCGAAGGCGGCGGTGCACCAGCTCACGAAGTCGCTCGCGGCCGAATGGGCGCCGATGGGGATCCGGGTGAACGCGATCGCACCGGGATACGTGAAGACCGAGATGGCGCCGGTGGACCGGCCCGAGTTCCGCCGGCACTGGATCGAGGACGCGCCCATGCAGCGCTACGCCACCCCGGAGGAGATCGCACCGAGTGTGGTGTTCCTGGCCAGTGACGCCTCCGCGTTCATGACCGGCAGCATCCTCGTCATCGACGGCGGATACACCGTGTTCTAGGGCGTCTGCCGTGACATCACGGAACCCCGGCGCCGAGCCGGTGCCGCTGGATGATTTCCGCGTACCGGTATCCGCTGGCCTTGATGGTGCGGCGCTGGGTCTCGTAGTCGACGTGTACCAGACCGAAGCGCTTGGCGTACCCGTACGCCCATTCGAAGTTGTCCAGCAGCGACCAGGCGAAGTACCCGGTCAGCGGCGCACCGCCCTGGGTCGCGCGCAGGCTCGCCTCCAGATGGTCCTCGAGGTAGATCGTCCGCTCCTTATCTTCGATCTGGCCGTCCGGCAGCACCTCGTCCGGCCACGCCGAGCCGTTCTCGGTGACGTAGATGCGCGGCGCGTGGTACTCGTTGGTCAACCGCAGCAGCAGTTGTTCGAGGCCGTCCGGGTGCACCTCCCAGCCCATCGCGGTCTGCTGGCCGTCCGGGACGGCGACCATCCGCGCATACGGGATCGGGCCGCTCGGGTCGTCGGTGACCACCTGGCGGAAGTAGTAGTTCAGGCCGAGGTGGTTCATGGGCGCGGCGATCGCTTCCAGGTCGCCCGCGCGCACCGGTGGCTCCACGCCGTACACGCCAAGCATGTCCGCCGGGTAACCGCGGCCATGCAACGGGTCCAGCCACCACCGGTTGGTATGGCCGTCGGCCCGCCAGGCCGCTGCTGCGTCCGGCTCGCTCGGTCCGGCCGGTTCGCACGGGCTGAGGTTGAGCACGGCACCGATCCGCGGCGGTACCGCGGCGCCGGCCCGCAGCGCCGCAGCCGCGAGGCCGTGTCCGAGCAGCAGATGGTGTGCCGCCGGTACGGCCAGCACGATGTCCCGTAGCCCGGGAGCCATCTCGCCTTCGAGGTGGCCGATCCAGGCCGAGCACAACGGTTCGTTGATGGTGAACCAGTCAGCGACGCGGTCGCCCAGCCGGGCCGCCACGACGGCGGCGAACTCCGCGAACCGGAACGCGGTGTCCCGTTCCGGCCAGCCGCCGCGATCCTGCAGTACCTGTGGCAGGTCCCAGTGGTACAGCGTGGGGAACGGCCGGATGCCGGCCGCCAGCAAGCCATCCACCAGCCGGTCGTAGAAGTCCAGCCCGGCCGCGTTGGCCCGGCCGGTACCCTCGGGCAGCACCCGTGGCCACGCGATGGAGAACCGGTACGCGTCCAACCCGAGCTGCCGCATCAGCCCGATGTCCTCGCGCCACCGGTGGTAGTGGTCGCATGCCACGTCACCCGTGTCACCGTTGTCGATGGCGCCCGGTACCCGACAGAACGTGTCCCAGATGGACGGTGTCCGGCCGTCCTCGGCCACCGCTCCCTCGATCTGGTACGCGGAGGTCGCCGCTCCCCAGACGAAGTCGGTCCCGTTCATCGATTCCCCCTTGTCGTGTCTATTTCACCGCACCGGCGGTCAAGCCGGAGACGAAATGGCGTTGCAACAGAAGGAATCCGGCCACGACGGGAACGCTGACCACGAGCGAGGCGGCCATCACCTGGTTCCAGTACACGTCGTTGGAGGTCGCGTACCCCTGCAGGCCCACGGCGAGGGTACGCGAGTCGCCGTTGGTCATCACCGAGGCGAACAGCACCTCACCCCACGCGGTCATGAAGGAGTACACGCTGACGGCGACGATTCCCGGTACGGCGGTGGGCAGGATGACCTGGAGCAGGGTACGCAGCGGGCCGGCGCCGTCGACCTGAGCCGACTCGTCCAGGCCGCGCGGGATCGAATCGAAGTACCCGACCAGCATCCAGATGGAGAACGGCAACGAGAACGTCAGGTACGTGATGACCAGGCCGGTACGGGTGGCGTACAGGTCGATGCCGGTGAGCTTGCCGATGTTGACGTAGATGAGGAACAGCGGCAGTAGGAAGAGGATGCCGGGGAACATCTGGGTCGACAGGACGGCGATGGAGAACAGTCGCCGCCCGGCGAACCGGTACCGGCTGACCGCGTACGCGGCGAAGATTGCCACCGTGACCGAACACACCGTCGCCGCACCGGAAACCAGGACGCTGTTGAGGAAGTAGTGCCCGAGCGGGACGGTGTGCCAGATGTCCACGAACGGACGGATGGTGAATCGTGACGGGATCCAGTGGAAGGCGCTCTGCACGTCGACCAGCGGCTTGACCGAGGAACTGACCATCACGTAGATCGGTGCGACGGTGAACAGCGCGAGCCCGGAAAGCACCACCGCGCGGACCACCTTCACCCATCGAGGCTCATGCATCATTCCTCCGCCAGGACGTGACGGTCAGGTAGGCCGCGGTGACCAGAAGCAGGAACAGCAGCAGCAGGACACTCATCGCCGACCCGAGGCCGAAGTTCCAGGTGATGAACGAACTCTGGTAGATGTGCACCGAGATCAGGTCGGACGGCCGTGGCGCGGACTTGCCGAACAGCACGTACGGGGTGTTGAAGTCGTTGAACGTCCACAGCACGAGGACCAGGATCAGTACCTTGTTGACCGCGCCGAGCATGGGCAGCGTGATGGTGCGCACCTGCCGCCCGAACCCGGCTCCGTCGATCGCGGCCGCCTCATACAACTCGTCGGGGATGGTCTGCAGTCCGGCGGTCAGGCACAGCAGGGCGAACGGCCAGGTACGCCACACCGACACCGCGACCAGCGAGGCGAAGCTGTTCCCGCCGATCAGCCAGAACGGCCGGTGGCCCGCCAGGTGCAGGTCGTCGACGATGACGTGGTTGAGCAGACCGGTGTCGCGCTGCAGCAGGAAGCTCCAGGTGATGACTGCGGCGTAGGCGGGCAGCGCGTACGGGGTGAGGAACAGCGTGCGGATCAGTCCCCGGCCGCGGAACGGCCGCTGCAACAGGACCGCGGCCGCGGTACCCAGCAGCCAGGACAGCCCGACCGACAGCACGGTGTACGCGGTGGTGACGCCGAGCGAGTGCAGCAGGTCGGTACCGACCGGTCCGTGCAGGTCGACGGCGACCCGGTAGTTCGCCAGCCCGGTGAAGGGAGCCGCGGACCAGTCGCGGACATAGAACTGGGTCAGCCCCTTCAGGCTCATCCACACGCCGACGACCATCGGGATGAGATGCACCGCCAGCTCCATGACCAGAGCCGGTAGCAGCATCAGGTAGGGCGTCGCCTGGTACCGCAACCCGAACCGGCGGCGCCGCCGGCGCGCCCGGGTGACCGGCACAGTACCGGTTCCGCCCGGGCGCGTCGACGTGGTGACCGTTGCCATTCGGGAGTCAGCCGCCCGCCTTGACCTGCTGGTTGGCAGCGGACAGCTTGCTCTTGACGTAGGCCGACGTGATCGGCTTGCCGCTGGCCGCGTCGGCGAACAGACCCTTCATGACGGTACCGACCAGGGTTTCGAACTGGCTCTCCTCCGGCACCGCCGGCAGCGGCGCGGCGGTCGTGGCCAGTACCTCTTGGAAAGTCTTCACCTCGGTGGTGTGGAACGCCGGGTCGGAGTAGCCGCTCTGTACGGTCGGCATGGACCCGTACGTCTTGTTCAGCGCGACCTGCTCGGCGTCGCTCGTCATGAACTTCACGAACTTGAGCGCTGCGTCCTTGTGCTTGGTGTTGGCGAACACCGCCAGGTTGATCCCGGCCACCATGCTGTTGACGTGCTTGCCGCCCGGCGGTACCGGTTGCTCGAACGGGACCGGCGCGACGCCGTAGTCGTCCGGGCTCATCCCGTGCGACTTCAGCGAGCTGTCCGCGGCCTGCCACAGGAGCATCCCGGCCTTGCCGGTGGCGAAGTCGGTCACCGACTGGTTGTTGGCGTACTCCGCATCGCTCGGGTTCACTATCTTGTCCGCCGCCATGAAGTCGATGTACCGCTTGATCGCGGCGACCTCGCCGTCGGAGTCGAACTGCGGTTTGCCCGAGCTGTCGAACAGGTCCGCGCCGTACTGCTGGCCGAACGCGAACGCGTGGTGCGCGTTCTCCGACAGGTTGCCGCCCTCCACGGCGAGGCCCCACTGGCCGTCATGGGTGAGCTTCTTGCCGTCGGCCACCAGCTCGTTCCACGTGGTCGGCGGGTTGCTGATGCCGGCCGCGGTGAACATCTTCTTGTTGTAGTAGAGGACATACGCCAGCGAATAGATGGGTACCGCGGTCGGTGGTTTGCCCGGAGCACCGGTGGCCGCGAGGCTGCCGGCCAGGAACCGGTCCTTGCCGCCGATGGCGTTCATGGTGGCGTCGTCGAACGGCAGGAGCGCACCGGTCGCCTGCAGCGACGCCGACCAGGTGTTGCCGATGTTGAGCAGGTCCGGACCCTGGCCCGAGGTGGTCGCGGCGAGGATCCGGTTGAGCAGGTCCGGCCAGCCGATGACCTCCAGGTTGACCGTGATGCCGGTCTGCGCCTTGAACTTGTCCAGTTCCGGCTGCAGCACCGCCTTGTCGTTGTCCAGGCTGGTGCCCTGGTTGCTGGCCCAGTAGGTCAGCGTCCCGGCGGCTCCTGAGCCGGAATCGTTGGAGCTCTTGCCGCACGCGGCCGACAACGGTAACAGCAGCGCGGCCGTGGCTGCCAGAACGCCGATTCTGCGAAGCCTCACCTCGGGTGCTTCCTTTCATTCTGGCGGGGGACGGGTACCTCACGGCACCGAAGGGGCGCGCTGCCACGGCCGGTGGACCGCGGACGTCCGGCCGGATCCGGCTCGGCGGCAGGGCGCGGAGGGAAACGCCACCGCCGGGGCGGTGACCGGGAACTTAATTCACATCTTAGCTAATGGCGAATATTTAACTCGTAGGGCATGCTTTAGTCAAGACTCGGCGGCGGTCACCGTCCCCGATCCACGGTAATGGCTCCGGCCGGCATCGACCCCGGCACAGATTGGCACTCGATGGAACCCCACCGCAGCACGGTACGCGACCTGCGACGGCGCAACCGGTCCGCGTTGCTCGCGATGCTCTTCTTCGACGGCCCGCTGAGCCGGCAGGAGCTCAGCCAGCGCAGCGGGCTCAGCGTGGCCACCGTCAGCAACGTGACCGGCGAGCTGATCGAGGACCGACTGATCATCGAGGCCGGACTGGTCGACTCCGACGGCGGCCGGCCCCGGGTGCTGCTACGGGTCAACCCGCACTACGGCAACGTGGTCGGCATCGATGTCGGCGAGACCGGCGTGAAGGTCGAGCTGTTCGACCTGTCGATGACCCGGAAGGCAACTGTGGAGCATCCGCTGCGCTCCCCCCGCCCGGAACCCGCCACGGTGGTGGCTCAGGTAGCCGCCGCGCTGCGCGAGGTGATCGTCCAGGCCGGGGTCGAGGAGTCGAGTGTCATCGGGGTCGGCATCGGTCTGCCCGGTACCGTCGAACAGGCGCCAAGAGTACTGGTGCATGCTCAGGTCATCGGCTGGGACGCGGTGCCCTTCGAAGAGCAGTTGCGCGCCGCGGGGGTACGGCTGCCGCTGTTCTTCGACAACGGAGCGAAGACCCAGGGCCAGGGCGAGCTGTGGTTCGGTGCGGGCCGCGGCGCCCGGCACGCGGTCATCGCGCTGGTGGGTTCCGGCGTGGGCGCGGCGGTCATCACGCACGGCGTCACCTACCAGGGCGCCACCAGTAGCGCCGGCGAGTGGGGACACACCACGATCGTGTACGGCGGGCGGCCATGCCGGTGTGGTGCCCGGGGATGCCTGGAGGCCTACGTCGGCGCCGAGGCCGTCCTCGACCGGTACCGGCAGGCTCGGGGTGGCCGCGCCGTGCCCGGTGTCGACGAGCAATCCAGCCTGGCCGCGTTGATCGCCGCCGCTCCCCGCTCACGCACCGCGGCCCGGGTGCTCGAGGAGACCGCCGGCTATCTCGGCGCCGGGATCGCCAACCTGATCAACTTGTTCAACCCGGAGCGCATCGTGCTCGGCGGCTGGGCCGGGATCGCCATCGGCGCCGCGATGTTGCCGCAAATCCGCGAGACCGCGGCCGCCTACGCACTACGCCGCCCGTACGAGCAGGCAACCATCGAGATGTGTGTGCTCGGTCAGGATGCGGTGGCCTTCGGCGCGGCCACCCTGCCGGTCGCCGCGCTGCTGGCCCTGGGCAGCGACCCGCGGGAGGACCGGCGGGCACCCCGCCTGCGCACGGCACCACGACCAGCGACCCGGCCGGCGCGGACGCGGCCTGACCATATTCTCGGTTGACACCCTCCACTACGCTCCCGATCAATGTCCATCAGGTCCTGTCACCCGAAACAGTGGAGTGTCATGCCCAAACGCTTGATCGTGCCGTTCGTCGTGGCCGTGGCGATGGTGACCGCCGCGTGCGGCTCCAGCCAGCAGCCCAGCACCGGTCAGCGGAGTCCGTCCAGCGCCGCCCCGGCGGGCGCCTCGACCGGCCAGTCGTCTGGTACAGCAACGAAACGCGACCCCTGCTCGATGCTCACCACCGACCAGGTGACCGCGGCCCTCGGCGAGCCGTCCGCGCCGGGCAAGACGGAGCCGATGTTCGATACCCCGGAGTGCGAGTGGGACCCGGCGTCCGGTCACAACGGCAACGTCACCCTGGACGTCGGCCCGTGGGAGGGCGACCCCGGCATCAAGCCGATCCACACCGGTACCGCGGTGACCGGCGTCGGCGACGAGGCCTACGACACCGGGAACACCGGTCTGTACGTCCGCGAGGGCAGCCAGGGCTTGCGCATCTGGGTGTTCAACGTGCACAGCCAGAGCAGCCGCCTCGATCTGGAGAAGCAGCTCGCCGCCGCTGTCCTCGCCAAGTTGTAGCGACACCGCTCCCATCCGGATGTGACAGCGGTACACGCCCGGTCGGGGTAGCGGACCGGCGACGCGCTGGGCCCGGGCGATCAGTCTGCTCGCCCATCTGCCCGCCCGTCGGGTCACTAGAGTCGCCGGTATGAGCATCGAGATCGAGGTCGTGCAGGTCGTCACCGACGAGGTCGTGCAGGCGTTCGGCCGGTTGCTCCCCCAGTTGTCGCGGTCCGCCAAGCCGCTCGATGCGGAGGCGTTGCGCAACATGGCGGCGTGGCAGGGCAACCATCTTCTCGTCGCACGCCTGGACGGCGAGATCGTGGGCGCGTTGACGCTGGCGATGTTTCCGATCCCCACCGGCTTGCGGGCGTGGATCGAGGACGTCGTCGTCGACGAGGTCGCGCGAGGGCGCGGCATCGGCGCCGCCTTGACCCGGGAGGCTGTCCGGCTGGCCAGGGCGGCCGGGGCCCGGACCGTCGACCTGACCTCGCGGCCGTCGCGGGAGGCGGCGAACCGGCTGTACGAGCGCCTGGGGTTCCAGCTGCGCGATTCGAAGGTGTACCGGCTGGCTAACGGCGACTGATTCGAGGCTTTCGTACGGGTTCATAGAGGATTCCGCCATATACTTGATCTCGTGATCCAGGATGCCCGCCAGGTGTTCTCCCGGCGCGGGATTCTCGCCGGCGCCGGTACCGCCGCCCTCGCCGCCGCGTCGCTGGTGGCAGACACCGGCCCCTCGGGCAGCGGGTGGCTGGACGCGGTCCAGGGCGGGCATCAGGCCGGGATCGCCACGCCGCCGCTGCCCTTCCTGTCCATCGCCGGATTCGATGTGGTGACCACGGATCGAAACGAACTGGTGTCGGTACTTCGGCGCTGGACCGACGCCGTCGCGACGCTGTCCGGCGGTGATCGCACCGGATTGACGGTGACTGTCGGGTTCGGCCCGTCGCTGTTCGGGGACCGGTTCGGCATTCTCGACCGGCGGCCGGCCGCGCTCGTCCCGCTGCCGCCGTTCGCCGGCGAGGCGCTGGATCCCACACAGAGCGACGGTGATCTGTGTACGCAGGTCTGCGCGACGGACCCGATACCGCACACCAGGCCATCCGTACGATCGTCAATGCCGCGCGGCCGTACGCCAGACTGCGGTGGCGGCAGACCGGATTCCGCTCGGGCGGCGCCGACCCGCGCGGTCTGCTCGGGTTCCGGGACGGCACGGCGAACGTCAGCACCTCCGATGGCGACGCGATGTCGCGGTACGTGTGGGTACGCGACGGCGGTTCGTGGATGCACGGAGGTACCTACCTGGTGGTGCGCCGGATCCGGCTGCTGCTGGACACCTGGGACCGGGTCGACCTCGCCGGTCAGGAGGCGATCCTCGGGCGCCGGCAGGACACCAACAAGCGGATCGACGCGCCCGCGAACGCACATGTCAAGCTGGCCACGGCGGCGAGCGGCGCCGACCGGATCCTCCGGCGGTCGTATTCCTACGACGCCGGTGCCGACCCGAACGGCCTCCTGGACTCGGGACTGATCTTCATCTGTTTCCAGCGCGACCCTGGACGGCAGTTCGTCGCGATCCAGCGCCGGCTCGCCGAACGGGACGCACTCAACGCCTTCAGTCAGCACATCGCCAGCGCCGTCTTCGCCTGCCCGCCCGGTCATGCGGAAGACGCCTGGATCGGCGCGGGACTCTTCCGTTGAAGCGCGGGCCGGTGAGATGACACGACGAGGGCTCCGGAACCGAGCGACCGCGTACGCCGTCCTGGCGTCGCTGCTGGTGGCAACCGGTTGCGGGAACGCCCGGTCCACCACGGCTGCCAGCCCGGCGTCCAGCGCGTCCGCGCAATGGGATCCCTCGAAAATGCCGGATCCCTGCCGGGTGATCAGCCCCGCCGAGGTCGGCGACGCCATCGGTACCGTCGTGTCGAACGGGACGCGGTTGCAGACGTGGCCTCCGCTGTGCCGGTTCATCATCGACAACGACAGCCATACGTTCGTCTACATCTCGGACGACTCCCGACCGACCGCCGGGGACGACTTCGAAAACAACGAACACACCACAGACGTCACCCAACCGGTCAGCGGCGTCGGCGACCGGGCGTACTGGCTGCCGCGGCTGACGACGCTGCACGTCCTCAGCACCGGTACCCAGCTCGTCGTCATCTTCCATGGCGGCAAGGTTCCGGCCGACGCGCAGGGCGCGGCAGTCAGGCTGGCCCGGACCGCCCTCCCCCGCGCGCGCCCCTGAGACACCGGTCCGGTCGGCCGGTCACACCGGACGCGAAGCCTCCACCGGATGGTCGGCCGCGGCGGTTGCCAGTACCTCCGTCAGCGCCGCGACGACCCGCGGATCGAACTGCCGGCCGGCCGCGCGGTGCATTTCGGTGAGCGCGCTGGCGGCGGTGCGCGCGGGCGCGTAGGGACGCCGCGACGTCATGGCCGCCAACGCTGAGCAGACGGCGATGATGCGCGCGCCGAGCGGGATCTGGTCGCCGGAGAGCCGGTCGGGGTAGCCGGTGCCGTCGAAGCGCTCCCGGGCGGAGCGGATCAGCGGTGCCAGCGGTGCCAGGGCCGGCGCCGCCGCCGTGATGCGCTCACCGATGGTGGGAGTCTGCTGCAGGAACTCCCAGTCCGACGGGTCGAGCGGTGGAGTCTGGGTGAGGAGGCTGTCCGGAACGGCGACCTTGCCGATGTCGTGGAGCTGCGCGGCCTGGCGCACCCGGGCCCGCTCCGCGGCCGGGAGCCCGAGAATGTCGCCGACCTGTTCGGCAAGCTCGGCGGTACGGGTCATCCGCTCGGTCAGGGCGGGATCGCGCTCGTGCAGGGCGCGGAGGAGGGCGTTGGTGGTCTGGGTGTCGGCCGGTACCCGGCCCGACGTCTTCTGCTCGTACATCCGCTGGTCCACCAGGCGCATGGCCTCACCCGCATCGTGTGTCTCGGTGGGCAGCAGGACGGCGCCGTGCGATGCGGTGATGGCGAACCCGTCACCGCTCTCGGTCAGCGCACGGAGCGTTGTCTCGACCGTCTCGGCGATACCGGCGATGCCGGGCCGGGCCAGGACGCAGAACTCGTCGCCGCCGATGCGGTACGCACTGGCGTGTCTGCCCAGTGCCGCGGCCAGCCTGCCGCCGAGCCGGGTGAGCAGGGCATCGCCGGCAGGATGGCCGAACGTGTCGTTGTAGGCCTTGAAGCCGTTGAGGTCACACAGGATGAGCAGCAGCGGATCGTCCGCGCTCGCCCGGCGCAGCCCGGCCTTGAGGTCCGCGGTCAGCCGGCGCCGGTTGTGCAGCCCGGTGAGCGGGTCGGTATTGGCCGCGTGCACGAGCGTCAGCTGTCCCCGCCGCAACGCCGCCGCGACGTAACCGATGAGCAGCAGCGAAACCGCCACCAGGACGACCGCCAGGGCGCCCACGCCGGTGAACGGCGTCGTCGGACGCGGCGCCAACGCGATGGCGTACCAGTGGTTGGCGTTGCCCTGGGTGTCGGCCACCCGCTGGTAGGCGCCCAGCCGGCCGTCGATGCTCAGCTGACCGTTGTCCTTCCAGCGGCGGGCCAGACTGGTGAACCGCCGGTCCGTCGGGTTGCCCAGCGGCGCGCCGACCCGCTGCGGTACCGCGGTGTCGAGCACGACGGCGCCCGTGTCGGCGTCCACCAGGAGCAGGCCGCCGGAGCCGTGGGCCGCCGCCTCCCGGCGGAAGCTCTCCACCGTCACCTCGAAGTGCACGATGGCGTGGTTGATGCCGTCGCGGCTCGGTACCACGGTCGAGTTGGCGAGCACCCACTCGTTGGTGTCCGGCGAGACATACGGCTTGGCCTGGTAGACCTGGCCCTGGGTGAACGCGAACGTCGGGTGGAAGAACGGGTTGCCCGACTCGTCCGGCGACAGGTCGTCCACCGCGGCCCGGTCGCCGCGCACCACGCGGGCGTTCTCGCCGCCGCCCGCGTCGATGAAGCATGCCTCGCCGATGCTCTCCGGGTACAGCTTCTCGAGGTAGTCCATCGCGTCGGCCTGCTTCAACAGCGCGCCACCGGACCTGATCCGGTCGTCGTGGCTACCGGGCAGGTCGTAGAGCTCGGCGAAGGCCGGGTTCTGGGCGGTGATCAGCATGATCGAGCGGGAGCGCTCGAAGTAGTCGTTGAGCACCTGCGACTGCGCGGTGGCCCGCTGCGCCAACTCCTGGCGCTGGCGGGTCAGGGCGTTGGCGTGTCCGGCCAGGCCGGTGCCCGTACCGACGGCAAGGAGTCCGATCGCGCCGGCGAGTACCAGCACCAAGAGACGTCGCATCCCGAACCACCCCACCCCGCCAGCCGCCACGCGCGGCTCCTGCCCGGCATATCGGCGGTACCGGCGCCTGGCTGAGAAACTTGCCGGATGGGGACGCAAGCGACGCTGGGGCGCTCTACCGGGTCGGTTGGCGTTCCCGGCGGACGGTGGCCTTCCTTCCCTTGATGGTGGTTTGCCGCAGGGCGGCGATCACGTCGGCAGCTGCCGCCTCGGGAACCTCCACGAGCGAGAAGCGGTCGGCGATCTCGATCGCTCCGACGTCACGCCCGCTCAGCGGCGACTCACCGGTTATCGCCCCGACGAGATCATGCGCCCGGATCCCGGCGCTGCGTCCGACGCCGACGAACAAGCGGACCATCCCGCCCGCCGGTGCCCGGCCGCGCCGCTGGTCACCTCCGGCGGCCGCGCGGCGGTTCGATGCCTGCTGTCCGGTTTTCGGGGTGACCTCCGGGATCTCCTCCTCGTCGGCGGCGGCCCCGCTCGCCTCGTACGCGAGCTTCACCGCGGCGAGCGCCACCTCCATGACGTCGAACTCGTCAGCCAGCGTCTCGACCACGACGCGGAAATGCTCCAGGTCGTCCTCCAGGAGACTCTCGTGCAACGCGGCGCGGGTCAGTTCCAGCCGGCGGGTACGCAGATCGGCGACGGTCGGTACCTTCTCGACCGTGATCGGCTGCTTGGTCACCCGCTCGATGGTCTTGAGCATGCGGTGCTCCCGCGGTTCGGCCAGGGTGATCGCGACTCCCTCGCGACCGGCGCGGCCGACCCGGCCGATGCGGTGCACGTACGCGTCGGGCGCGGACGGAACGTCGTAGTTGACCACGTGCGTGAGATGCTCCACGTCCAGCCCCCGAGCGGCGACGTCGGTCGCCACCAGCAGATCAGCCGTACCGCTGCGCAGCCGCCCCATCACCCGGTCGCGCTGCTCCTGGCTCATCCCGCCGTGCAACGCCTCGGCCCGGTACCCCCGCCCGTTCAGCGTCTCGGTGAGCTGGTCGACCTCCTCGCGGGTACGGCAGAAGACCAGCGCCGCCCCCGGCGCCTCCACATCCAGCACCCGCCCGAGCGCCGCGGGCTTGTGCGGGCGCTGGACCACGTACGCACTCTGCCGCACCAGCGGTGCCTCGCCCGCGGCCACCGCCTCGCGCCCGATCTGGATCCGGACCGGATCACGCAGGTGCCGGCGGGCCATCCCGTCGATCCGCGGCGGCATCGTCGCGGAGAACAGCACGGTCTGCCGGTCTTCTGGCGTCTCCTGCAGGATCGCCTCGATGTCCTCGGCGAAGCCCATGTCGAACATCTCGTCCGCCTCGTCCAGGACAACCACGTCAAGGCTGTCCAGCCGCAGCGTGCGCCGGGCGATGTGGTCCAATGCCCGACCCGGCGTGGCGACAACCACATCCACGCCGCGCTCCAGCGCCCGCAACTGCCGGCCGATCGGCTGTCCACCGTAGATCGGCAGTACCCGGGCGCCCAGCTCGCGCCCGTAGCGGTGGATCGCCTCCGAGACCTGTACCGCCAGTTCCCTGGTGGGTACGAGCACCAGCGCCATCGGATCCGTCGCTCGCCGGTCGCGCGGCATCCGCTGCAGTACCGGCAGGGCGAACGCAGCCGTCTTCCCGGTCCCCGTCGCCGCCTGGCCGAGCAGATCGCGCCCCTGCAGCAGCGGCGGAATCGCCTCACGCTGTATCGGCGTCGGCTCCTCGTAGCCCAGCTCCGACAGGGCATGCAGCAGCTCGGGCAGCAGCGCCAGGTCGGCGAAGCTGGTCAGGTCATCGACGGTGCGCGGAGTCATCGTGAAGCTCCTCGTTCAGGCACGGGGACGCGCCGGACTCAGCCGGCGACGTCAGTCTTTCCCGCATGCCGACGCAGCTAACCCTCCCACGAGCGGGCCGGACGAACAGGTAGGGGGTGGGCGGCTCCGTCCGGTGGCAGCGGCACGTCGAACATCACGATGTCGCCGGAGCGCTCGATGAGCTCGCGGATCGCCGTCTCGTCGTCGGCCGTCACGAGGTCCTCCCTCAGCTCGGCTGCTGGTCGAGGAAGGCGAGGGCGGCCGCGGCGAACAGCGGCGAGCCGACGACGTTGTAGTGGGTCAGGCCGGGCAGGATCGCGAGCGCGTGACCGCCCTTCGGCCGGCCCTCGCCCATCCAGCCGCCGTCGCGCAGTCCGCCGTCGAGCAGCTTGAAGTCCTTCGACATCGACTCGCCGATCTTGTCCAGCAGCCGGGGGAAGTCGACGAGCCCGTGGTCCGGGGTATCCCGGCGTCCCCGCGTGCAGGCAGGGAGCGTTTCGCCGGTACGGGCAGGCGCGGCCGGTACGTTGGGCGGATCCGCCGCCGGACCGCGCGTGGTGCGCTGTGGCCATGAACGTCGAGGCCAGCACCGTGATCGACCGCCCACTGACCGAGGTCTTCGGCTATGTGTCCGACTTCGAGAACCACCCGAAGTGGGAGCGCAACTTCCAGGCCGTGCGGCGCCTGTCCGCGGGCGACGGCGTCGGTACCACGTATGAGTGTGTCTTCAAGCTGCCCGGCCAGCGGGTCACCGCCACTCTGGAGATCACCGGCTACGAGCCGGACCGGCGGATCGCGTTCCGGGCCGACAAGCCGACCATGGCCAAGCCCGTCGGCGAGATCCTCTTCGCCGCCGAAGGTGCGGGCACCCGCGTGACGCTGCGCCCGCGACCGGAGTTGGCCGGTCCCATGAAGGTCATGGCCCCGCTGATGGCCGGGTACATCCGCAGGCAGAACGCCCAACACCTGCGCCTGCTCAAGGAGCAACTGGAGCAGCTGCCGAGCTGAGTACCAGGCGCTACCGGCGTGCTGGACCTGGATGCCCCAGCGCGATCACCAGGCACAGCGCCGCGACCGTCAGTTCGACCACGGCACCGGCAGCGCCACCGCCGGTCTACCTGACGTCTGGACGCGGCCATCGATTCGACTCGACCCGGCGGGCCCGCATCCACCAGATGATCGCGGGCGACCACCGCCGGGTACTCGCGGTGCTCCGGTTTCTCGGCTCTGGATGACGGGCCTATGCGCGCCCGGCGATGGCGGCTGCCAGCGGCTGGAGAGTGCCAGGATGGCGTCGTCGGATCTGGGCCGGGCGTTGAGGTCGAGGTACGCCAGGGCGACGGCGAAGGCCAGCTCTCCCTTCAGGACGTACAGCCAGGCGATCTTCAGATCGGCTCGATGCCACGCGTCGTCACCGACGCCGGCGACCGGCTTGGCGCCCTTGCCCAAGGCGGTGTCGAAGTACTGGCGGGTCCAGCCGTAGCCGGGCGGAGCACTGATGAGCGGCTCCAGCAGCTCTACCGCGAGATGGCGCTTCCGGTCGGCGTCGTACCAGGTGCACAGGACGAACCCTCCCGGATCCTGCGTGCGCTCCGGCGTTGCCGGCGTCACGCCGAGGATCGCGGTCAACTCCTGGTCGGTCGCCATCGTGCACGGGTCGAGATCCCTACGGTCGGCGGTGCTCGTCGGTACCGTGAGCAGCGGCGGCCGGTTGCCGGCCGACCCGCCGCATCCGGCCAGGACCACCACGAGCGCGAGCAGTCCGAGGATGGTCCTCATCTCGCGACGCTGCTTCAACGTTGCCGGATGTAGATCAGCTCGAAGTCGAGGTTCCAGGCGACGCCGTCCTTCGACATCTCCCACCGGCCCTCGATCCTGTCGCCGTCGGCGCTCACCGTGGCCGTGAAGCGCTGGTTGAACCCGGGCGCGTCCCGCCACATCGTCCATACGCCATCGGCGAACGTCATCCGGTACACCCGGTGCACTCCGCGCGCGTCGGCGTACAGCATGGTGAACTCCTCGCCGGCGCCGTCGAGCCCGATCACGGCGATCGTCGGGAACGGCGCGTTGTCCCGCCACGCCTGCGGCGCGGTGGACGGCATCGCATCGTCCACGTTCGAGTCCTGGCGCAGGAACGCGCCACCGTCCTGCCAGGCGAACTCGGTCCAAGCCGTACCGACGCCCTCGACCTTCGGCTGCACCGTCCACCGGCCAACGAGTGCATCGAGCCGGGCGAGCGCGGGATGCCTGCCACCGATCTCCATAGCCCCTCCTCGTCCTCACGATAGCGACAAGGTGAACCACCGACCCTTCGGCGTCACACTGGATCTCATGACCGATCCGAACCCGCTTCGCCAGCTACGGCTGTGCGTCACCGCATCCGACTACGACCACGCTCGCCGCGAGGCGGTCACCCCTCGAACCACGACCGCTTGTCGGGCCGGTCTGTCCGTCGCATCCCGACCATCGTCACGCCGGGCCGCCGCTTCGGTAGCCGCCCGTACAGCGCAAACACCGCCTCCAGTCGCACCCGCGCTCGGCACGGTTCCACACCACCGCAGCCAATACACCGGCCATCCGGCCCGTTCACCAGGTGACGCTCCGGCTCGGCTTGCGCCTGCACGAGCTGGTCCACCGCGGTCGCCCCGAAATACGTGCCCACTACGACGGCTCCCGTCGTCTGGTCAGACCGCTCAGCCGTACCAACACTTGGCGCTCCTTCAGCTCCGTACCGCTCCAGGTGAGCTGCATCCCTTTGAGGGTCAGCCAGTCGCCGTCCGGCAGCCGTTGGACCGAGCCAACCTCGACGACCCGCAGGACCAGATCGCCCAGGCCGTAGAGGTAGTGTTTACCGGACCACGACGATCGTCTATTTCTCCTGGTCGTGGTGTTCTCGGATGACGGGGATGCCGAGGTTGGTGACGCCTGTGCTTGCGGCTGTGGTCGCGCGGTCGAGTCTGACGAGTTTGGCGGCGGCGGCGTCGAGGCTGACCTGGAGTCCTTCGACCTCGCCGAGCCAGCCGTTGATACGGGCTTCGGCGATGCGGTTGCGGAGGTTGGCGACGATCTCGACGAGTCGGCCGCGTTGGGCGGGGTCGACGCGCAGCATGGGGCAGCGCACGCAGGCGTGTTCGTGTCGGCAGGGGTTGCCGTAGGGCCGGGCGCAGGTGCCGAGTTCCACCTTGCGCAGCTCGAAGTGTTGCTGGAACTCGCGCCATTCGTCGGCGGTGGGTTCGCGGTATTCGGCCTCCGGGCGCATGGAGCGGCGCCGGTCGAGGAAGGCCCTGTAGTTGTGTACCAGGTCGTCTTGGAAGACGGCGAGGTAGGCCTGGGTGGTGGCCAGGCTGTGGTGTCCGAGTAGGCGGGCGGCGATGTGGACGGGCAGGCCGCCGATGACGGCCTCGGTGGCGAACATGCGGCGGAAGTCGTGTGCGGTGTACTTCAGCGGCTGTCCGGCCGCGTCGCGCAGTCCGGCGCGGGCGAGGGTGGCGTTGAGCATGCTGGTCACGAACGTTCCGCTGATCACGCCGGGCCGCCACCCGTTGCGGCGCTGGAACAGGTGCGGTAGTGGTGGGCCGGTGACCTGTTCGCTGGGGTCGTAGCGGGCGACGAGGGGGACGGTTCCGCCGTTGGTATGGCGTTGGCGGGTGATGATGGTGGCCAGGACGCTGGCCAGTTCCGGGCTGATACCTATTGACTGAACTAGGGGTGCCGTTTTTCCAGGTCAGTAACCCTGTGCGCGTTTCTGTCGTTGGGGCTGCCGTGCAGGAAGCTGCGAGGGATCTGGCGAGGCTGGCCGTGCCACTGGTTGGCGGGTTGGTCGCTGTGGACGACGCGTGGGAGCCGTTCCGGCTCGTCGACGGTAGCGGCGCCGTTGTCGTACCGGTGCGTGAGTACCTGCGCGATCTGCAGGCCGCGGGGCGTTCACCGGCGACGGCTCGTTCCTACGGGCTGGATCTGCTGCGCTGGTTCAGATTCTTGTGGGCGATCGACATCGAGTGGAGCCGGGCGACGCGGGCGGAGGCGCGGGACTTCTGCCGCTGGATGCTGGTGGCTGGCAAGCCGTCCCGGCCGCACTGGCGCAGCCATAGCAAGGCAGTGGGACCTCGATCCACTGTGGAGGCTTACGCGCCGTCGGTGCGGGCGCACTGCGAGACGGTGCTGCGTTGCTTCTACGAGTTTCACCTGGGCGCGGGCAGTGGGCCGATCATCAACCCGTTCCCGCTGGACCGCGCACGGCGGCATGGCAGAGCGCACGCTCATCACAACCCGATGGAGCCGTTCCGCCACGAGCGGAGCGGGCTCTACCGGCCGAGGGTGCCGTCTCGGGTGCCACGCAGCGTCCCGGATGATGAGTTCAACGAGATCTTCGCCAGGCTGCCCTCCCATCGAGATCGGGCGTTGGTCGCCTTCTACGTGTCGACCGGCGCCCGCGCCTCGGAGCTGCTGTCGGCCACGATGGCGGGCGTCGACCCCGGGCGGCAGCTGATCACGGTGGTGCGCAAGGGAACCCGAGAGCTCCAGGAGTTGCCGGCCTCCACGGACGCCTTCGTGTGGTTGCGGCTCTACCAAGTCGAGATGGAGGGGCAGATCCCCAAGGGGCGACGGCAGCCGCTGTGGTGGACGCTGCGTCGCCCGTGCGGGGAGCACGGCGACGCTGCATTCGCTGCGGCACACCGCCGCATACCGAATGGCCGAGGACCCGGCGCTGCCGCTGACCGATGTCCAGTTCGTTCTCGGGCATGCCCTGTTGAGCACTACTCAGATCTACTTGACGCCCCGCAAGGAGGAGGTGATCCGCCGGGTGCTGGCCCATCACGCCGAGCAGACCCAGCAGGCCACCGAGCGGGCGCATCCGGCCCCTGCTCCCGGCTACCGGCCGGAGACGCTGGAGGTTCTGTTCGGGGGCCGGGCGACGTGACCGAAGTGATCGCGTTTCCGGGTGTTGCGTCTCGTCCGTCCAAGGCCCAGCGTGAGTCGGCGCGCACGGGGTTTCCCCCGCGTGCGGTGGCGACGGACTGGCCCGCCACCAGGCAGGAGCGCGGTGCGGTATGGCAGCGGCTGACCAGTGGGATGTTCGTGCTGGGCAACGCTAACAGCCAGGACAGGCGCGTGCGAGGGTTGGCCTGGTTGCTGGACTGGCTGGCCGACCAGCCGGGCGAGACCTGGCAGCAGCGTTGGATGGCCAGCGGCGCTGACGATCTCGGCGGCGCTTGGCGGCAGGCGCCGATCGGCTGGCAGCGGGCGCGTGGGCGGGAGTCGCGGTGGCTGTGGCATGAGCTGTCGGGGGCGTTGGTCGTCGCGATCTGCGGCGACCTTGTCCGTCCCTCGCTGGGCTGCCTGGTGGCCGGCGCGGCCGGTAAGGGCTCCTTGACCCGTAACCTGGCCCGCCATCGTGACCCGCAAGGCTTCGCGCGGCTTCGCCAGTTGTGCGAGGCCGACCCCCAGGTGTCTGATTTTGCCGCAAGTCTCACGCTGCGGCGCAGCACTGAGATCGTGGCCGCCAAGGGCGGCGTGTTGGCTGATATCACCGTCGGCGACGCGCTGGAGTTGATGGACCGCGAAGCCGAAGCGTTCTCCTACCCGACCCGGGATCACAAGGTCTTCTACCGGATGCTGCGCGAACTGGGGGTCTTCGGAAGCCAGGCGCCGCAACGGCTGCGGGCGTTTCGCACCGCGGGCCAGCTCATGCCCGATGAGCTCGTCGACCGCTACCAGCTGCAATGCCGGCCTGTCCGCGACCTGCTCGTGGACTACTTGTGCGAACGCCAGCCGGGCATGGACTACACCAGCCTGAAGAACCTCGCCTACTACCTGGCGCAACGGTTCTGGGCTGATCTTGAGCAGCATCACCCCCGGATCGACAGTCTGCGCTTGCCCGCAGATGTCGCGCAGGCGTGGAAGCAGCGCCAGCGCACCAAATCTCAGGTGGTCACCACGGCGACCGGCGAGAAGGCCGTCGTCACGGTGGACAGGATCGGCTACCGGCAATGCCTGACGCCGGTGCGGGCACTCTACCTCGATCTGTCCCAGTGGGCGATCGAGAACCCCAGCCGGTGGGCCCAGTGGGCGGCTCCGTGCCCGGTCGGCCAGGAGGAGATCAGCCAACGCAAGTTCCAGCGCCACCGTAAAGCACGCATGGACGCGCGCACCCGGGAACGGCTTCCGGTCCTTCCTGTCCTGGTGCGCACCGTCGACGAGCGGCGCAAGAACGCCGCCGAACTCATGCAGGCCGCGCGCCAGGCCGAGCCCGGCCAGGCATTCACCGTCGCTGGCCAGACACTGACCCGCTCGATCACCAAGACCGCCGAGAAGGTCTGGGCCGACGATCCGGCAACCGGCAAGCGCCGCGACCTCGGCCACGAGGAGGACCACGCGTTCTGGGCCTGGGCCGCCGTGCAAATCCTTCGTCTGACCGGCTGCCGGGTCGAAGAACTGCTAGAGATCAGCCATCACAGCCTGATCCAGTACCACCTGCCCACCACCGGCGAGATCGTGCCCCTGCTGCAGATCGTCCCCTCGAAGACAGATGAGGAGAGGCTCCTGGTCGTCTCCCCGGAGTTGGCGGACGTGTTGTCGACGGTCATCCGCCGGGTCCGTGAAACTGACGCAGCAGTGCCGCTCGTGCCTGTCTATGACCGTTACGAGTGCGTGTGGCGTCCACCGTCCCCGGTCTTGTTCCAGCGGCGGTTCCCCAGCGAGGTCCGGGCGATCAGCGACAGCTCGCTGCGGACCATGCTCAACTCCGCGCTTGTCCACACTGGACTGAAAGACCCTTCTGACGGGGAACCCCACGGGCACGGCAAAGTCGGAGAGTCTATGCGTGAGTACGTTGTGTGATCGCTCTGAGTAGATTTGACAAGGCGGACACGATACCGATGATCTTGTGGTTCTTGAAGCCAACAGATCATGAAGGGGTACCGTGCCCG
>WNGG01002505.1_pt1 | contig 20707 bp, 15 predicted proteins | sample 5400661 | NCBI WGS metagenome assembly WNGG01 (sample SAMN13153372, study PRJNA577476) | soil metagenome | isolation source: 100 cm soil or saprolite under Garry oak tree replicate 1 | place: USA:California | collected 2016-06-15
ATGACGGACCCATAAATAATCGAGCGCCGGAAGACGCGCTCATTCACGTCGCTCGCATGCGCGAGGGCTCCCATGAAGCCACCGGCAAACGAGTCGCCCGCTCCAGTCGGATCGAATACTTCCTCCAGCGGGAATGCCGGTGCCCCGAAGATCGATTTCCCGTTGAACATCAGCACGCCGTACTCGCCGCGCTTGACGATGAGTGTCTCCGGGCCCATATCCATGATTTTACTTGCAGCGCGTACCAGATTCGGCTCATTGGCAAGCATTCGCGTTTCGCCGTCATTGATGATGAGAATATCGACATGCGCGAGGGTGCGCTTCACGGCATCCGGTTTGCCCTGGATCCAGAAATTCATTGTGTCGCAGGCGACGATTCGCGGCCGCTGGATCTGTTCCAGCACACTCAGTTGAAGATCCGGGTCGATGTTGCCTAAGAAGACGTATTCCGATGTGCGATAGGCTTCGGGAATGACAGGGTTGAATGCCGCAAAGACATTGAGCTGGGTATCCAGGGTGCGGCACTCGTTCAGGTCGTAACCGTATTCGCCCTTCCAGCGGAATGTGCGACCCTCCGCTCGCTTCAGGCCCTCGATGTCGATCTGATGTTTGCGAAAGACAGCGATGTGCCTGTCCTCGAAATCATCTCCCACGACCGCAACTACTCGCACTGGGGCAAAATAACTGGAAGCTACAGAGAAATAGGTCGCGGACCCTCCCAAAATGTCATCCACTTCGCCAAACGGCGTCTTCACGGAATCGAAGGCAACCGAACCGACAACTAAAATAGACCCGCCCATCAAGGCTCTCTCCTGATAACTCCTGTAGGCGCGGTCTGTGACCGCGCGGTCAAACTGCTCCTAAAATACTCCTTTCTTTGTACGAACAGTGCGGACAAGGCAAAGATGAATGTCGCAAGCAGCCCGCCCTCAGGACCGTAACCGCCGCCCAGGATGGTGTCGCTGCCTGCGATTCCGGTCGTCCATAAAGAGGCCAAGTCCAGACCCGATAGCGGGAATCCCAAAACGAAGCCCAGACCAATATTCCATCCCACATGTATGCCGTAGGGTAACCACAAGGAACGCGCGCGGATGTAAGCGACAGATAAAAGAACACCGGCCAGAACGGTATTGAGCCCACCCAGCAGCGAGGCATTTGGATTGTTCAGGTGCATCGCGCCGAAGATCACCGACATCGTAATGACAGCAGGCCATTGTCCCATGGCCTGGACGAGAATTTGTAGCGGAAATCCACGAAAAACGAGTTCCTCACTTACAGCGGCAATCGAAAGCAGACCAAAAGTCGCAAGCAACGTACTTCGGGGCGCCTGTGTCCCGGTCCAATGGATGCTCACATATCCGAAGGCGTAACAGCCTGCCACAAGTGTGGTCAACATAAGCGAGGCAAGCGCCAGTCCTAATCCAAGATCGCGCTGCCAATGAGGCAGGAATCCGACTCCAAATACCTCCAGAGGCCGCCGATCGACGAACCGCACCGACAACAACATGGCTGCTATGGCCGGAACCAGTAATGCCACTTCATTCAGGCATAGAAACGTCAGCTGGCTCTCCGGTAAGTTGCTTCTCGCATACACCATCGAGATCACAAGCCCGCTTGCGACCCAAATGATCAGGAAGAGCACGACATAAACAGCGAACTTCCAACCCGAACGGAGCTCCTGTGTGTCGTTGAGAAATATGTTCATAAGAGGCACACAAAAGGCACAACGAGGATCACAAAAAAGCACAAGAATGGCCTTTTCTGGGCCTTTTTGTGATCCTCATTGTGCCTTTTGTGGTTCGTCCCCTTTTCTTGGCTGAAGATACTTCCTTAGCAACAGTTCCAGCTTCTGACGCGTCGCTTCCGGCACCGTCTTGAGGTCGGTCATGATTGCGTGTTTCAAAGCGTGTTCACATTTACAGGTACGCTCAATCGGCAGGCGTTTGACGGCGGCGCGGATAACCTTTTGGGCGTTGTCGGTGTTTTTCTTCAGATTGTCAAGCACGTCGCTGACCGTGACCGCATCGTGCTGCGGATGCCAGCAATCGTAATCGGTAACCAGCGCTATCGTGCTGTAGCAAATCTCAGCCTCGCGCGCCAATTTTGCTTCTTGGAGATTGGTCATGCCGATGAGATCCATTCCCCAGCTTCTGTACACATTCGATTCCGCGAACGTCGAAAATTGCGGCCCCTCGATGCACAAATAGCTGCCGCCGCGTTTGATCGGTATATCGACATCCTTTCCTGCTTCTGCAATCAGTGCGGCAAGCCGCCAACATATTGGATGCGCAAAAGTGACGTGGGCGACAATACCCTCCCCGAAAAATGTAGAGGCCCGTGCCTTCGTCCGGTCGTAGAACTGGTCAGGCAAAACAATATCGAGCGGCCTGTGCTCTTCTTTCAGGGAACCCACTGCGCTTGCGGAAATAATCCACTCGACTCCCAGCTTCTTGAAGCCATAGACATTGGCGCGGAAATTCAGCTCCGAGGGCAAGATCGAATGATTCCTCTTATGGCGCGCGAGGAAAGCGACTCGTCGTCCCTCCAATGTTCCGACACGGTAGGCATCCGAAGGATTGCCGAAAGGAGTTTCCAATTCGACTTCCTCGATGTTCGTCAGGCCACTCATCTGGTACAGACCGCTGCCGCCAATGATTCCAATTCTGATCTCATTCGCCATACTGGACTAACTCCAACAAGACTCCATGTGTTGAAGAAGGATGAATGAAAGCCACCCTCGAATTGTGCGCGCCGCTTCTCGGTTTTTCGTCGATGAGGCGGATACCGGCCGCCTTAAGGTTGGCCAACATCAACTCGATGTTTTCAACCCGTACGGCAATATGGTGCAGACCCTCGCCCCGCTTCGACAGGAATTTTCCGATCGGAGAATCGGGCCGGGTGGGCTCGAGCAGTTCGAGCCGGCTCTCTCCAATATCCAGCATGGCAAGGCGGACGCCTTGTTCCTCGACCTGATCCTCACTGGAACGCTTTAAGCCGAGAGCGTCCTCGTAAGTCTTCGCTGCTTCACTCAGGGTCTTCACTGCGATTCCAATATGATCGATTTTCATGAAATATTTAGCCTCTGAAACCGCAAATTGCGGATGATTTGCTCGACCACCGAATATGGATCCTGGCGGCGTTCGGCAATTGCGCTCACAAGATCGTTCAACTCCCCATCGGGAAATATCTGCTCCACTACGGTGTTGACCAGCCTTTCTTCGAGCAGGTTAATTAGACGTTGCCGTTCTGCCTCTTGTTTTTTCCGGGATCTCGATATGGAGTTGCGGAAGAACACATAATAGCGATCGATAGCTTCAAGCAATTCCGCGACGCCTTCTCCCTTTGTCGCAGTGGTTTTGACGATTGGCGGTTGCCAGCCGTCCGCCCGATGCCCAAGGGACAACAGGCCCAGGATCGCGCGCTCCATCTTCTCAACACCCGGACGGTCGCATTTATTGATGACGAAAATATCCCCGATTTCCATGATGCCGGCTTTCAGCGTCTGGATGTCGTCGCCCATTCCCGGCACGAGCACAACAATGGAAATCTCGGCGAGCTTGACGATGTCGATCTCATCCTGGCCGACGCCGACCGTTTCTATGAGGACGGGATCTTTGCCGGCTGCTTCGAGTACTGCCGCCACGTCGGCCGTCGCGGCTGCCAATCCTCCAAGGTGCCCGCGTGTGGCCATGCTTCGAATGTAGACGCCCGGATCGACAGCCAGCGTCTGCATGCGAATGCGGTCGCCCAGAATGGCGCCGCCTGTGAACGGGCTGCTCGGATCGACGGCGATGATTCCGACGGTATTGTTTTTTTTGCGAAATTCGGCTGCGAGGCGATCCACAAGCGTGCTCTTGCCGGAACCCGGACTTCCCGTTACGCCGATGATCTGCGACTTGCCCGTGTGCGGAAATAATTGGCGCAGGATATCGAGACTGTCCGCCGACCGGTTCTCGACGCGAGTGATGACGCGCGAAAGAGCGCGCGTGTCGCCTTTTAGTAAATCTTGAAGGAGCCGGTCCACTCTACTGTCTCAATATTTCTCTTGCGATGACGAGCCGCTGAATTTCGCTGGTGCCTTCACCAATCGTGCAGAGTTTAACGTCCCGATAGTATTTTTCGGCAGGATATTCCTTAATGTAGCCGTAGCCCCCGTGAATTTGCACGCACTCATTCGCAACACGAACCGCAACTTCTCCGGCATAAAGTTTAGCCATCGACGATTGTTCCGTTGTTTGCATGCCTTGATCCTTCATCCATGCTGCGCGATAGGTCAAAAGCCGCGCGGCATCGATTTCGGTTGCCATATCGGCAAGTTTGAATTGGATGGCCTGAAAATCCGCAATCGGTCGTCCGAATTGCTTTCGTTGTTTTGCGTATTGCCGAGCCGCCTCGTAAGCGCCTTGCGCCATTCCAATGGCAAGCGCGGCAATACTGATGCGTCCGCCGTCGAGTACTTTGAGGGCGTCGATGAAGCCATTTCCCGGTTCGCCCAGCAGATTCCCTTTGGGGACGCGGCAGTCTTCGAAAACTACCGTGGACGTATCGCTGGCGCGTAGTCCGAGTTTGTTTTCCTTTTTTCCTGAAGAAAATCCGGGCATTCCTTTTTCAAGGATGAATGCGGATATTCCATGGTGGCCGGCGGATTTGTCGGTGACAGCCATCGCGACGCAAACGTCTCCATAGCTTCCATGGGTCGTGAAGGTCTTTTGCCCGTTGAGAATCCAATAGTCACCATCCAACTGGGCTACGGTCTGTGTTCCGGCGGCGTCGCTTCCCGCTTCGGGTTCGGTGAGGCTCCAAGCGCCGAGTTTCTCGCCCTTGGCGAGAGGGAGAACGAATTTCTGCCGTTGTTCTTCGCTACCGAAGCTGTAGATATGGCCGGTACACAGCGAATTGTGCGCCGCCACAGATATTCCAATGGAGCCGTCCACGCGCGACAATTCCTCGACGATCGTGACGTACTCGACATAGCCCAATCCGGCGCCGCCATACTCGGCGGGGATCAACACACCCATAAATCCGAGGCCGGCTAATTTCTGCAGAACATCGCGAGGAAAAATCTGCTGTTCATCCCACTCGAGAACGTGGGGTCGAATTTCGCACTCGGCGAAGTCACGCACCGTGCGCTTTATTTCAAGCAATTCCTCACTGTAGCTGAACTCCATAGGGTTCCAGAGAGTCAGACCACGGGATCGACCATTGTCCAGGTCATATCGCAATCGCCGCACCGGTAACGCTGTTGGCCTGACTTTTCGATCGTATCAACGCGTATAAAAGAAGAAGAGCAAAATGGGCAGTAATTGATAGCACAAGGCGGATTGCTTGTGTCGCTCAGCCGGTTGCTGAACTCTTCAATGGAAGATAACAGCGTCTCAATGATCATAGATTGGGAGCGGCGCCAGTCGTTACGTGCAGGCCAGAACACTTCAACCGCCGTAGGAATCCAGCCGTGCGGAACGGGAGCAACATCTGCCGGAGCGGAATAGCTCAGCAGACAGTCGAGCCGGCAATCTGTATCCGCCAGTTTGCTGTCGAGTATTCTCAGCAGTTCCGTAAGCCGCCTCAGCCCGGATGATCCCAAGACGTTGATTTCCAGCCACAAACTATCCTCGGGCTTGTGGCCGGCACAGCAACCTTCCAAGCGGATCCAAGGAAACCCTCCCAGTTCCTTGAGGACCGGCCTCAGAACTCGGTCCGCTTTACTGAGAATATCGGAATCGGACATGAATTGAGGATATCAGCAAGACATAAAGCGTTGCCAGCGCTGATGGGGCGATCCCTCTCCCTCTGGGAGAGGGCGGCGCGACAGCCGCAGGCTGACGCGCCGGGTGAGGGTCACAAGTCTATTCGGATCTTGAAACCCTCAGCTTCTTTTGAGGCTTCGCCCTGTCGGGCTCGCGCTTCGCGCCCTCTCCCAGAGGGAGAGGGTAGATCTTCGGATTTCAATTCATTCCCGCCTTTATAGATCGCCTTTACGGGTAGAGCGATACCAGTCCAGGATCTGTTCGCCGGTCCAAAACACCACACCCGGCCGGGAGTGGATATGTTCCAGCGCTTCACGGAAATACCGGAACCGGTGCGGTGCGCCCATAATATACGGATGCCCGACAAGCGCCATAATCCGCGCCGACGGCTGCGCATCCGAATACAACTGCTCAAACTGATCGATGGCGCGATCACGGTACTCCGTTGCTTTGTGATGCTGGACAAGGATCATCGCAACGTCGTTGCATTCCTGCGTGTACGGGATGCTCACCAGCGGACGCGTGCGAGTTTTCAGAACGACGGGCTGATCGTCGAGCACCCAGTCGCAAACATAGTCATAGCCTTCTTCGGCCAGAATGTCCGGTGTCTGCCAGGTTTCCGTCAAGCCCGGGCCGAGCCATCCGCGTGGCGCGCGGCCGGTGAATTGACGGATGGCCTGAGTGGTCTTCACGATATCGGCGCGTTCGTCGGGAACTTTCTGCATGTTCTTCTGGCCGAATCCATGGCCCATGAACTCCCACCCGCGTTCATGAGCGGCACGCGCAATGGGTTCATACGTGGTAATTGCCGAGCCGTTGATCGCCAGGACAGCACGAATACCAAACCGGTCGAGGACCTCCAGCATCCTCCAAAAGCCGACGCGGTTGCCGTATTCGTGCCATGCCCAATTAGGAATATCCGGCTCCGGTGAGCCGCCCGCCGGCGGGGGCAAGACCGTTCGCGGCATTGTCTCACGCGGATTCCATTCCTCGACGTTGATGATGACCCAGACCACCAGCCGGGCGTTTTCAGGTAAAACGAGTCGCGGGCGGTCTTTAATGGCCGAGTAAGCGAGACGCTCGATAGGTAACATGGTGTCCTCCTGATGCTCGAATAGAATAGCCACAAAGGCCTCAGAAGTCACAAAACTCTCAACGGCAGAAATCCCGGCTCTGCTCTGGACGAATTCGGACAATTGACTACGTTTTGGCCGGTTCCTATCACTGCTGTTCGACGATCGTCAGGGCGACGTCCTTCTGAGAATACCGGTCTCCTGAGCTATGCTTTTTTCTTCTTTGAGGCCTTGAGCAACAATAATTCAAGGGCCGCTTGCCTAACCTCGGTTATATTGTCGCCGCTCGAGGCTTTGGAGTAACGCAACCGTCGCAGCGCGGAACCGAGCAGCTTCGCTAAAATCCCATAAACGAGAGCGCCGCTGAGAACCAACAACACGTAAAACCTGTACGGGGCGTCCCGTCGAGACTCTGAATTTGTTGTGGTCGTCTGGTCCTGGCGGCCGGCTTCGCTAGTGACAACAGCCTCTTGCTTGACCTTTCCTGGTGAAGGTTTTGCCGGCTGTATGTTCCGGGTTGTTGCGGGTTTCTTTGCGGGCTCCTGTATATGTTCGGGTAAATGCTCGGGCAAAGAAGCAGGTGTCACGTCTTCTGCGGGGACCGTATCGGGGGGTCCGCTCGCGGCTTCTTGCGGAACCGGGTCCGCCGAAGCTGGCGAGCCGGCGACGAGCGCGACGCTACAATAGTCCAGAGTCACATTCCCCAACAGTCCACGTCCCCTGACTCTTCCGGTAACGGTTAGCTCGCGGCCAACGGAAGGCGGCTTGTTGTGGTTCTCGTTTGAGGGAACCAGTTCGCAAATAACTTTGTGGCTGTGCGAACTCTTGAAGATCACTTTCGAGTTTTTGCGTTCCACGACGACATCGCGGAAGACGATTTCAGTTCCCTTGGGCGAAACTTTTGAGCCTTTTTCAAATGCCGCCATTAAGGAATCGGCAGAATATGTTCGTTCCTGAGCTGCGGCGGGCAGCGTCAAGCTCATCGTGCAGAATAACAACGCGTCCAATATCCTGCCGGTCTTCGACGCCATGTTACCAGTCTGTGTAACACATAGGCATCAATAGCCAAAACACTACTCTTGTCAAGCAGCCGCCGTGGGAACATTGTTGTGAAATTTTGTGCCTTTTTGTGGCTATTTACTTCATTCTTCACCTTGACTCGGCTCTTCCGGGTGACCTATTCTCGCAACCGAACCGATTGGCCCAAAATTTTGTGACCTTTGCGTCGTGAGGAATGACGCGAGGAGGACAATATGACGCCACATGAAAAAGCAAAGCGAGAGTTGGAAAGGCTGGCGCCGGTTGCCGGCAATGGTCTGCTTCACCGCCGCGCATTTCTACGCGGCGGTGCGACGTTGGCGGGCGCAATGTCGGCGTATCGGCTGGTCCCATCCGCTTCCGCCCAGAAGCTCGCGGACGATCCCTGGAGCCTTGCGCCCGGCGCCGCCGTTCCGGACTACGGCGTCCGATCACGATTTGAAAACAAGGTGGTGCGTACGCTCAGCAACCCCAAGGCCGAGCCGCGAACTCAACATGCGCGCACTCCGCACCATCTGCTCAACGGGACATTTACGCCGAATGCGTTGCATTTTGTGATTTCGCATGCCGGCGATCCCGATATCGATCCGGACAAACATCGTTTGGTCATCCACGGCCTCGTCAAACAACCCTTGGTGTTCACGCTGGATACCCTTTCGCGTTATCCGATGGTCTCGCGTATGGCCTTCGTCGAATGCGGCGGCAACAGCGCGCCGATGTTTTCCAACGAGCCGATTCAGGCCAGCGTTCAAGCTTTGCACGGCCTCGTTTCCTGTTCCGAATGGACAGGCGTTCCTCTCTCCAGCTTGCTCGACGAAGCGGGTATCGACGCAAAAGCAAAATGGATTGTCGCCGAAGGCGCCGATGCCCCGCACCTGAGCCGCAGCGTGCCCCTGGCAAAGGCTCTGGACGACGCCATGATTGCGCTCTATCAAAACGGCGAAAGGGTCATGCCCGGTAACGGCTATCCGATGCGCTTGCTCTTGCCCGGCTGGGAAGGCAACATGAACATCAAATGGGTGCGGCGGCTTCAGGTCACCGATCAGCCTGGCATGACTTTTTATGAAGCCAGGACCTACGCGCCGATCCTCCCTGGTGGAAAGGCATATCGATTCTATTTCATCCAGGAAGTGAAATCCTTCATCACGCATCCCTCGCCCGGGCTTGCACTGAGCGGGCCCGGGTTCTATGAGATTTCCGGCATCGCCTATTCAGGCAATGGCCGCATCTCCAAGGTCATGGTGTCCGCCGATGGTGGCCAGACCTGGGCTCAAGCCGCGCTTCAGGGTCCCGTCCATAGCAAGGCATTTACTCGATTCCGCGTGCCGTGGCGTTGGGACGGCGGTCCCGTGGTCCTTCAAAGCCGCGCGTGGGACGAGGCCGGGAACATGCAGCCGACACGATCGGAGCTTGTCGCGGCCCGCGGCCAGACAGCGCGACCTCCGGCTGTAACCGGATTCCCGAGCCAACACTATAACGCCATTACGAGCTGGGCGATCGAACGCGGCGGGGAGGTAAGGAATGTTTACGCTTAAGCTCCGCACATTCCTGATCTTCGTAACGCTTGCGCTGTTTTCTAACGCGGCATTCGGACAAGCGCCGAAACTTGGAAAGCCCATTACCGCGGCAGATCTGTCGGAATGGGACATCAACATCTTGCCCGACGGCACGGGCCTTCCGCCAGGGAGCGGTACACCAGCGGATGGCGCGCGCGTATACGCCGCAAAATGCGCCGTGTGCCACGGACCAGAAGCAAAAGGCGGCGCCAATGCCCGCCTGGTGGGGGGCGAACCCATCAAGAGTATGGACTCAGAGAAGACGATCGCAAACTTCTGGCCGTTCTCAACAACCCTCTTCGATTACATTCGGCGCGCCATGCCGTTCAGGCAGCCCAGATCCCTGACGAACGAGGAAGTCTACGCGCTGACAGCGTACATTCTCTCGCTAAACAAATTGATCGGTGAGAACGACACGATGAACGCCCAAACCCTGCCTAAAGTGCGGATGCCGAACCGCGACGGCTTTCTAATCCGCTTCCCCGACAAAACGCCATGATGAACAAAAGGAAAATAGCCACGAAAAAAATCTTCGCCAGCGTGCTCTGTTTAACGGCAGCAGCCACCCTCACAGGCCAGCAAGGCGCCACGAAGGACCCGTATCAGCGTTCTGCGGAAATTTACCAGATGAAAACAAGCGCGGCCGAAGGCCCGCAGCGCGGCGAAGAGATCTACTATTACAAGTGCTGGTACTGCCACAATAAGTACGCGAAAACCGGACCTTCGCTGAAGGACATCTTCAAGCGCGACAGACTGCGCTCGGGTCAGCCCGTGAGCGATGCGGCGATAATCGAGAAGATCCGGCAGGGTGGCCAGCTGATGCCGGCGTACCGCTACACAATCTCCGATCCCGATCTCACCGATCTGCTGAGCTACTTCAAAAGCGACAAGTGCTGTTTTGAAGGAGACGAACCTCCGTCTAACCCTCGCTATCGCGCCGCCGCGGCGGGGAGTGTAACGAACAATTCGGCGCGCCGGACGCTGCTGGGCGGCGCCCGTGGGACGGTCCACGGAACCAAGCGCGAACCACTCGAAGGAATCATGGTGCAGTTGATCTCCACAAGCAGTGGAATCCGCAGCACGGTCTATTCGGATGTGGACGGCCGCTACGAGTTTCCAATTCTGGATCCCGGTACCTATGCGCTCCGAATCGCGCGCCCGCTGGAATTCAAACCCTATGTCAGGGAATCGGTTCGGATCGAGGGCGCAACTTCGCTCGCTGATATCGTTCTCGAGAGAGTTACCGACAAGGAGGTGCTGCCGCCCACTCCGGAAATTCTGGCGCAGCTTACCGGAGCGGAATGGATGCTGAATCTGCCGGGCAACGGCGAGGAGAAAAGAACGTTCTCGTTAACCTGCGGATTCGGTTGTCACTCCTACCAGCAAATCTTTCGCACGCGCTACGACGAAGCGGGATGGCGCAGCATCGTCCGCCGGATGATGACCGGCGCCGGATCGCCGCTGATCAATGTTCGAGAACCCGGCCCGCAGAGCCGCGGCCGTGCCGGCCGTCCCATCAGCGAGGAACTGGAGATCGTAGCGAAGTGGCTCGCGCGAGTGCGCGGCCCGGACTCGAAGGACGCGCCACTGCATTATTTGCCGCCGCCGCGCGGTGTCTCGACTCGTGTCGTGGTGACCGAATACGAGTTGCCCCGGCAGCTTCTTGCGCCGCATGACGTGCATGGCGACTCCAAGGGCAACATTTGGTATACGGCACACCGAAGTCCTTATATAGGTAAGCTGGATCCCCGAACGGGCGCAGTCAAGGAGTATCGCGTGCCCGATACGCCAGGCGCGTTGCCCGGCACTCATCGGGTTTGGGTGGACAAGCAGGATATCGTTTGGCTTTCGGAAAACTGGTCGCATAATCTCACGCGGTTCGATCCGAAGACGGAGCAGTTCAAGCAATTCCATATTGAAACCGACAGCCCGGTCAATTCTCCAGGGTTCAGCAATTTTCATATCGACCCTGAAGGCTACGTGTGGGAAACGGAAAATAACGGAGTCGTGAAAATCGACAGCAGCAATGGCGAAATCGTGAAGCATTTCCCGCTCAAGCGGATCAACGGCACTTACGACAACATCCTCAGCGCCGACGGCCGCTACTGGTCCGGGGGCCAGACCGGAACCGGCATCCTTGCTCTGCTCGACACCAAGACCGGTGAAATGTGGGAATTGGATACCCGTACTCCCATCTCCGCCCCCGCTCGCGGAGGTTTCGACTTGGATGGAAACGCGTGGTTCGGCGGGCGAGGCGGAATGCTCCTCAGACTCGATCCGCGGACCCGCCGGATCACGGAATATTATCCGCCGATTCCCTACGTCACATTTTACGAGGCGATGCCTGACAAAAACGGCGAAGTGTGGGCGGGCGCGCTGCATGCGGGCCGCTTTCTGCGATTCAATCCGCGGACTGAGCGATGGATCGAATACGAGATGCCCGAACCCTATTCGCACGATCGAAGAACATGGATCGATAATTCGACAGATCCGGTTAGCGTCTGGTACGTTGACCACAACGGATACATCGTGCGCATCCAGCCTTTGGAATGAAAGATAGAGAGGTGATTTCATGAGCGATCCCAATCGACGAGATTTCCTGAAGTTCCTCGCTTCGCTGGCTTTCACGCAGGCGGCTTCCGCGAAGCCCTTTCGTATCGACATACACCATCATTTTGGTCCGGCAGTTTGGGTCGCCGAAGTCAAGGGACGGCCTCTGCTTCAGCCCGCAAATACAACTTGGACGCCGGGCAAATCCATCGAGGATATGGACCGCGGAAGCGTCGCTGCATCGGTGATCTCGATCACCAATCCGGGCTTATGGTTCGGCGACAAGGCCGTGACCAGCCGTCTGGCTCGCGCCTGTAATGAGTATGCTGCCAAGCTCGTGCAGGATCATCCGACCCGGTTTGGTTTCTTCGCGGCAATGCCCCTGCCCGATGTCGATGCGACGTTGAAAGAGATCGCCTACGCCTACGATACGCTCAAGGCCGACGGCGTCGGCCTTTTTACAAGCTACAACGACACCTGGCTCGGCAACCCCGCATTCAGGCCGGTCATGGAAGATCTCAACCGGCGCAATGCGGTCGTCCACGTCCATCCGACGGCAGCCAATTGTTGCAGGGAACTCAATTACGCGCCCGGTGTCGGGCCGGGAACCATGGAGTACGGCACCGACACGACGCGGGCTATCACTGGGGTTTGCTTCAGCGGCGACGCTGCCCGTTTTCCGAATATCCGCTGGATATGGTCGCATGCCGGCGGTTCGCTGCCCTTTCTGGCCGGCCGCATCGACGGAGCCTCCGGTAACTTTAAAGCGCAAATGCCCAACGGCTTCATGCTTGAGTTGAGGAAGATGTATTACGATCTGGCGGGTGCAGCGAACCCAGGTGCAGTAGCGTCGTTATTGAAGCTCGTTAAAGCCGACAAGATCATGTTCGGAACGGACTTTCCGCCCGGCGGAAAATCTCTCGAACAGGCGCAGGCGATCCGTGCGCTTGAAATGTTCAACGAAAGCGATCTGCGCGCAATCGATCGCGACAATGCTGTGAAGCTGTTGCCGCGGCTTAGAGGAGCGTAGATTTCCCGCTGTGAAAAAAATGAAGGGAGGCCACAACTTGTCAAATGTGAGGAGGTTCAATGCGCGCACAAAAGACTAAACGCAACAGGGCAATCTTTGCCGCGTTGGTGTTGATGGCGGCGTGCACTCTGTTGTTGGCGCTCGTGGGAGAACGGTCGAATTTGAAGAATCCATCCGGATCGCCTCTCGGTTCACCTCGATTGGTTTCGGTTCAGGAAGTGCCCGATTACGGAGAGATCTGCGCGCCGGAGCCCCCAAGCCGTAATGCAAGCATGATTGCGGCCTTGCAGGAAAAGAATCTGTTTGCGTCTTTCCAGGAGACAGCGGTCCACGCAGCGTCGCCGGAGACCGGAGACACAGCCGAAGTGACGCGTCCTCCCGTCCGGACAATCAAGGACACATATCCGATTTACAGCTCGATCGCCGTCGATCCGTTGCGTGATGAAGTCGTTCTTCAGGACACAAATTTGTTCAGCATCAAGGTATTCAACCGGCTGGACAACACCACTCCGAATGCTGAACCGGCTCAGCCGAAGCGCGTGATCCAGGGCCCGCACACGCTCAACGAGTATAACAACGGCCTCTACATTGACCCCCAAACGGGCAACATTCATTCGGTCGCAATGGATACGGCCGACAGCATGATTGTCTTCCCCGGCGGCGCCAGCGGAGATGTCGCGCCCATCCGGAAACTCAATACTCCTCACCGGAACTTTGCCACGGCCGTCAATGAAGAGAAAGGCGAGATCTACATCACCATCCAGTATCCGCCTAAAGTGATGGTCTACCGCAAGGAAGCCAACGGCGATGAAAAGCCGCTGCGAGTACTGGAAGGCGAACACACCCGGCTATACGACACACATGGGATTGCGCTTGATGTGAAGAAAAACCTGATGTTCGTCGGCACGTGGGGAAACGCCAGCGACTACAGGGTAGCCGGAACAGGGAAGTTTTATCCTCCGTCTATCAATGTGTACCCGCTCGACGCGAGCGGCGACACGGCGCCTTTGCGCGTGATTCAGGGCTCTAAAACCCGGTTGGATTGGGCTGGAGGTATGTCCCTGGATCCCGACCGCGGCGACCTCTATGTCGCCAACGATGTCGGCGACTCCATTCTGGTTTTCCGCGAAACGGATGACGGAGACGTCGCTCCGGCCCGAATCATCAATGGAGACAAGACCGGTTTAAACCACCCTGCTGGAATCTCGCTGGATCTCAAGAATCAGGAATTCTGGGTTTCCAATATGGGTAATTCTTCGGCAACGTGCTATTCGCTGAAAGCCGACGGCAACGCGACGCCGGTCCGCACGATTCGCAGCGCCCCCTTAGGCCGAACGTCGGTGAAATTCGGCAAGCCTCAGGCAGTGGCTTACGACAGCAAACGAGAACAATACCTGGTGCCGAATTGAGTGAACACGCCGCAGATCGCGGCATTCGCCAGGTTGGCGAAGGAAAACACGGTGCCGGTCCGAGCGCTCGAAGGTCAGAAGTCGATGATCAGCCGGACAATGCACAGTCTGGCGTACGACTCGGTCCACGATGAAATCGTCGTGAATAGCCCTCTGGCGCAAGCCATCCTGATGTTCCGCGGCGGTGCCAATGGAGAAGAACCGCCTGCACGTTTTATTCAGGGACCTCACACGCAAATCCAGGGCACGGATTACGACGGCAACGACAAGATGACCTACGACGAGGTGCATGGTGAGATCATCATTCCGGTCGCCGGGCCAAAAGTCCTGGTCTTTTCGCGGGAATCGAATGGAGACGCTGCGCCAATTCGAATTCTAGCCGGTCCCGACACTCAAATTCGAGGCTCCCGCCGAGGACATCCGCTCGTTGGTGTCGATCCCGTGAATAACCTCCTGATTGTAGGGAGTACCGGCGGCGAAGGAGGCGGCCGCGATTCCGACGGCGAAAGTGCGCGCGGCCGCGGGGCTCTGCTTATTTTCGATCGCACCGCCAGCGGGAATACCAAACCGAAAGCCGTCATCCAAGGACCGAATACGGCCTTCGGCGGCGTCGGCCAGATCCAAACGTACCCTCCGAAAGGCTGGATTATCGCCGGAGCTTTGGGTGGAGGTATAGGCGCCTGGAGTATTCACGACAGCGGCGATGCTCCTCCGCGCTGGAAAATCCCGGTTCGCCAGATTACAGGCGTAGCGCCCTCAGGAGTCGCTCTTGATCCCGTTCATAAAGAACTGATCATTGCCAGCGGGGCACGGAACGTTCTATTGACGTTCTCGTGGCCGGAGATCTTCGAGTAACTGTAGCGGCGGTCTATGACCGCCGGCGATGTCGCAAGTTGCTGGACTGTCGGCGGTCCGCGAAGCGCAAGCGCGACAGCGCGCAGCCTCAAAAAATAGACCGCCGCTACAGTAAATATTTCGGCTAAAAAACAAATTTCAGCGCCATTTGCATGATCCGCGGATCACCCGCGGCTAAAATCTTGCCGAACGTCGCGTCGCTGAGGTTTGTGTTCATGCAGACCGGAGAGCCTTGTTGTCCGGAGATCGAAGAGCAGGCATTCACATGGTTTGCCACATTGAATGCTTCCGTCCGGAACTCGACCGACTGCTTCTCGCGAACGCGGAATATCCGAACCAATCCCATATCGATTCGAACGCTTCCGGGCCCTGCAACGTTGTTTCGCCCCACCGTGCCGTAAGTGCCCAGAGCTGGTTGAGCAAACGCTGCGGGGTTGAGCCATCCCTTGGCGATACTTTTGTTTGGCATGTAGGGGGATGGGAGTACCTGATCCGGTCTCTGATCGGATTGCACAGTGTTGCCGGTCCCTCCGAACTGCGTACCCGTCAGCGCTTGATCGATTCCGGCCGCTAAGATCAACATGGGTCCCGACAACATCCGCACGATTCCCGAAACGCGCCAACCTGTGACCAGGGTCCGCAGCACCGAATTGGCGAACTGAGGTGTCTCATAGACCGTCGACATATTGAGATTGTGGCGGCGGTCTAGTTCGCAATTTCCACGATTGGCTCCGCGGCGTTCCGGAACCATGACACCATTGGTTTGAATGATGTCGGTGTAGCCGGTATCGATACAGTGCGAGTACGTGTAGTTTCCCTGAATCGTCATGCCCCGCGCGCGCCGGCGCTGCACAGAGAGTACTAAACCGTTGTAACTGCGCGTCCCGCCAGTATCTACCTCAACGATGTTGCTGAAGTATTGTCCCTGAGCAGGATTCTGCACAGAGAGCATACGCCGCTGCTGCGTATTGGAAGGTGTCGAACATTGCTGACCGCTGGTCGGATCGTTAGCAACGGGCGGCGGGCCTGTGATAGTGATGCCATTAGGCAGCCTGCAAGTATTGGTACCGTTGAAGAAATAGATGGCGGGATTCGCCTCGTGCTCGTACATCTGGTGAATGACGCTGCTGCCGATATAGTTGCCCGTAACGAGCCAGTCCATTCCAATCTGTTTCTGGATGCTCAGGTTCCACTGATTGACGTAGGACGTTTTCGCATCTTCCGGAATTACCGTGTAGGTTCCTCCGGGCGGGAACACGACGTCTTTGCTGATCGCAAACGGAAGCGGATTCCCTCCCTCATAACTCTGCCAGGGATCGTCGAAACCGCCCGAAGGATTTGTGAGCTGAATCAAGCCGCCCCGGGGTGGCGTGTTCCGGATTCCACCAACGCCTTGGAAGTGGGGGTAGTCATAAAAAATCCCATACGCAGCCCGAACGACGGTCATGCCGTTGCCCTTTGGATCCCAGGCCAGTCCCGCGCGCGGTGCGAAATGCATCCAGGCGGCCGCATGTTCGGAATAGCCGATATCGGCTGCTCGAGGGTCGCCAGGGAAGAGAATGCCCGCCGGGGCGTTCGTAAACACTGTGCTTCGAAGCCCCTGGTCGAACCACTTCTTATTGTACTGAGCGGATGGGGCTCGATGATCGTAGGGCCAGAAATACGGTTCCCATCGAAGACCACCGTTCAACGTAAACTTCGAGGTCGCTTTCCAGGTGTCCTGCACATAAAGACCGATGTAATTCTGGCGGAGGTATTGCGCCGCAATCTGGTCCTGCCTCCATTCATTCGGTCTTCCCAGCATGAAATCGCCAAGCGACAGACCGGTATTCGAGCTATTGAATGAGAAGCGGCCGGAAGTCCACGTACCCGAGGTGTAGTTCATGTTGGAGTGGATGTAGTTTGCGCCGAACCCGATCTGATGCGCTCCTCGGATTGTGGTCAGATCCTCGCTGAACTGTTCAACCGTGGAGTTTGTCACCCCTGGCGCACTGACGTCTTGAGTGAATGCACCGGAAACGTTCAAGCGCACAAAATGTTTCCACCCGGCCGGATAATACAAATTTGTTACGCCCAGGTCGCTGTAGTTGTAGAAGTCCTGGGCCAAACTTTTGTCGTTGAGCGTACGAAGCACCGTCCCGCGGAACGAGCTCACTGTTTGAGGGCTGAGCGAGTACGTGTCGCCTAAGACGAACGAGTGAAATCCCCGCGTGTAGTCGGGAATGCTCAATGAGAGAATGTTCGAGCCGTTGTAGTTATTTGGAGTAAACAGGCTTCCTCGCTCATACCTTCCGAATAGCGAATGTTTTGGGCTCTGCTGGTAGTCGATCTTTGCCACCGTCATCTTTTCGTCTGAATTTTCCTTACGGCCATAGACGGTTTGACCGCATTCGTCGATCGGTTTCGGCAAGTATTTCGTCACCAGCGTCATCGCTGCCTTCGAGAACGAAGCCGGATTGATTCGGTTGTCGGAGAAGGGAGGCTTCAACGGGATCGTCCCTCGCCCTTGATTGCACTCGGGCGCTGTGATAGCCGTCCAATCGCCGGACAGCATCCGCGGCGTCGGTACGTAGCTCACGATGATATTGGCTTCCGAACGCTGGATGGTGCTCTGATGTCCACCAAAGAAAAAGAGCTTGTTCTTGATGATCGGCCCGCCAATGACGCCGCCAAACTGGTTGCGCTTCAAGCCGTCTCTCTCGCTCGCAAACGCATTGCGCGCATTGAAGATTCTGTTGCGCACAAATTCAAACAGGTCGCCGTGGAAGCCGTTGGTGCCCGACTTCGTCACGCTGTTGACAGCGCCCGAGGAATGCTGTCCATATTGGGCCGGCATGGCGCTGGTTTCTACTTTGAACTCCTGCAAGGCATCCGGAAACGGCAGTGGAAGGTTCGCATTGCTGAACGGGTCGTTATGACTACCGCCATCCAACAGATAGGTCAAGCCATCGTTCAATCCGCCGCCAACAGAAATGTAGTCGGTAGGCCAGGTCCGCGCGGTTCCCTGATTGCCCCCGCCGATAGCGGCGCCTGAAAGAATGATCAGGTCCGTGACCTGGCGCCCATTGAGCGGCAGCTCCAGCACACGGACGTTATCGATCACCTGACCGACCCCTGTCGATCGCGTTTCGACCAACGCGGCATCCGCGTTCACTTCGACCTGCTCGCTCACTTGGCCGACTTCCAGGTTAATGTTGATCACGGGATTACTGTCCACCTGGAGCACGATTCCCGTTTGCACAAATGTGCGAAAACCGGGCAGTGCCGCTTCCAGACGATAGGGACCGACAGGCAGGTTCGTTACTAAGTAAGATCCCGTTTCATTGGTCACCACCGTCCTTCCGGTGCCGGTCGCAGTTTGGGTCGCGCTGACTTCCACCCCCGGCAACACCGCGCCGCTTTGATCTCTGACTGTTCCGCTAAGCTGCGCCGTTCCTTGCGCCCATGCGGTCGAAGTTATCGCACAGAGTACGAGACCCACCAATGCGACGATCCAACTGCAACGATTCATTATTTCCTCCACGGTGAAAATTGGTCCGCAGTTTAGATGACGGCATCGGATCAAGTCAAACAAACGCCAAGCAATTGCATCATCTGGATGTGCGCAGCGGGATTTATTCGACGTCAGGAGGCGCGGGTATGATGGGAGTGCGAGGCTGGATCTTCTCGCACTCCCATGATCAAAGGAGTTACTTCTTGCTTGTCTTTTTGGCTTCTTTGTTGGAGTCTTTCTTCGCCTTTTTGGCTTGCTTCTTCGCCTTGGCGGCTTGCTGTTTCTCCTCTTTGGTTTGCTTTTGGGCTGCGGCCTTCCCATTGTTGGTGCCTGTCGTGCCTTGGGCTAAAGCCGGCATCGAAAGCGTCAACGCAATCAGGGCTGCAAAGACCAACGTTGTAAATCTCTTCATGGTGTTCTCTCCGTAGCTATATTTCGTCGCTGTTGCAAACTGAATGCAACAGTCGAGTCATTGGACCACGGACGTCATTAAAGGGACATTAGCTGAACATTAATTCGGGTTAATGTGAAATACTGTTCCGCAATGGACTGGACGGGTGGTTCAGACATATTCGCGACCGATATGCGCAACACATGAAATGCGGAAAAGGCTGTACCGCATGCTGTTATGGGCTATTCGACATTTCGCTGGCAGACGCTCTCGAAACAATTCGCCTAGAACGCGAGTTTCAGGCCAAGCTGGACCTGCCGGGATGGACCCGCATTGAACAGGCGTCCGAAGTTCGGTGTGAACGCGATGCGGCCGGGCGCGCCAACGAAGTTGAGAAGGTTAAAAACGTTGAAGACCTCCGCGCGAAATTCGAGAGCCGTTCCTTCCTTGATTTGGAATTGTTTCGCCAGCGACATATCGATATTCCGCTCGCCGTCTTCGTAAACAATGTTGCGTCCTGCATTGCCGAAACTGAATGGAGCGGGCATAGCGAACACATCCGTGTCGAACCAGCGTTCGGGCGTTCGGCCGTTCTTCAGGTTCGGATTACGAAGCAAGTTGGGACGCTGCGCGGGGCCGGCCCCGATATTGGCATTATCGCTGGGCAGATTGATCGTGACCGGAGCGCCTGTTTGAAATGTGCCGATAGTGTTGAACGACCATCCCTTTCGAAATTCCCACGTCCCCGTGAACACAAACCGGTGCGCATGATGAAAGCTCGAGAGCCCTTTCTCGGCGCGCAAGTTGCGGACGTCTTGAGGAACGTTGTATTCGTGAAACGTCGGACCGGGATCGGAGGCGTCGTCCATCGATTTCGACCAAGTATAATTGGCGTCGAAAGCCAGCCTGTCGGATAGCCGCTTCTCGAGCTTCATCGTCAGCGAGTCGTATTTCGACCATCCATCCCAGCGGATGGCGCGAATCGCATTCAGCGCCGGGTTCGGACGGCGTGGATCAATCGGTCCAGGTCCGGGTTCCGGAATGTTGAGATAGGTCGAGTTGTCTGCACCCACTACTCGGGAGCCCAGATACGTCGCCATGACGGCCCAGTTGGCGCCCAGAGATCGTTGAAGACTCAGCGTCCACGATTCGGCATATTCCGGTCTGTAGTTGTAATTCAAACCCGATCCGCCAATCGATCCGGTGTTGGGCGCCAACAGGATACTGTTTGTTGTGTAGACGGGTACGGCCTGGTCTGCCGGCAGCGTGATGGACTTATTGAAATAGAACGGCAAATTCTGCGCGAGGTTTTCGCTGATGCTGTACCCCGCCTGGTTATAGAACAGTCCAAAGCCGGAGCGCACGACCAACCGGTCGGAGCCCAAAGGCAACCACGCAAGGCCGATGCGCGGAGCGAGTCGGTTGTAGCTGGGCTTCTGCAGCGATGGATCGTAACCTGCCTCCTTGGATGTGACGTAAGGAACAGGTATCAGAGGCAGCAACGCACTCGCGTCGGGATGGATCTTGCTTCTGTCATCGCTGGCGATGACGAACCGGTTTAGTTC
>WNGG01002512.1_pt1 | contig 20692 bp, 11 predicted proteins | sample 5400661 | NCBI WGS metagenome assembly WNGG01 (sample SAMN13153372, study PRJNA577476) | soil metagenome | isolation source: 100 cm soil or saprolite under Garry oak tree replicate 1 | place: USA:California | collected 2016-06-15
CCACTGGCGCCCCGGCCGTACTCGGCGGAGTAATTGTTGGTGAGAATCGAGAACTCGCGGATCGCATCCACTCCCATGTTCACGTGCAAGGAGCTTCCCGGACCGGCGTTGGCATAATCATTGACCACCAGTCCGTCGATCCGAAAAACGTTTTCAACGATGCGGCCGCCGGAAATGGAGATGGCCAGACCATTGCCGCGTTGGGCACGGGAAGTATCGGCCTGATATTCGCCCGCATTTTGCAGGGCTCCCGGCTGCAACAACGTCAGTTGGAGCCAGTCGCGGCCGTTCAACGGGAGCTCGCGGATAGTGGTCGAATTCACGAAGCCGCCCAGCGTGGAGCTGGACGCATCCACCTGGGGCGCCTCGGCCGTGACTTGGACCTGATCGCTGATCGCTCCGACGGTCAGTGAGAAGTTCACGGAGATGTCAGCACCGACGGTCACGGCGATGCCGGTCCGCACTTCGGTCTTGAAGCCGGGGGCCGAGGCGCTCACTTCGTACGGACCCGCCGGGATGCTGAAGATTCGATAAGTGCCGTTGTCATCGGCATTCGTTTTACGGACCGCTCCGGTGTCCAGGTTCCGCGCCGTCACCTCGGTTTTGGGAACCACGGCTCCTTGCTGATCCTGGATGAGTCCCAGGATGGTTCCGCTCACCGTTTGTGCGCGAAGAGAGTACATCGCAGCCAGCACGAGACTGGTGCACATCACTACACGAAACATGTTTTTGCCCACGGATTTTTTCTCCATTCTGTTCTGAAGGTGTGGGTCATTTATATGACGTCGATACCTGATCCACTCCACTCGAAATGCGCCTACAGTTTTTTGCTTTCAGAAGGAATACCGGATACCGAACTGAATTACGCGTGCGGGAACATCGATGATCCCTCCACCTCCAAGACTTGCACCCGATGCGGTCGGCGTACCGAACGTCGCGTTCGGTGTCGACGGGTAGGCGCCTGTCCCCCAGACTGTGTTGTAATTCGAGAAGTTCGTCGTGTTGAAAATATTGAAGCCTTCCGCGATGACTTGTATTTTCCGATTCTCGCCGACGCCGATGTTTCGCGAGACGCGGAGATCATAGTTCAGAGTCGAATCACCCCGGAACGTATTGCGCCCGACGCCGAGAGGACGATCCGTTCCGGTCTGGCCATCGCCGTTCGAATCCGTTCCCGTCGTGATGTTGTAGAACACACCCGTACCCAGAGTTGCAATGGGCGCCAGGCTGAAATTCCCGAAAACCTTTCCCAGTAACGATTCGTTCTTCGGCAAAACGAAAACGCCGCTGAAAAGGAAACGGTGCCGCTGGTCCTGAAGGGAGTTGCCACGATCGTCCCGCATATTGAGCTGGTTTTGGGTGAAGGGGTTGTCGAAGATGGCGTCCGGAATGAAGTCGATAGCATGCGAATACGTCCACGATGCATTGAACTGCGTGTTCCGGCTGAATCGCTTCACAGCGGATACCGCGAGCGCATGATAGGTCGATGAGCCATTGGGTTCGAAACGATTGTTAATCGAGATCCGCTGGTCCGGCAGTTCGCTGGCGCGCGCGTTGATGTTGTACGTTGGCCTGCCGTTGATGATGATGGGCGCCGGAAGGTTGACGTTCCGAAGCGCAGGGTACTTCACGCCGCGGTTCAACATGTAAATGGTGCTGATTGAAAGGTCCGGCGCCACCTGGCGTTCGACGGTGAGTTGAGCCTGCTGGCTGTACGCCGTCGGCAAATCGGGGTCGGCGGTCGTAATCGCCTGTGCCGGGAAACTCGCGTCCGGGATAGGCGAGGGGCTGGTCCAAACCTGGTTGCCCAATCCAGACGGGGGCGGAACGTTCGGGAACGCACCCGCCGGAAAACCGAAGTTTTGGCCCCGGAAACGAGCCGCCGCGTCCGCGCCAACGAGCGTGAGGGTTTTGACCGTCAGTCCATTGAACTGACCGAGGTTTCCCGTGATGTTGCCGAAGAGCAAATCATAGTAGATGCCATAGCCTGCGCGTATCACTGTTTTACCGCTGCTGCCAGGACTGTAGGCCAATCCAATTCGCGGCCCGAAGTTGTTCGAATCGCGATTAACTTCGCGCGGTGTTGGATCGAGGATATTGTTCACTTTTGGATTCGTTTGAAGCTCATATCGAACGCCGGCATTCAGTGTCAGCGAGCGATTGATTAAGAAGTTATCTTGAACGAAGAAACCGTAGTTCCACGAAAGCTGGTTTGTGCCCGAAGCTCCAAACCCCTGGAAGAAGTTCGTTGCATTCCCATCCAGGAAGGCCGCGAGATTGGCGAATGTGAACACTCCGCCCAACCCGCCAAGGTTGCCAGCGTTTGTTCCAGGCAGCGAACTGATACGCCGGACCCGATTGATGTCTGTGCCAAACTTGACCTGATGCTTTCCGGTCTGCCAGCTGACGTTATCAAGGAGTTGACTGCGCTGTTGCGACCTACCCTGAGGTTGATTCAGGTTGCGTCCGATGTTCGCCACGCCGGAAATATTTATTCCGGGTCCGATCGGATCATCAACGATGTCTCCGCTGGTGGACGGTGCGTACTGGTAGCGAAGTTCGTTCAGTGTATGAGTCGAGATGATCCGGGTATACGAGCCGACGTACGAGCTCGTATCTCCCTTGAAATCGTTGGCATTTCGAGTGTTGTCATTTAATGCGCTGCCCGGGGTTCCGTTCTCGTTCCGATTGAAGAGATGCCGGAAATAGAACGAATCATTTGCCGTCGGTTGCCAATCGAGTTTTTCGACAGTGATGTGCCGGCGCTGTGTTCTTGGAAAGCTGCCAGGTCCTCCGATCTTTGTATAACCCAGCTTAATACCTCGGGGAAAATTGGGGCCGAGTCCCGGAACGCTCGCATAGTTCCCCGCGAGAACGTTATTAATGGTGTCCGCATTCGCTTGAGAGATCGTGACCACGCTGAACGCGTTCGTCCGGAAGTGCTCGTAAGAACCAAAAAGGAAAAGTTTGTTTTTCTTGATTGGTCCACCGAGAGCGCCGCCGAACTGCTGCTGGCGGAAGTAAGGCTTAAAGTTGGGCGGATTGGCCTGATTCGCGTTAACGAAGAAATTGTTGGCTGCGAACGCACGATCGCGAATGTAGTAGAACGCGCTGCCGTTAATGTCATTGGTACCGGATTTCAAAATCGTATTCACCACGCCGCCGCTGGCCCTTCCAAATTCCGCAGAGTAGTTGCTGGCAAGCACCTGAAACTCTTTCACGGCATCGAGTGACGGCTGGGCCATAAAGCCGCGAATGGCGTCGTCGTTGTTATCAACGCCGTCGATGTTGGAACTGTTGTTCCTCGCCCTGCCGCCGCCGAAAGAATAATTGCTGCCTGTCGTTGTTCGCTGCGTCGTTGTTCCCGGTGTGGTCAGAATGAACTGAAGCGGGTTGCGAATGTTGATGGGCATGTCATTGATAGCCCGTTCGTTCACCAGTGAGCTGACCTCGGTTTTCGAGGTCTCCACAATCGGAGTCGATTCCTCAGTGACCGTCACCGTCTCCGCGACGGAGCCGACACTCATGCGGATCGGCAGGTTCACGCGTTGTCCAAGCGTCACCGTGACGCTGGTCAAGGTCACAGTGGTGAACCCGCTTAACTCCGCCTTCACGGTATAAGTTCCGGAAGGCAAGTTCTGTACAAGGAACAAACCCTTCTCCTCACTGACGACATTGCGCGTCAAACCCGTTGAGTTTCCGGTGACGGTGATCATGACCCCCGGCAGAACAGCACCAGTTTGGTCGAATACGGTTCCTGCAAGGTCGGCGGTTACTCCAGAAGTCTGCGCCATTGCGGCAATGGACGTCATGGCAACAAACACCATCCACTGGCAAGCCACGCTCATGAAGACTCTCATAGTTCCTCCAATCAGTTTGTGGTATCCGGACGGGGGATGGGGGCGATGAGCGATGTATAGCACCAGTTTGTGCAGTCTCGCAAGGTGCACGAAGAACACCAAAGGCAAAGGATCTTTCTTCATGTAAGGCCCAGCATAGCGCGCTTGCGGGCCGCAGACAGACGAGGTACACTGCCGCTCTTTAAATGGACTGGAAAGGCTTTTTCATTTTGTTGGAGGAGGGCAGCATCGGCACGTGGGTCCGCGAGTCCCCTTCGATGTTGGCATTCCCGACAATCATCGCGCTGCATGCTGTTGGTATGGGACTCGTTGCGGGCACGAATGCCGCAATGGATTTTCGTATTTTTGGTGTTGCGCGACGCATTCCCATCTGCGCCCTGGAGAACCTGGTTCCAGTCATGCGGTTCGGATTCTGGTTGAATGCTGTATCGGGTGTCTTGCTATTACTCGCTTACCCGACGAAGGCACTGACCAACTGGGTGTTCTATCTCAAATTGACCCTCATCGGGCTGGCAATGGTAGACACATTGTTAATCCGGAAACACATCATACAGAAATCGAGTGTCGATGATACATCCGTGTCTGCAAGAGGTAAGATCCTGGCTGGCCTGTCGCTTGCCTGCTGGGCTGGCGCCATTGTCTCGGGCCGTTTACTCGCTTATACGTATGTCTACCTGGATTCATCATCGTTCACGCAACGTTAATGGAGGAGACTGAACGTGGATGCGTTTGTACACTCCGTGCAAGTCTGGCTCATGGGCACGCAGTTGTCGTACATCATGAACAACGTCAAGTGGGCGTGGCGGACAAGTGAGAGCATTCATTTCATTGGCCTGTCTCTTTTGATTGGTACTGTCGGATTGTTCGATCTGCGAATGATTGGACTTGTGAAGCGCGTGCCAGTGGCGGCCCTGCACAGGCTCATACCGTTCGGCATTCTCGGCTACGGCATGAATGTCATGACCGGAATTACATTTCTCGCGGGTGCGCCGGATCAATACATCTATAACCCCGCTTTTCAGATGAAAATGTTATTCATGGGGACCGCAGGACTCAACGTCGCCGTGTTCTACCTGACGATGTACCGGCGCATGGCGGCCACGGGTCCCGGAGATGAAGCGCCTTTCCCCGCCAGGATCGCCGGCGGAGTTTCGTTACTGTGCTGGGTGGGAGTTATCTTTTGTGGCCGATTCCTGACCTTCTATCGTCCGCCCTGGCATTGGTGCCCGTGGTGTTAGCACGTCCACAAGGCCGTGATCTTTTACGGATCCAGCCCGGATTCGGGTTTCGAGAAGATTCAGGCATCGGTGCTGGCACATTACGCGGAGTGGGATAACCGGATCACGGGTAATGCGATCTGGACCAAAAAGATGACGAATTCGGCAGGCAAGTCGTTTCAGTACTACATCTACCCCCAGGGCCGATCACTCGTTCTTCAACGATACGGGTAACCGCCACAATCCGGAAGCATCGAAGCTCGCGTGGCAGCGAACGCTGGAGTTCTTGAAAAGCTAGACGGGTGTGTTGACCGAATGAGCTGAACACGGTAGGTGAGGAAGCAACTAACGGAAAGGCGAATTCCCCTCCTTGGCAAAGGAGGGGTGGACGCGCCATCAATAAAATGATCCCGTTCCTTTGAGGCGCGGACGGGGTGGTTCGTTCAAGCCACCGATTATCGGAAGTTGAACCAACCACCCCGTCTGCGCCCGCTAAGGAGGCTGCGCGGCTTTTTCTTCATGGGCGCAGCCACCCCTCCTTTCCCAAGGAGGGGAATTCGCCTTTCCGTTAGTTCGTTCCTTAGCCCCGTATCCTCCAGCCGACGACTTGTCGGAAGGATCAGCTATTCGCATGAAGACACACCTCCTGCTTTTTGCCGTACTGATGTTCGCATCGCCGGTGATGTACGCCCAAAACACTATCGAAGCCTACAACACGGGCGTGCTCGCCGGGCGTTCCTCGACTCCGATGATCGCTGATGGAATTGGGGAAGATGCGCGTTTCGAATCCATCACCGCGATATGGGGCGACGGCTCGAACCTCTATGTTGCCGACTCCATCGCTGTTCGCCAGTTGAATATTGCTTCCCAGGAGGTAACGACGCTGGCTGGAGCTTTTGGGGCATTCGGGACAATCGATGGCCCGCTGGAGAGCGCACGATTCCGGTTCCCAACGGCGCTCTGGGGCGACGGCGCCACGCTTTATGTCGGGGATCTCAATCTTATTCGGGCAATCTCGCTCGACACGGGCATGGTTCGCACCGTGGCTTCGGCCCCGGCTGTTGGAACAGTGTATGGCCTGTGGGGAAACGGCAATTCGCTATACACATTTGCTGTTACAGGCTCGCCGATAGCACACCTCTACCTTTATCGCATTGGGATCGCTACTGGCGAGATTTCCGAAGTCGTTCACGGCGCCGGCGACCCGGATACTGGCTTGCCAATATTTTTTGCGGGAGCTGGCGGAATTTGGGGCAACAACGGTAATCTCTTCGTTACCGATGATTCCGACAATACTCTCCGCCGTTTGACCCCTGATTCGCCGCCGCCTCTAACGCGGGTGGAAATTACAAATCCCGGATATTCATCACGAACAACCACGGGAGCGCCCGTCATCGTCTCCGCCGGTTACGCCCGGATCACTGCAAGTCCCGGAAGCGTTACTCCGGCCGGCTTTGCCGTGTTTGCGCTGCGGCAAAACGGCGGGCTCATCTCCGAAGCCTCAGTACCCGCCACGCATCCGATTCGTTCGGGCCGCATCAGCGCTTCGGCGGCAGGGGTGGTAAATACCGGCATCGCGATCGCTAATCCGGATTCCGCGTCCGCAACCATTGCGTTTTACTTCACCGATGCGACAGGCCGGAACTATCGCGACGGCAGTTTTATGTTGGCTGGAGGCGCACAGCTTTCCCGATTCCTTACGGAAGAGCCGTTCAATGGGCCAGCTCCGATTGATGGAACATTTACGTTCTTGTCGTCCATTCCGGTGAGTGCGGTGGCGCTTCGCGGCTACATCAATGAACGATCCGAGTTCCTGATGACAACAATGCCTGTGGTGGATCTTTCACGCCAATCCACCGCGCCAGTGACTGTGACCCATTTCGCGTCGGGCGGCGGATGGATAACGGAGTTGGTGCTCGTGAATCCGTCCGACCAGCCGATTTCGGGTTCGATGCGACTTCTCGGCGCTACGGGGGCCGGCGCTTCTACATCCAGTTACGCCATCCCTGGCCGTTCGTCTCAGCAGGTTCGTTTCGAAGCAGGTGCGGATATCATCACGACCGGCGCCATTCGCGTCATTCCGCAAACCGGCGCCGCGCCGTCGGCCGTGTGCATCTTTTCATTCGTGAGGAATGAAGTCCGTGTTAGTGAAGCCAGTGTTCCCGACGTCCCCGTCGCTTCGGCGTTTCATCTTTACGCGGAGACAGCCGGCAATTTCTTTAACGGATCACCAGGTTCGGTTCGGAGCGGGTTGGCGGTGACGAACACGTCCGCCACGCCGGTGGACGTAACGGTAGAAACCACGGATCCGCAAAGAAATCCGGGGCTCGGGGGTGTCGGAACTCTCCATGTTGATGCTATGGCGCACGTCTCCGTCTTTTTAGATGAGATCCCGGGACTGGTGCCGTTCGGCGCGCGCTTTTTCAGGATTTCGAGTGCCACGCCCAGTATTTCCGTCGTGGGACTGCGCGGCCGTTACAACGAGAGAGGCGATTTCCTGATCACGACCACACCGGCAATTCCGGAAGATACGACTCCCGACATACAGCCTCTCCTTTTCGCGCACATCGTGAATGGAGGCGGTTACACCACGCAGTTCGTCACGTTCGGGGCCACGGCTCAATCGATCGGGACAGGACTTTCCGTAACGACGGAATACTTCAATCAGACGGGAGCGCCGATGGTGCTGGCGATTCGCTGACAATGCGTTATGGCGGGGGGAGTTATCCCTAAAAGTGAACTCTCGTTTGGGCCGGAAGCGGAATTTGTACCCAAGCAGGCAGTGAGAGTTAACCCTATGTCCTTGGCCTGAACCTCTCTCTCAGCCTCCCGATCAAGACGAAGTAGTTTGACAAATCTTGGATCGGCTCGTATGCGACGGTCTCCCTGTAGGCTTTGATCTCGTTCATGGCATCAGAAGATACCCCAGCTTCTTCAAATTGCCTGCTCACTTCGCTATTGAGAGCGTCGATCAAAGTTCCGGACTCGGCGGCTGTCAGTTTCCGCGCGGAGATTGACGCATCGCGGCGACCAAGAAGCGCCGGGTCGCTCGGACTACTTTCTAATTCATCAGGTTTGGTGTCTTCGTCGAGAATGTCCACGCAAGCGCCGACGCATTCATCGCAGATGAAGACCGTGGGTGCAGCGATCAGTCTCCGAACAGCATACTCACTCTTGTCGCAGAATGAACATCGCAACTCAGAAGGTTCTTCTTGCATTATCGCCAAGTTCATCCTTTGCTCGAATCTCAACGGTCGATCGCTCATCTGCTAGATTAGCGTCGAGTTGGATGTCCGGCCATCGTACACAAGTGCCTCCACGCCGCACATACCGCCGCCAGTTCTAGGGCGGGCAAATGGCACCACTGTCCTATATGCAGCGTTTTGGCTTCATCGTACTGTTAATGGCCGCGAATTTTCCTGGCACGGTAGGATCGCAGCGCCAACAACAATCGCCTATTTTGCCTCTAAAACGTGCAAGTATCAGAGCTTTTTGACGTGCGCGTTAAAGTTCGCGTACATGAAATGAGGTTATGTGGCTTTGGAAACGAAATACGGTCTGGCGGAACTTACCGGCGGCACTTCAAAAGAGCGGGCACTGGAAGTCTTTGTCGCCGCCTGCAACAAAATCGATACACTGTTCATCACCGATAGCTGGTTCGCGTCGCGTGACGCTAAATTGCGCCAACTCCTCTCAGACCCAATCACCGGCGAACAGGCCGAGGCTCTTCTAGATGCAGTGCTGAAGCGGCAGCGGCTCGATTATTTACTCGACCATGTAATTGAGTGGCTGGAACACACATGCGACATGAGCTGGCGCAAGTTCACCGAGCACAAAGAACAACTGGACGCGGTCGAGCGCATGTACCAGGAAGAAGATCTCCTGCAGAAGCACATCGAGTGGCTCGAAGAATTGAAGGCGATGCCGCGCCCAACCTGCCCGACGTGCGACTCAACCGACCAGGTGGTGCCGATCTTCTACGATCTGCCGGAGACGCAGTATCCGCCGGCCGATCTGTACGTGCTGGGCGAATGCGGGGTCTTGCCTGACTCGCCTGTGTGGCATTGCAAGGAGTGTTCGATGGCCTTTCTCAACACGGGAGAAGAAAATCCGGGCTGGCCGTCAAGCGGACTCCTTGGCGATGACTCTCGACGTGTGTGAACTTCAGAGGTGACGCGCAGTGAAATGCAGGAGCACGGCGTTGTTCGACACGAACCGCGTCTTGGGGTCTCGACGCGGACGTCGCTTACAGCAATGTCCCACGAAGAATGATCATGGCGACAGAGAAGTAGATCACCAATCCGGTCACGTCAACGAGCGTCGCAACGAATGGAGCCGAGGAAGCGGCGGGGTCGAATCCCAGTCGCCGCAAAATAAAAGGCAACAACGATCCGATGAGCGTACCCCACAAGACAATTCCGATCAGTGCCAGGCCGACGGTCAGGGCGACTAGCAGCCAGTGAGGTCCATAGATAGCTGAAAAGGCGGACCAGATCGAGATGCGAAGGAATCCAATGCTGCCGAGGATTCCGCCGAGCGCTAACCCCGCCAGCAATTCCCGGCGGATCACGCGCCACCAGTCGGCGAGGCCCACCTCCCCAAGCGCGAGCGCACGAATGACGAGTGTTGCGGCCTGGGAGCCCGAGTTGCCGCCGCTGGAAATGATCAGCGGAACAAACAATGCCAGCACCACGGCCCGCGAGATTTCCCCCTGAAATACTCCCATCGCTGTAGCTGTCAACATTTCTCCGAGGAAGAGCGCAGTCAGCCATCCGGCGCGCTTGCGAATCATGCTAGCGAAGGCGATACGCATGTAAGGCTCGTCGAGGGCTTCCGATCCTCCGATGCGCTGGATTTCCTTCGTTGCGGCTGCTTCGGCAACATCCAAAACGTCGTCGATCGTGACGATTCCGATGAGCACGCCGGCCGTATCGGTCACCGGCAGGGCCGTGCGGTCGTACTGCCGGAACACGGCGACAGCGGCGTTCTGGTCATCTGTCGCCTTGAGCGCTACGAACCGGCGATCCATGAGATCGGCAACGCGACTGTCGAGCGCCGTCAACAGGAACTCACGAATGCGGATATCGTCGATCAGCAGGCCTTCTTCATCGACGACGTAAACTACGTTGAGAGTTTCGCTGTCCTGGCCATGGGTGCGGATGTGGTCGAGCACCTCCCGGACGGTCCAGTGCTCACGCACGCCGATGTAGTGCGGCGTCATGAGCCTGCCGATGGAATCTGCCGGATAGCCGAGAAGCGTTAAGGCCACCGAACGTTCTGCCGGCGTGAGCAGCGCCAGCATCTGCCGAGTCACTTCAGCCGGCAACTCCTCGAGGAACATCGTTCGATCGTCTGGCGCCATGTTATTCAACAATGCCGCCACGTCTTCCTGTGCCATGGCCTTTAGGAGCGTCTCTTGCTGTTCGCGAGACAAGTACTGAAAGACGGCTGCCGCTTCCTTGCGGGGAAGAATACGAAAGACGATGACCTGATCTTCGAGGCCAAGCTGGGTCAGAACCACTGCCAGATCGTTCGCATGACGATTGCGGACGAGATCTCGCAGCCGCGAATAGTTGCGGGCGCGTACTGCGGCAGCCAGTTCGTCCGCCGGCCGAGCGACGTTTTGGATGATGGCGAGTGCTTCTTCGCGCTGGGGACCTGTGAGCTGTTGTTCCATTTGTGTCAATGCTGCCCGAACGACGTCATGATGATGCACCTCCGGTCCGACAGCTTTGACGGCTTCGAGCCAGACGCGGTGGATCAGATCAAGGTCTCCGGGCGTTAAAGCGGGAGGATGGGCCCCAAGATGGTACGAGTCTGTCCTTCCACTGTGACGATAAACAACCAGCCGGAGTTGCTGGCTCTTCGGTTTTTCGGCGCGTTCCCACAGTTCACCCAAGACTCGAGCTTGTTCGTCCGCTGAAAGAGTTGAGGATTCGCCGACGTATACGTCCGACGAGTGCAGCCGTTGTGCAACCGCAATTACGCCGTCGAATACATTCTGAGCTGGCACGATAAGCAGCCGAACAGGACGGCCATATCGTTCTGTCAGCGCGACGACCTGAGAAAACAAATACCGCTCGTCTCGAGTCGAGCTTGTGCCTTCTCCCGCATCTTCGTCGATTCCTAACAGGCGAATGGTGACGACCACCACATCTCGATCGCCCGCGGCCTGAAGTGCACCGACCAGATGCGCCAGAGAATGCGGGTGACGCACGGCCACTAAAACGTTCTCCGGACGGACTTCCACTTGTCCCAGAGAAACGTCCGGTGAGGTCAAGAGTTCGAATGGCTCCTCCTGATCCGCAACCGACGATCTGGATCCCTTGCGGCCAACGGCCATGGAGAGCCCCAAACCGCCGATCAGACTCGCCGCAGCGATCGAGGGAATGTCGCCCAGTAACAGCATGGCCAGTGCGCTCAAACTCACAATGGCACCAACCCCAATCAACCCCACGGGTATTTCACGATCCGACAGCTGTAGGTTAATAGGGGTAGAGAAGGGCTGGGGTTCACGGCGGGTTGTGCGCAAACGAACAATGGCCGCGATCTTCAACAGAAGAGCAGCCGCGATCGAGATTCCATAGGCCCGGCTTAACCAACTTACCTGCGCGCCACTTGCAAAGGTTACAAGCACCGCTGCAGCGGCAGCGACGTTGATGGAGCCGGCTGTGCCGCCGCCAGAGGTCGGACGAGCCAGTTGTTCGGAAAGGGCGCCTCGTGCCGACAGACGTCGCAGTAGTTGTTCCGTATCCTCCAGAGCTGCGTGTGCGGAGGGCACCAACATCAAGAAAGCGGCCGCGAGGACCATAACGATGACCAGACCTTCTGCCAACGCCGGTAGATCCAGATGATGCGCCAAGCCGGAGAGTGGAGTACTCGCCCAAAGCAGTGCCTGGTCCGGAGGCACGAGTAGCACGAACAAGAAGGATGAGAACACGGTGAGGACAAAGACGAAAACAACGATAAAGAAGCTCGTTTGACGCACGGCTTCGAGCCGCGGTGGGGCAAATTCATTCGCTGCACGCGCCAGGGTGCCGCCGCCACCCAGCGCCGGAAGGACAAGAGCGAAGCCGGCAAACAACTCCAATGCCCGTTTAAGCAACGATGCGTTCACAGCACGCCTCTGGAAGGGTGCCAAAGACAGTTCAAGGACGGGGACCCCATGGCGCACGATTGTCGTAGCGCCTAATACGATCAGTGTGAGGATCAGCAGGACGCTAACCCACACCGCTTTCGCGCCAGCAGTCGAGGGGAGTTGGAGACCAAGTCTGGCGCGAGTCCAGAACAGTCCAATCAGTATGATCGCTCCGACAGTGACCAGTTCTTGGATTGTCAGCCGAGCCGTCACGCTCCACTCCGCCATCCAGACGGCGCCAAAGCTGACGGCATACTGCCCGCAGAGCGCACAGGCCAGAGCCACGAGAAGCAGTCGTTCCGTTAGTACCGCTGCTGTTGCAATGTTTGCCACGCGCGGACCGAAAACGCGTTCCGTGCGGCCAATCAGACCACCTGGTATGAAAAAGGCCCAACTCTCAATGTCAATGCAGCGAACCAGCGCGCTTAGCGCACAGGCTACCAGGACGAACCACGGTGCGGATTCTCCGATCACGGAGCGTGCAACCCCGATCACAAAAAAGGCAGCGATGCCTAACTCTGCCAGCGCCATCGCCGTCGCCTTCGAAACCGACATGAACGACAGCAAAGCCGTCGTGGATAAGACGACTCGGACCTGGCGCTTCGGTGTGAGAGGTGGAGCCGTGGATCTCATCAGAAAGTAGCCCGCCTATTACCTAAGATCACCGGCGCCGTTCGAATATGAATTCGTGCGGCGCTCAGTGCTGTCCTGATGAAAGCATAACAGCCAAAGCTCCGCCAAAAGCGTGAAATCTAGGCGCGGACGACTTCGGTAGGTCTGGATGTGCCCACCGCACTTGCCGCGTTGGAATGAAAAAGGGGTGCTGGACACCTGGGGTGTAAAGCTAATCCGTACTGACGAAACAATAAGTGGACATAGATGATACGCTGGAATAAGGTCACATGAAAATTCGAGTCGAATGCTATTCCGGTCACAAAGCCGATCAACGTCCGATCAAGTTCTGGCTCGGGGACGTCGTACTCTTCGTCGAATCCATCGAGGATCAATGGTACGCTCCGGACGACGTGTATTTTCGCGTCGGAGCCGATGACGGTAACACCTACGTTCTCCGCCGCAAGGAAACTAGCGAGGAGTGGACACTGGAGTCGTTCCGTTCTCAAGCCAGCCCCGGACAATTCGATCCCCATTTCGACCCGCCCTCCAACGTTCACTGAACGGGAAGGGAACTCGTTTTTACTGTAGCCACGGTCTATAGGCCTGTGAAGTATACGCATTTGATTACGTCTGGGTAACGAACTCCCCTCTCAAGGAACTGCGCCGATAAGTCCTTTGTTTTCGAGGGCGCAGTTTCTTGTGTGTTTTGGCGCTGGCCAGCAGGACAGCTCTGGATACTCCTTGGCAAAGGAGGGGTGGCTGCGCCCCTTAAGAAAATGTCGCGAAGCCACCATACGGGCGCAGACGGTGTGGTTCGTTCAAGAGAAATTGTTTTGGAGTTTGAACGAACCACCCCGTCCGCGCCTTTCAAAGGAACGGGGATATTTCTTGATGGCGCGTCCACCCCTCCTTTGCCAAGGAGGGGAATTCGCTTCAAGTCAGCTTCGGCAACAATCAAATGCGTATAACTTCACAGCGCTGTGTAGCCGCAACCAAAATCTGAGCCGCGAATTGCACGAATGACGCGAATGGGCCGCACAGAATTCCTGCAGGTCTATAGGCTGTCTATAAGCCGTTACTACTCCGGTTGGTCCGGTTTCTTCCTGTCCAGAAGGCCACCGAGAATTCCTTTGATGGTGCTGGCTGGCTTCTGTCCGGTTGGCTGCTCCTGACTTTTGTCTTTCTTTTCCACGAACGCGCCGATCACGCCGGGCAGCAGTCTCTTTTTCTGTATCTCGACGAACGCTTGAACGTCTGGCGCAAACTTCGGTTGCCTGAAACTGCCTGTCATGACTGCGGGGATCACCAGTTCGCCCGCACTGTTCGAGAGCGCGGTGGTCATGTAGCCGCCCACTCGCGTGCCGCCCACTCTGTCACTGAACGCCTTCGAAAGGACGGCCGACACCTTCAGGTTGAGAACTTCGGTAGCCAGGTCTGCCGTGCCGCTCGCGGCGAGATTGCCAATGGCGAGTTGCGCTTGCAGGTCGTTTGTCTGAGCGATGCCGTCCTTTACGGCAATCCGGCCAGTCAAACGCAGGACATCCGTGAAATTCTGGTTCCCCGGGGTGGGTGCCGAGAAACCGCCGATCGTGGCGATCTCGTGCCCCGCGTCGAATCCGGCGATGCGCAGTGCGTTGAAATCCAGATCCATGTTGCCGTTCAGCGCTCTGGCGAGGTCTTGCGAACTCAGGGATTGGAGTGGGCCGGCAGCGTGCAGGTCGAGATTGAGCGTGCCCGCACCGTTAATCTGGTTGAGTCCGGTCATGCCGTATGCTTTGGCGATCGATTGGACTTCCGGCAATGTCGCTCCCGGAGCACGCAGCGCGACATCGATCACGGGTGATTTTGAAGTGTATTGGCGAAGGGCGAGGCGGCCCGTCACCGTGGTTTTTCCGGATGTGGCAGCGAATTCGTTAGAACGGATCTCACTGGGTGAGAGCGCCAGATCCAGCGCTTTCACCTCCACGCGTTGCGGAATGTCCTTGCCGGAAATCTGCAGGTTGCGTCCGGCTATGGTGCCGGTCAGCGCGGGGTTTGTGGCCGGCCCTCGTGCCAGCAGGTTTGCGCTGACACGTCCTGCAACGGTTGTGCCGGGAGCAAAAGCCACACCAAACGCTGATGCGAGACGGGCGATCTCGGCGATCGACACATCCTGCGACTTGATGTTCAAGTTGAGATTGGGCGGCGTGCTGTTCGTATTTACAGAACCTGTAACAGACAACGGCGTCTCTCCGAGGTGGAGCGTCGCGCTGTTGATCGTGAGGATTCCGTCCGCCAGCTGCTCAGCCAAATTGTAATCAAGCGTGATGGGATATCCGATATCGACGCCATTGAACCGCGCTTTTTCGAGTTTCAGGTTGCCGGCTGCATTAAGCGTACCGGACTGATTTGTAATCTGAGTTTCGGCGGACAAAAAACCTGCGGCTTTCGAGAGGCTTTCGGTATTGAGGAACTTCTTAAGGCCGTCCATCCCGACTTTATTCAGACTGAGCGTTCCGCGAAAGGGAGTCCGCGCGGGATTATCTTCCGATACCGGTCCACCGGTTCCTTTGAGACGCAGTTCCTGTGCGGTTTCACCCTGCACGTGCACGGCGAGATCGAACGAGAAAGGCCGCCCTGCCGCGTAATTGAGAAGCGTCAGATCGATGTGGTCGAAGACTGTGCGCGCCTGCCGCTGCTGTAGATTGGTCATGGCCACCTGCCCGTCACGCACGGTCAGCCGGTCCAGAGCGAAAGCGTTTTTTGTACCTTGAGGCGGAGCAGCGGATTTGCCGGCAGCGGCGGCTCCGAGAGTCGCGTAGTTCCAGACACCTTGTTTGTTCTTTACCAATTCCACATTCGGGCGCTGCAGTTCGAGCGATTGAACCTTCACATCGCCTCTGAGCAGGGAAAAGAGGCTGACCCGAACATCCAGCTTTTTCGCTCGAATGAAGGGCATCTGTCCGCCGAAGCTGGGGTCCTCTGCAATGACCGGTTCGTCCACCTGGAACCGAAGTGGCAGCAGCCCCAGTGTCATTTTGCCCAGAGTTACTTTTCTTTCAAGCTGCCGTTCGAGTTGTGCCTGAATAAGGCCGCGGTACTGATTTACATCCACGAACAGCGAGAGGGCTGCCAATACCAGCGCGATCAGCACGACAACGATTGCAAAAACAAAACCGATTTTTCGCATCGAACCTCCAGATACTCAATGCTACCGCGGCGCCGAAAAGTTTGAAGAGCAATTCACGAGCGGAGCAACACGCGGAGTTCATTTTCGTTGACGCTTGCTTGCTCCGCATCCACCGAGTGAGCTAGCCTGTCTTGCCATGAGTTCACAACTAAACAAATACAGTTCTCACATTACGCGGCCCAAGTCCCAGGGCGCTTCGCAAGCGATGCTCTATGCTACCGGATTTTCCGAAGAGGATCTGGACAAGCCACAAGTGGGTATCGCAAGTGTTTGGTACGAAGGGAATCCGTGCAACATGCATCTGCTGCGGCTCGCGGAAAAGGTGAAGGAGGGCGTCAAGACGGCAGGACTTGTGGGTTTGTGTTTCAACACCATTGGCGTGAGTGACGGCATCGCCATGGGCACGGACGGAATGAGCTTTTCTCTCCAGTCGCGCGACCTCATCGCCGATTCGATCGAAACTGTCATGAGCGCTCAATGGTACGACGCGAACATCTCGATTCCCGGTTGCGACAAGAACATGCCCGGCTGCGTCATGGCCATGGGCCGGCTTGATCGCCCCGCTCTCATGATCTATGGCGGCACAATTCGCGCAGGTTCACATGGCGGCCAAAAGCTCGATGTCATATCTGCATTTCAGAGCTACGGCGAATATCTCTCCGGGAACATCGACGAACAACGGCGCAAGGAAATCATTCACTATGCGTGCCCTGGCGCCGGAGCCTGCGGAGGCATGTACACGGCGAACACCATGGCATCCGCGATTGAGGCGTTGGGTATGTCCCTGCCGTATAGCTCCTCCACGCCGGCCGAAGACCCACTCAAGCTTGACGAATGCCTGCGCGCTGGCGCGGCGGTCCGAAATCTTTTGGAACTCGATCTGAAACCGCGCGGCATCATGACGCGCGAGGCGTTCGAGAATGCGATGGTGCTCGTCACTGCCCTCGGCGGGTCCACGAATGCCGTGTTGCACTTGATTGCCATGGCTCGATCGGTGAACGTCGCTCTGACCATCGACGACTTCCAACATGTCAGCGATCGTGTGCCATTGCTGGCAGATTTCAAACCGAGTGGCAGTTATGTAATGGAGGACCTGCATCGCGTCGGCGGCGTTCCAGCCGTACTCAAGATGCTGCTTGAGGAGGGACTGCTCCAGGGCGACTGCATGACCGTAACCGGGAAAACTCTCCGAGAAAACGTAAAAGACGTACCCGGCTTATCATCTGGCCAGCAGATCGTGCGGGCGTTCGCCAATCCGCTGAAGCAGACGGGGCACATACAAATCTTGAAGGGAAATTTGGCGCCAGAGGGTGCGGTTGCAAAGATCACCGGTAAGGAAGGGCTGCGCTTCTCGGGTCCTGCCAGAGTTTACGACTCCGAGGAAAACATGCTGCACGCTCTGGAGCGCAAAGAAGTCCACAAAGGCGACGTGATTGTCATCCGCTATGAAGGGCCGAAGGGCGGTCCCGGCATGCCCGAGATGCTCACTCCAACATCCGCGGTCATGGGCGCCGGCCTGGGAAAGGATGTTGCGCTGATTACTGACGGCCGCTTCTCCGGCGGCTCGCATGGATTTATCGTCGGGCACGTCACGCCGGAAGCACAGGAAGGCGGACCGATCGCTCTGATCCGCACGGGCGATCCCATCTCAATCGATGCCGAAAAGAACATGCTTACCGTCGAGTTATCCGAACAGGAGATGGCCGCTCGCCGTAAAGCCTGGCGGATGCCGCCATATAAAGCTTCGCGCGGCACGCTCGCCAAGTACATTCGTCTCGTCAAGAACGCCAGCTTTGGCTGCGTTACCGATGAATAGGGGGACAGACCATATGAAAAAGATTCTAGGCATCCTTACCGCGTCCGCAGCGCTCGCTACACACCTGACCGTTTTCGAATGGGTTGTTCGATAATCAATTCAAGCTTCAAAATGGAGAATCACATGGACGAAAAAGCGTTGTTTCTGAGGTTCTGGAAGAAGGAAGCGCCCGCCACTCGCAAAGTGATATCACGGATTCCTCAGGAGCGGTCCGACTACCGAGCGGATCCAAAGGCCCGTAACGCCCGCGAAATCGCGTGGCTGATCGTTCGAGAGGAAACGGTCCTTGTCGAAGGGCTCGAGAAGGGTGCGTTCGAGTGGGTCGAAGTCCCGGCGCCTGCCACGGTGAAGGAAATTCTCGATACTTACGATCAATGCCACGACGACATTACCAGAAGACTCGAGCGCATCGCATCGTCACGATTGGAACAGCACATCCCATTCTTGTTTGGAGGCAAGGAAGTGATGAAAGAAACCGGGCACGACTACACCTGGGGCTTTCTGCTCGACACGATTCATCACCGCGGTCAGCTTTCCACGTACCTGCGTCCCATGGGTTCGACCGTACCTGCGATTTACGGGCCGAGCGCCGACGAGTCTATGTAATCGAGGAGCCGCGTGTCGCTTGTCACCGTGCTGGCGGTTTGCCCTGAGGGCTGCCTCCTTCATGCGGTCTGTTCCGTAGTGAGTCCAAGCTCTTGGATCATTTTTTCTCGCAGACGGAACTTCTGAATCTTTCCGGTAACGGTCATCGGAAACTCGGTCGTGAAACGGATATAGCGCGGAATCTTATACGTCGCGATCTGCCCGCGGCAATAATCGCGAATTTCTTCTTGTGTTGCGGTCTCTCCTTCGCGCAACCGGATCCAGGCACACACTTCCTCGCCGTACTTGGAGTCCGGCACTCCGATAACCTGCACGTCGCTGATCTTGGGGTGCGCATGCAGGAATTCCTCGATCTCGCGCGGATAGATGTTCTCGCCGCCACGAATGATCATGTCTTTCAGCCGCCCCACGATGTTCACGTATCCATCCTCGCGCATGGCGGCGAGGTCGCCCGTGTGCATCCAGCGGGCGGAATCGATGGCGAGAGCCGTCGCCTCGGGATCGTTCCAATAGCCAAGCATCACGGAATACCCGCGCGTGCACAGTTCGCCCGGCTCTCCGCGGGGCACGGCTGCGCCCGTGCGAGGATCGACGATCTTGCACTCGATGTGGGGATGAACGGTTCCAACCGTGGCGACGCGCGCTTCGAGCGGATCATCCACAGAGGACTGAAAGGAAACCGGCGAGGTTTCCGTCATCCCGTAGCAGATCGTCACCTCGGGCATGTGCATGCGCTCCGTCACCTGGCGCATCACGTCAATCGGACATGGCGCGCCCGCCATGATACCGGTTCGGAGCGAGTCGATGCCGTACCGCGAAAACGCTGGATGTTCTAGCTGAGCAATGAACATCGTCGGCACGCCATAAAGGGAGGTACACCGTTCCTCCTCTACCGCCCGCAAACACGCTTCGGCATCGAATGACTCGGCCGGCAGCACGATGGCGCTTCCATGCGTCAGTGCCGCGAGGCTCCCCAGGACGCAACCGAAGCAGTGATAGAACGGCACCGGCAGGCAGATGCGATCGTTCGTGGTGTAGCGGAGCCGCTCTCCAACGAAGAAGCCGTTATTGAGGATATTGTGGTGTGACAGCGTCGCTCCTTTTGGCGCGCCGGTGGTGCCTGACGTGTACTGAATGTTTATCGAGTCGTCAAACTGCAACGCCGATTCCCGCTCGCGTAAACGGGACTCTCGAACGCTCTCGCCTTGAACCGCCAGCTCGTGCCAGGTGATGCCGCCTTGCTCACGATCTGGGCCCAGATACACAACCGTCCGCAACGACGGGAGTTTCGGCGCCAGCTCATTCAGCATTGCGACGTAATCCCCGTCGCGGAAACGGCGGGCAGCAATAAGAATGGATACGCCGGATTGCTGAAGCGCATACTCGAGCTCCCGTAGCCGGTAGGCGGGGTTGATGTTGACTGTGATGGCGCCAACTTTCGCCAACGCATATTGTGCGATCAGCCACTCGGCACAATTCGGGCTCCAGATACCGACACGGTCGCCAGGCTCAACTCCCAGCGCCAGCAGGCCGCACGCGATGCGCTCGGCCTCACGATGCAGCTCGCTATAGGTGTAACGGACTCGCTGGTGGCATGAAATGAGCGCGTCGCGCTCTCCGCACGCGACGGTGATGCGGTCGAGACACTCGCCGATGGTCTCTCCGAGCAGCGGAATGTGTGACGGACCATGAACGTAGGAGCGAGTCATACCCACCTTAGCTACCGAATTGGCCGAAGCAGCGTTCGGAGCGCATCGATGCGCCCGCCAGAACCCACGAGAAGTCCATCAGGGAATTTGCGGTAGGCAAGAATATTCCGGTAGACCTTCTGGTACGACATCGAATTCAGGCCCAATCCCGCGAGGTACTGCAGGCGCATATTCAAGTCTTTGTTGATCTGAGCGTTCGCGAGCAACGGTCTGAGTTCCGATGCTCTTCCCGCATAGGTCGCGAGCACTTCTACGGCGGAATGAAATCCGACCTCGCTGATCGACGCAGACACAGCAGTGTAGCCGGGGCGCTCCAGACGCTGCTGCAGTTCATCCACATTGATCAAGGTCGCGTCTGCCTGGCCGATCAGGACCAGGTCATAGCCGTCCCCATTGAGGTTGTTGCTCCAAAGGGTGCCGTTTGGAAAAACTTCGAAAAAGGTTGCCAGTTCCGTTTTGATTGTTTCGGGATCGCTATCGTAAATAGGAAGCCACTGCGCCACGACGCCGCCAGGGTTCAGATGGCTTTTCACGAGCTCGTAGTACTCCTTCGAGTACAGCG
>WNGG01004833.1_pt1 | contig 20692 bp, 19 predicted proteins | sample 5400661 | NCBI WGS metagenome assembly WNGG01 (sample SAMN13153372, study PRJNA577476) | soil metagenome | isolation source: 100 cm soil or saprolite under Garry oak tree replicate 1 | place: USA:California | collected 2016-06-15
TGCCATTGTGATCGTGGGCGATCGCGCCTCGGTGGAAGGTCCTCTGAAGGCCACCGGTATCGCGCCGATAACGATCCTCGATATTGACGGCAATCCAACATCAGGCAGCGGCTCCACTAACAAACCCGGAAACTGATAACTGCAATGGCAGAAGCCCGCGCGTAACAACGGCGTCGGTATTTCGGAGTCTTCGGTCCACCATCCGAGTCGCTAACAGTCGGGCCCCTCGCTCAGGCACATTAGGGCCTCCAGAGCGGGAGCCGCTCGCTTAAGCCGAAGTCGCAAGAAAGCCGAGCAAAACGCTTAGTTCAAAAAGGTTTTTGGTGACGGGCGGGTTAGGGGCGTGATAATATTCTGCGCGTCATGCATGGCGATGTCATCATCATCCGACTGGTCTTTACTGGGATTCTCGTTGCTGCCGGTTACATTCTCCGGCCGGTTCCTGGTAACCCCTGGATCTCGGCGGTCATCGGCGCGCTCATTGCCGCCTGCATCATATTATTCGAGCTACGAATTCGCCGGGCCACGCTGAAAACCCTGATTGGCGCGGCGGTCGGCTCAATCATGGGAATCGTTGGAGCTTATCTGATCGCCTCGCTGATTATGAGGCAGGAATCGATGCCTCACGAGGTCAGAACGTTCCTCACTTTGGCCCTGGTGTTCTTCATGGCTTACGTCGGGCTGATGGTGGGCGCCGCGAAAGGCGACTACATTGAGCTCTCGGCGCTGGGCGGAATCTTTTCCGACAAAGCGGCGAAGCGCGATCTGAAGATTCTTGATACGTCAGTGATCATCGACGGCCGCATTGCCGACGTGGCGGAAACGGGTTTTCTGACGGGCACGCTCATTATTCCGCAATTCATCCTGCGCGAGCTGCAACAGGTTGCCGACTCTCCCGATTCGTCGAAGCGGCAGCGCGGACGTCGCGGTCTGGACATGCTCAATCGTTTGCGGAACAACAGCTCGCTCGACATTCAGATTGTGGAAACTGATTTTCCCGCCGTGCGCGAAGTAGATCTCAAACTGATCGAGTTGGGCAAGCAGCTCGATGCCGTGATCGTCACCAACGATTTCAATCTCAACAAAGTTTCTCAGCTTCGCGGCGTCAGCGTGCTCAACATCAACGAGCTGGCCAATGCGCTCAAGCCCGTCGTGCTTCCCGGCGAAGCGATGCGCGTCTTCATTTTGAAAGAGGGCAAAGAGTATAACCAGGGCGTTGCGTATCTTGACGACGGCACCATGGTCGTGGTTGATAACGCGCGCCGGTTGATTGGCCGGAACACCGATATCGCGGTGACCAGCGTGCTGCAAACCACGGCGGGCAAGATGATTTTTGGCCGTCTGTGGGAAGAGCCGGAAAATGGCAGCGGCAATGGCGAACATCGCACCAACGGTGCGCGCCGCTCGCGAGAAACGCGGAACTCATCGGGGCCCGTCAGAATCACCGATCATAGCGAGCCCGTAACTGAGTAGAGGAAACAGTGACAAGTGACGCGTGACAAGTGACGAGTCGGGGAAGTCGAGGAAGAAACCTTCCCGTCACTTGTCACTCTCATCACTTGTCACTTTTCTTATGAACGTTGCAATCATCGCCGCCGCCGGACAGGGCACACGGATGAGCGGCAAGCGAGCCAAACAGTTTCTGGAGCTCGCAGGCATTCCAATCATCATTCACACGCTCAGGCGTTTCGAGCAGTGTGAGGTCATTCAGGAAATCATAGTCGTTCTACCAGCACAGGAATCGGCGGAATTCCTGTCTCTTGCCGACAAATATGGATTGCGAAAACTTGCGAAGGTTGTGCCCGGCGGTATCACCCGAGCCGAGTCAGTGCTGCGCGGTCTGCGTGGAGTACGCGAGGCTACCGCCGAAATCGTTGCGGTGCACGACGGCGTTCGTCCCTTTGTAACCCCGGAAGAGATCACACGCACCGTCGAGGCCGCACGCGCGCACGAGGCGGCGATTCTGGTTGCACCGGTGACTGACACCGTCAAAGAAATTGAGAGCGAACAAGTAACGCGGACTTTGAAGCGCGGGCAAGTGCGTCGGGCCCTTACCCCGCAGTGCTTTCGCTATTCTGTGTTGCGTCGCGCTTATGAACAGGCAGACGTCCTCGATCCGGAACTGACCGACGACAGCGTGCTCGTCGAGCGGCTTGGCACAAAGGTGGCCATCGTAGAAGGCAACCCGCGCAACATCAAGATTACGCAGCTGCAAGATCTGGCGATTGCAGAAGTCCTCTTAAGAGAAACAGGTCAGTAGTCAGTGGTCGGTAGTCAGTGGTGGTTGCTGGGCCCTGGTCGATTGTCGGAAACCATTCGGTCACTCAATGACCTCAGCCAAGGGAGGACAAAATGGAAAGGACGGGTTTTGAAAAGCTACGTGTTTACGCTTGTCGGAAGAATTGACGGATGAGATATGGGACATTGTTCTCACGTGGGATTACTTTGCAAAAGACACAGTTGGCAAACAGGTAGTACGTGCGGCTGATAGTATCGGCGCCAATATTGCCGAAGGCTGCGGACGCGGTCGCTATCTGGATAACCGCCGCTTTGTCAGGATAGCACGAGGCTCATTAAACGAGACCAAGCATTGGCCGCGCAGAGCTTACAAGCGAACGCTCCTGATGAAGAAGCAAATTGATAGTTTGAAACCTATCATCGACGACTTAGCGCCGATGCTAAACGCCTATCTGAAATCGATTGGACGCGAGGCAGTAAGCAAGTGAGTCGCCGTAAGAACTGCCCAATGAAAGTTGAATGACTGCGGACTACTGCCCACTGACCACCGACTTATTCCATATGTTTCGCATCGGCATCGGTCATGACACGCACCGCCTGGTTGAAGGGCGCCAGCTCGTGCTCGGTGGCGTTCAGGTAGCGTCTGAGCGCGGTGGCGACGGCCATTCTGATGCTGATGCGCTTTCGCATGCGCTTGCCGACGCTATCCTCGGCGCGCTCTGTGAAGGCGATCTCGGCGTGCATTTCCCGGATCACGATCCGCAATGGAAGGATGCCGACGGTCTGCAGCTTCTTTCGCGCGTCATGTGGCTGGCCGGTGAGCGCGGTTTTCACGTTGTGAACGTTGATGCAATAGTGAGCCTGGAAAATCCCAAGCTGCGTCCTTACGTCGTGACGATGAGAGAAAAGATCGCTGAGATTCTCGGGATTGAAGTTGGCTGTGTGAGCATCAAGGCGAAGACCGGCGAGGGACTCGACGCTGTGGGCCAGGGCCTGGCAGTGACCGCGCAGGCAATTGTCTTGCTGTCGAGCAACTGAGAGGTGCAATTGAGGCCGCAGGACGTTATTCGCAAGAAGCGTGATGGGGAACAGCTCTCGCGCGAAGAGATCCAGTTCTTCATCGAAGGCGTGACTCGCGGTCAGATAGCCGACTATCAGGTCAGCGCGCTGTTGATGGCCATTTACCTCAATGGCATGAACCAGGATGAACAGCAGGCGCTGACCGAAGCAATGCTCAACTCAGGAATCATTCTCGACCTCTCTGACATTGCCAAACCAAAAGCTGACAAGCATTCCACCGGCGGGGTGGGCGATAAAACGTCGCTGCTAATCGCGCCGCTCGTGGCCGCGTGCGATGTGTGTGTGCCGATGATCTCGGGCCGTGGTCTGGGTCACACCGGCGGCACGCTCGACAAACTCGAATCGATTCCGGGGTTTAGAGTTAATCTTTCAATACCGGAGTTTCGTCGCGTGCTGGAAAGAGTCGGCTACGTGATGAACGGTCAGACCGGGGAAATTGCGCCCGCGGACAAAAAACTCTACGCGCTACGTGACGCAACCGCCACGATTGAAGCGATCCCTTTGATTGTCGCGTCAATTATTTCGAAGAAAGGCGCAGCCGGTCTGGACGCAATGGTGATTGATGTCAAAGTTGGCAGCGGCGCGTTCATGCGTGATGAAACGCGGGCGAAAGAGTTGGCCCATGCACTGGTGGGCACGGGGAACTCCTGCGGCATTCGCACGCGCGCCTTGCTGACGGACATGAATCAGCCGCTCGGCCGCGCGGTAGGACATGCGGTTGAAGTGCAGGAGTGCCTGAATCTCCTACGCGGAAAGATCGACGACGGCGCGCGCCCGGTGCTTGATCTCTCAATCGAACTGTCGGCGCACATGTTGGTCCTGTCCCGCGTAGACGAGTCGCTCGACGCCGCGCGGGCTCGTTTGCAACGCGCTTTGGATTCGGGCGCGGCGCTCGAGCGCTTTCGCCAAAACGTTGAAGCGCAAGGTGGCGAGCCGCGCGTCTGCGATGACCCTGATCGCTTTCTGCCTTTGGCACGTGAGTCAGTTAAGGTAGAATCGCCGCGCTCCGGATTTGTAAGGAGCGTAAATACCACTGAAGTTGGCCACGCAATTGCAGCCATTGGCGGCGGGCGCATACGCGTTGAAGACTCGATAGATCCATCGGTCGGTTTCATCACCGAAGTAAAGATCGGCGATCACCTCAAGAGCGGGGAAGCGATAGGCGCCGTGCAATGTAAAGACGTTGTGAAAGGTAACGAGGCGGCGGCGCTGATTCAGGGGGCGTACGAAGTCGGAGATGAACCGCCAGGGGAAATACCACGACTGGTAAGAGAGGTAATCAACGAATGAGTTTCAAGTTCTTGATGCTCGCTGGGCTATTGTGCGTGCTCGCTCTCGCGGGACCGGCGTGCCACCGCCAAGTTTATTCTGCCGATGACAAATCCAAGATTCATGTCGGTATAGTTTTTGATATTGGCGGCAAAGACGATCGTTCATTCAATGCGGCTGCTTTTGCCGGCGTCAAATGTGCGGAAACCGGAAAATGGCCCCACGGCGAAAACTGCGGGAAGCCGGCGCTGGACATTGTGCTGCGCGATATCGAACCCGGCAATCCAACGTCGATCGCCAAGAGCCAACGTCGCATCGCTGATCTTTAAAGAGCACGAAGGGTCATATCTCGTTGGCCTACTTGCGGCCAAGACGTCTAAGACGGGAACTATTGGCTTTCTGGGCGGCATGGATATTGGTTTGATCCATCGCTTTGAAAAAGGTTACGAAGAGGGCGCACAGTCTGTGAATCCGAAAATCCACGTCATTCAAAATTATGTCGGCGTTACTGATACCGCATGGAATAATCCCGGCAAAGGCAAAGAACTGGCGCTGGCCCAGGTTAGCAAGGGCGCGGATGTGATCTTCACTGCTGCGGGAAATTCAGGTCTCGGCGCCTTCGACGCAGTCGAGCAGGCAGGCAAGGTGAACGGGCGTGCGACCCATTTCGTGATTGGAGTTGACTCTAACCAGAACATGCTCAAGCCTGGCTTTGTGCTGACTAGCATGGTCAAGCACGTCGACAACGCCGTCTACCAGATTGTCGAGGATGTAGTCAACCGCCGGTTTCAGGGCGGTCTGCACATCTTCGGCCTGGACAAGGACGGCGTAGGTTACGCGATGGACCAGTACAACAAAGACCTGATTACTCCCGAAATGATTCAGGAAGCGGAAACAGCGAAGAAGAAGATAATCGCGGGGCAAATAAAGGTTACGGATGCGATGATGAAATGAAAGCGATCTTTGGTCTTTGATCTTTGGTGTTTGCAATTCAAAGGAGCAACTAGCATGGCTAGGACCAACTTTGAGAATCTGAGGATCTATGAGCTTTCTGAAATTCTGTCCGATAAGATTTGGGAGATCGCCCTTGGATGGAAGCCATTTGCCAGGGATACGGTTGGTAAGCAGATCGTTAGGGCCGCGGATAGCATAGGTGCAAACATTGCCGAGGGCAGCGGCAGAGGAAGTACGCAAGACAACCGCAGGTTCATGCGGATGGCACGAGTGGTGCTAAAGGACAAAGATCAAAGACCAAAGATCAAAGATCAACAAGCTGAACCCACGACAGTGTTAGAACTTAGAAACATAACAAAGCATTTTGGCGACGTGCTTGCCAACGACCGAATAAACATCAAGGTCGAGGCAGGAACGATCCATGCCATTGTCGGTGAAAACGGCGCGGGCAAATCAACCGCGATGCGCATCGCCTATGGCTTTTACACGGCTGACAGCGGCGAGATCCTGATTGACGAACAGGTTTGTCAGATTGCTACACCACACGATGCGATCGCGCGCGGCGTGGGCATGGTCCATCAACATTTCATGTTGGTCGCGCCCATGACCGTAGCGGAAAACATTGTGTTGGGAGCTGAACCGGGGAGCGAAGTCGCGCTCGATCTTGCCAGAGCAGCCTCTGAAATTCGCAAACTTTCCGAAGAGTTTAGGCTCGCTGTTGATCCTAATGCTGTCGTCGAGAATCTCTCCGTCGGCCAGCAGCAGCGCGTTGAACTCTTGAAAGCACTCTACCGCCACGCCCAGTTGTTGATCCTCGACGAACCGACCGCTGTGCTGACACCGCAGGAGGTCGAGGAGTTTTTCGCAATCCTGCGGCGCATGCGCGAGCAGGGAAAGACCGTTGTCATCATCACGCACAAGCTATCGGAAGTGCTGGCGATTTCCGACGAGGTTACAGTGATGCGCGACGGTCGCGTTGTCGGCCGTCTCCAAACAAAGGAGACCAATGCCGCCGAGTTGGCGCGCCTGATGGTCGGTCGCGAAGTGCTGTTGCGGGTCGACAAACCAGAAGCAAAGATCGGCGCGACGAAGCTGAGCGTCCGCCACCTGTCAGTCAGCACCAAAGATGGTAGCACGCGCGTAGACAAAGTGTCGTTTGAAGTTCGCGCCGGCGAGATCGTCGGTGTTGCGGGCGTCGAAGGCAACGGCCAAACCGAATTAATTGAAGCGCTTTCCGGATTGGTCGAATCGTCGCAGATTTCCGGCGCAGTCAGGTTTGAAGGCAAAGACATTACTCGTTTGGGCGCTCGCTTGCGTCGAGAACTGGGCATCGCGCACATTCCAGAGGACCGGCACCGGCGCGGTCTGCTGCTGGAGTTTGATCTCGCGGAGAATTCGATTCTCGGAGTGCACTATCGGAAGCCGGTAGTTGCCTATGCCGGCGACATCTTTCTCGACAACGCCGCAATACGCCGCCGCGCCAATGAGATCATCGAAGCGTTTGACGTGCGCCCGGCAAACCCCGATCTGCCCGCCCGTTCGCTCTCAGGCGGCAATCAGCAAAAACTGATCATCGGGCGCGAGTTTGATCTTCATCCAAAGCTCCTGCTGGTTTCGCAACCAACTCGTGGCGTGGACATCGGCGCGATCGAGTTCATTCATCGCAAGCTCGTCGCACTTCGCGATGCCGGTTGCGCGGTGTTGTTGGTATCGGCTGAGCTTGAAGAGGTGACGTCACTGTCTGATCGCTTGCTGATCATTCACGAAGGGCGAATTGTTGGCGAAGTGGATCCGAAAACGGCTACGAATGAAGAGATCGGTTTGATGATGACCGGTGGACATTGATGAAACTTCTGCGCGAACTGATGTTTCCCTTAATCGCCGTGCTCGCGGCGTTTGTAGTCGGCGGGATCCTGGTTCTGATCGTCGGCGATAGTCCGATTGAGACTTACAAGCTGCTGCTTGGCAGCGCGCTCTCGTGGCCAGACGGCATTGGGTACACGCTCTTCAATGCCACCCCGCTGATCTTTACCGGGCTCGCAGTGCTGGTCGGTTTTCGCTGCGGTCTGTTCAACATCGGGTGCGAAGGGCAACTTTACGTCGCGGCCTTCGCGACCGCTTGGGTGGGGATCACTTATGCCAGCCTGTCGGCCTGGTTGCTCCTGCCGCTGTGTTTTCTCGCGGCAATATTCACCGGCGCCGTTTGGGCCGCAATCCCGGGTGTGCTGAAGGCCCGTTTTGGATCACACGAAGTCATCAATACGATCATGCTGAATTTCATCGCGGTCGCGCTGGTCGGTTATTTCACTCAATATCACTACCGGACACCGGGAGATCCGATCATGCAAACCAGCACGATCGGACCTGGGGCCCATATCGCGCGTCTTGGAGCCTTTGTGCCCGGCCTGCCTGAACGCATTCCGCTCAATCTGGCCTTCGTGTTCGCTTTGATTGCCTGTCTAGTGGTCTATCTATTTCTCTGGCGCACGAAGTGGGGTTATGAAATCCGCGCGACCGGCAGCAATCCCACGGCCGCGGAGTACGGCGGCATTTCAATTCGCAAACAGATCGTTTTGGCGATGGCGGTGTCGGGCGCACTCGCAGGCATGGTCGGAATCAATGAAGTGCTTGGCTATCGCTATCGCTACTATGACGGCTTTTCCGCGCACTACGGTTTCTTTGGCATCGCGGTTGCTCTTCTGGGTCGCAATCATCCCGTCGGTGTGCTGCTTTCGGCGCTGCTGTTCGGCATGCTGATTCGCGGTGGCATTTTCGTCGATGCGTTTACGAACAACATCACAAAAGATCTCGTGGACATCCTGCAGGGCATCATCATTCTATTCGTTGCCGCAGAGGCCTTCTTCCGAGGGCCAATCAGCAGGTACGGTTTGCTAAGGCGCTCGAAGGTGTGAAGCAATGAGAGAGCTCTTCACGGCATCGCTCATTTGGTCAACTATGCGGTTGGCTACACCGCTGGTCCTGGCCGCGTTGGGCGGAATGTTTTCCGAGCGTTCGGGCGTCGTCAATATCGCGCTGGAGGGAACAATGCTGGCTGGAGCATTCAGCGCCGCCGCCGTTACCTACGCGGTGGGCAATCCGTGGATCGGATTGCTCGCGGGCATAGGCGCGGGCTTGCTGATTGCCGCGATCCACGCGCTGGCCTGCATTCGTTACCAAGCGAATCAAGTGGTGAGTGGCACCGCGATCAACATTTTGATGGTTGGCGTGCCTGGATTTTTGAGTGGCGCATTTTTTCTGTCTTCCGGTTCAACGCCGCAGTTGCCCAGGGAGCAACTGATCCCCAACACGCCGATCGTCATTGCCGCGCTGATGGTGCCGCTCTCGTGGTACGTGCTGTACCGGACGCCGTTTGGTTTGCGTCTGCGTTCGGTTGGCGAGAATCCTGAAGCTGCGGACGCGGCGGGCGTCAGCGTCGAGCGGATCAGATACACCGGTGTGTTGCTGTCGGGTGTGTTGGCGGGCATCGGCGGAGCGTATCTTTCGATCGGACAGTCGTCGCTCTTTACCAGAAACATGACGTCCGGTCGAGGATTCATCGCCCTGGCCGCATTGATTTTCGGGAAATGGCGCCCGCTGCAAACGATGCTCGCGTGCCTGTTGTTTGGTTTTACTGAAGCCGTGTCGATTCAGATGCAGGGAGTGGTTAAGCTGCCTTCAGGGGAGGACATTCCGGTTCAGTTCATTCAGATGGTGCCGTACATTTTAACGATTGTCGTGCTGGCCGGCTTCATCGGACACTCGCGGCCGCCGCGCGCTATCGGGTTGCCCTACCAAAAGGAACGATGAACGTGTTTGGAAGCAAAACGATGACTAATGCGCAAGCGCCATCCGATCTATATTCGCGCGCCGCGCAAGCCGCGCAAACTATTCGCGACCGTGCCGGTAAAGACGCGCGCGTCGCGATCATTCTGGGCAGTGGGCTCGGCGACTTTGCCGACGACTTCCAGGATGCGCTGGCGATTCCTTACCAGGAGATACCCGGGTTTTCGACTTCAACTGCCGCGGGCCACGCCGGGCGGCTGGTCAGGGGCAAAGTAGATCACGTGCCGGTCATCGCGATGCAGGGACGCGTTCATTTCTACGAAGGTTATTCGCTCGAGGAAGTCACGTTTCCGATTCGCGCCTTCAATCTGCTGGGAATCAAGACGCTGGTTTTGACTAACGCGGCCGGCGGGATCGACGTCCAGTTGAGCCAGGGGGCGTTGATGCTCATCAGCGATCATCTGAACCTTATGGGCATAAATCCCCTTCGTGGTCCGAATGACGATCGCTTCGGCCCCCGTTTTCCCGACATGACCGCGGTCTATTCGCGCGAGTTGCAGGAGATTGCGATCGATGAGGCGCGCGCGATGGGCGTCGAGCTGCGCCGTGGCATCTACGCGGCGCTTCCGGGCCCAAGTTACGAAACGCCCGCCGAGATTCACATGCTGCGCGGTTTCGGCGCCGACGCCGTCGGCATGAGCACCGTGCCCGAGGCGATCGTGGCGCGCCAGATGGGCATAGACGTGCTGGGAATCTCGTGCATCACAAACATGGCCGCCGGCATCAGCGACCAGGCAATCAATCACGAAGAGGTTTTGGAAACGGGCCGTCGTGTGCGCGCGACATTTGCGCAGTTATTGCGACGCGTTATAGTTCGATTGCCGAGTTAGAGAATAATTCTCTGTGCTTCCTCTGTGTTCTCTGTGTCTCCGTGGTGAAATCTACCGAATACAAACACTCACCACCGAGAACACAGATTTTACACGGAGAGTTGAGCAACATCAGCGCTCTATGAACGAATCTGTAAATCTGATTATTGGCATTAGCGGCGGGACCGGTTCGGGCAAGACTACGGTTGCGAATCGCATCCTCGAAACCGTGAGCGCCAAAGACGTCGTTTTCATTCAGCAGGATTCGTATTACCGCAACCTGAAAGACCTGCCGCTTGACTATCGCCAACTGGCCAACTTTGATCATCCGGATGCAATTGACAACGACCTGCTCGTCAACCACGTCAAGAAGCTGAAAGCCGGAGAGCCCGTGGAATTACCGATCTACGATTTCAGAGCACACACGCGATTGAACGATACCTTGCGAATCGAGCCCAAGCCGATCGTTATCGTTGAAGGGATTCTGATTTTTTCGGATCCTCGTCTGCTGGAACAGATGGATGTAAAAGTCTTTGTGGACACTCCCGACGACGTTCGCTTCATTCGCCGTTTGAAGCGAGACCTGGCTGAGCGCGGACGCACCGTCGATTCGGTGATCGAGCAGTACTTTGCAACCGTGCGGCCAATGCACATGCAGTTTGTCGAACCATCAAAACGATACGCGGATGTAATCATTCCAGAAGGCGGTCATAATATTGTGAGCATTGATCTGATTAGCGGAAAGATTCGCGAAAGATTGGCCAATGCTTTAGCGACAGTCGGAGGGCAACTTTGAGCGAAGCAGATGCACGGGCAGTAATCGAGGCGGCGCTGGCCGCGCGCGAACGTTCGGTCGCTCCCTTCTCAAAGTTTTTTGTCGGCGCGGCGGTGCGCACAGACACGGGCAAAATATTCACCGGCTGCAACATCGAAAGTGCCAGCTACGGATTGACGGTGTGCGCGGAACGCGTGGCGATCTGGAAGGCACTGTCCGAAGGCGAGCGCAACTTTACGAATCTCGCGGTCGCCGCCGACACCGAATCGCTGACGCCCCCGTGCGGCACTTGCCGGCAAATCATCTGGGAGTTTGCCAAGCACGCCGACATCGTGCTGGTAAACCGGCGCGGCGATCGTGAGACGTTGGAAATCAGAGATCTTTTGCCGCGCGCCTTTGACGCGCGCTTTCTGAAAGAGGCCAGCGGTCAGAAATAGCGTAAGCAACCCGAAGGACTACGAAAGGCTGATCTTTGGCTATGTCTAAGACCTTTTCACTTCTGGTAGTTATTCTCGCCGTGTTTACAGAGCCTTCTGCTGCCAATAAAACTAATCAAAGTCGCGAGCGCGTCGACCTAATCGTTTCTGGCGGCACGATTGTAACCATGGACGACGCGCGCCGGACTATCGACAACGGCGCGATAGCCATTGCGCATGGACGCATAGTCGCCGTAGGCCAGCGCGCAGAAATCGAAAGGAAATATTCCGCGCGCGAAACCGTTGACGCGAGCGGCAGAATAGTCGTTCCCGGTCTAATCAACGGACACACGCATATTCCGATGACGCTGTTTCGCGGACTCGCCGACGATCTCGATTTGCAAGACTGGTTGACGAAATACATCTTTCCCGCTGAAGCAAAAAACGTCACTGAGGAATTCGTCCGTGCGGGCACGCGCCTCGGGCTCGCCGAAATGATTCGCGGCGGCACGACGACCTACTGCGACATGTACTATTTCGAAGATGCGATTGCAGAAGAGACATCTCGGGCCGGCTTGCGCGGAGTGTTGGGCGAGACGCTCATCGATTTTCCCGTCGCCGACAACAAGACACACGCGGAGGGGATGGCTTACGTCGAGAAGTTTGTGAAACACTGGCAGGGAAGCGAGCTGATTACCGCCGCCATTGCGCCGCACTCCCCCTACACCGTCTCGGAAGAACATCTTAAAGCAGTGCGCGCCTTTTCTGATCGCACCGGCGCGCCGATCGTGACGCACATTTCCGAAACAAAGCGCGAAGTTGACGACAGCATCAAAGCAAAAGGCGCGCGCCCAATCGATTATCTTGCACGCATCGGTTTCTTAAACAATCGAGTTATTGCTGCGCACGTAGTCTGGCCCAGCGCCGAAGAGCTTGATGTGCTGAAGCGTCTGGACGTCGGCGTAGTCCACAATCCGCAGTCAAATATGAAACTCGCCTCGGGCGTCGCGCCGGTACCAAAGATGCTATCCGCGGGTTTGCGCGTGGGGCTCGGCACGGACGGCGCCGCGTCAAACAACGACCTTAACATGTGGGAAGAGATGGACACCGTTGCCAAGTTGCACAAGGTCTTTACCGGCGATCCCAAAGTCATTTCCGCTCAGGAAGCCTTTGAAATGGCGACCATCCGCGGCGCGCAGGCTTTGCATCTCGAAAAACAGATCGGCTCTCTTGAACCCGGCAAACGCGCCGATCTTGTCATCATCGAGCGCGATGCGTTGAATCAGATCCCGCTCTATAACATCTACTCGGACCTCGTCTATGCGACAAAATCCTGGGACGTTCTAACGGTTATTGTCAACGGTCGCATCCTCATGCGCGATCGAAAACTGTTGACGCTTGATGAACGCGCCATCAAAGAAGGCGCGCGCACTTACCGCGAGCGCGTCTTGAAGAGTCTGGGCAATCCGGGACCGCAGCAGTAGCTGGCTTGATTCTGCGCTTGCCTCCGACGGGAAAAGCGTAGATAATACTAAGTGAAGTAAGGGATTGACCGTAAGCGAGCATTAGGCTCGCTTTTTCCTTATGGAGTAATCGAAGTGCGGAGAAAAGCGATCAGTAGCTTCATTTCATATTTCAAACGTTTCATCCCGACAATTTGCGTTCTAGTCATTACTGCCGGTGCGGTGTGCCCGCAGCAGGCGGCTCCCGGCGTTGCCCAGCCCAGCCCCGTTGCGGCGCAGCCTGGTTCCGCGGTCGGGCAGCCGGCTCCGGTCGCTCCCAGCCCCAGTACGGATGCAGACGCGGTGCAGAAGCGCATCGACCGCGCGCGGGCACTCGCGGCGGCGCATCAACTGACTTCGGCGGCAACGGAATTTGAATCTATCCGCGCGTCAGTGAAAGATGAAGTGGTGCGCAATCTCGCGTCGGTAATGCTGATGGGGATCTACCTGGAAGATGGAAACTACATGCGGGCCGAGTCGCTGTTGGAAGAGACTTTCAAGGATCGCTCAGCACGCAATGATGCTTCGGTCCGAACTTACTTCGCTCTGGCCGGGCAGGCGGTGAATGGCGCGCGCGCGCATCTCGGGCGATACCGGAGTTTCGGCATCGACGTTTCCAGCGCCGGATTACCGGCTGAAGCGGCTGGCGATCTTGATCGTTTGCGATCGTTGCTGGAACGAATGGTGGCCCAGGCGAAGGAACTCACAAGAGCAGCACCGAAGGGCTACGATGGCCTCGCGCTGCTTGAAGATGTGGCCGGAATTCGCGCGTCGCTCGCACGAGACAGCGAGGACCGCCAGCGCTGGAACAATGAATATGCCCTGGTGCGCGAAAAGCTGGCTTCATCAAAACTGCAGATTGCTTCGCTCGATGGCATCCCGGGTATGCCCGTGGGCCCGGCTTCGCCCACTGAATCCAAGGCCCAGTCAGCAAGTGATGCTAAAGAATCTCCAGTAACAGAAAAGACTGGCGCTACAGACACTACGCAGCAGACCGCTGCCGTCTCTTCATCAACCCTTCTGCCAGCCAAAGCAGCGGCGCCAACAACAAAGGGCGATCAAAGGATTTTGGATGTTGGCTCGCTGACGGAGAAAAGCACTCGCAAGATCGTTCCCGTTTATCCCCAGATTGCCAAAACCGCCGGGGCGTCGGGACTGGTGCGGGTCAAGGTTCTGGTCGACGAAAACGGATCGGTCGCGAGCATCGTCTGGACCGAGGGCCCAGTGCTGCTCAGACAAGCCGCCCAGGATGCCGCACGACAGTGGAAGTTTCCACCCATGGTGGTGAATGGAAAGCCCATGCGCGTGGCAGGCTACATCGATTTCGGTTTCTCGCGTTAAACAAACCGGCCCCAGTGTAAGTTTCCCCGAATACCAAAAATCAGCCCTATCTTCTTGCAAGAAGGAGCAGTTTCTAATGTTGACAAAAAAGTAAAGTATTGTTTAGAATGGCTTTGAATCAGCAGGGAGAGCCGGCGCATGAAGATTTCAGCACAAGAGGAATATGGGCTGCGTTGTCTGTTGCAGCTGGCGCGCGCAGAGAGTGAAGGCGAGACGCTGACGTTGTCGCAGATCGCGCGCCGCGAAGGCGTCTCCGTTGCGAATGCCGGCAAGCTGATGTGGATTCTTAATAAGGCGGGCCTGGTTCAATCGCAGCGCGGAACTAAGGGTGGTTATCGTCTCGCGCGTCCCGCGTCCGAAATTCATCTTAACGAAGTGATTCGAGTGCTGGATGAGCGAGTGGAATCGCATTGCAAGAGTTATACGGGTGTGCTCGACGCTTGTGTGCATACTGGCGATTGTGGCATTCGCCCGGTGATCGTTGAGTTGCATCAGATCGTCGACGACGCGCTTTCAGCGATCACGCTTTCGCAGTTGCTGGGCACCGAAGCCAAAGTCGATGCGATGCTCCATCGGATCCAGAGAATAAAGCAGCGTTCCGATTCGAGCGCCTTGCGAGCATAGCTGTTGAGTGGTTTTGTATCATGGAAACATTGGATGGAGATCAGGAACAAAAATGAGCAGTGTAGAGATACTGACAAATAAGGAATACAAGTACGGATTTGTAACCGACATCGAATCGGACATGATTCCGCGCGGGTTGTCGGAAGATACGATTCGGCTGATCGTCGAGAAGAAGAAAGAGCCGGACTGGATGCTGGAGTTCCGTTTGAAGGCTTACCGTCATTGGCTGACGATGACAGAGCCGCGTCATTGGCCGAATATTACTTTTCCACCGATCGACTATCAGGAGATCATCTACTACAGCGCGCCAAAGCAGAAAGCGACGAAGAAGAGTCTCGACGAGGTTGATCCGGAGTTGCTGCGGACTTTTGAGAAGCTGGGGATTCCGTTGACTGAACAGAAGCAGTTAGCAGGCGTAGCCGTCGATGCAGTGTTCGATTCGGTTTCAGTCGCGACGACTTACAAAGAGAAGCTCAAGAAGCACGGCGTGATCTTCTGCTCGTTCACCGATGCTCTTCGCGAATACCCTGATCTCGTTCGCAGGTATCTTGGCTCTGTTGTTCCGACCAATGACAACTTTTACGCGGCCCTCAATAGCGCGGTGTTTTCGGACGGTTCATTCTGTTTCATTCCGAAGGGCGTTCGTTGCCCGATGGAGCTCTCGACCTATTTCCGCATCAATAACGCCGAATCCGGACAGTTTGAAAGAACGCTCATTATTGCGGAAGAAGGGTCTTACGTTTCGTATCTTGAAGGCTGCACGGCGCCAAAGTTCGACAAAAACCAATTGCACGCGGCGGTAGTTGAGTTAGTGGCGCTGGATGACGCGCAGATCAAGTACTCAACCGTGCAGAATTGGTATGCGGGTGATGAGGAAGGGCGCGGCGGCATTTACAATTTTGTCACCAAGCGCGGCAAGTGCGCCGGGCGCAATTCGAAGATTTCCTGGACGCAGGTCGAGACCGGCTCGGCGATTACCTGGAAATATCCGTCATGCATCCTGCAGGGCGACAATTCCATCGGCGAGTTTTATTCCGTGGCTTTGACCAATCACGCGCAACAGGCTGACACCGGCACCAAGATGATTCATCTGGGTAAGAACACGCACTCGACCGTCATCTCGAAAGGCATTGCGGCAGGAAAATCGAACAACAGTTATCGCGGTCTGATTAAAGTAATGCCCAAGGCCGACAACTCGCGCAACTACACACAGTGCGACTCGATGTTGATTGGATCCAACTGTGGCGCCAACACGTTCCCTTACATTGAAGTGATGAACAATTCTTCAAGCGTGGAGCACGAAGCGTCGACTTCGAAGATTAGCGAAGAGCAGTTGTTCTACTTGCAGCAGCGCGGCATCTCGCAGGAGGACGCCGTCTCTCTGATCATCAACGGCTTCTGTAAGGACGTTTTTCTGCACTTGCCGATGGAGTTTGCGGTTGAAGCGCAGCGGCTGCTCGGTCTGAAGTTAGAGGGCAGCGTGGGATAGGACAGAGACGCGGAGACGGGGAGAAGGGGCGACAGGGAGATAGATTGTCGCCCGTAGTTCCTTCGCAACCGCGTCATAATTTTGAGGAGCAATCATTCGTGCTTGAGATTCGAAATTTACATGCGAGCGTTGACGGTAACGAGATTCTAAACGGGATCAGCTTGACCGTTAAGAAGGGCGAGATTCACGCCATCATGGGCCCGAACGGCTCGGGTAAATCCACCCTCGCCAAAGTTCTCGCCGGCCATCCATCTTACGAAGTGACCCGCGGCGAAGTGTTTTACGAAGGCAAGAACCTGTTGGAGCTGCCGCCGGACGAGCGGGCTCGCGAGGGCATCTTCATGGCGTTTCAGTATCCGATTGAGGTGCCGGGCGTCTCGAACGCGCAGTTTCTTCGGCTTGCTTACAACGAGAAGCAGAAACACCTCGGCCGGGAGGAATTGGATCCCCTCGAGTTCAAAGACTTGTTGAAGGAACGCGCCAAGGTGGTGCAAATGGATCCAGGCCTGATGTCGCGCTCGGTCAACGAGGGTTTCTCAGGCGGCGAGAAAAAGCGCAACGAGATCCTGCAGATGGCCGTGCTCGAACCAAAGCTCGCGATTCTGGACGAAACGGATTCGGGCCTCGACATTGACGCCTTGCGCATCGTTGCCGAGGGCGTAAATACCTTGCACACTCCGGAAGACGCGATCATCGTCGTGACCCACTATCAGCGTCTGCTCAATTACATCGTTCCAGACTTTGTTCATGTGCTCTCCGGCGGCCGCATCGTGCGTGAGGGCGGCAAGGGGCTAGCCCTCGAACTGGAAGAGAAGGGTTACGATTGGATCACTAAGCCAGCCACGGAAACTAGTGTCGTTGTTGCGTAACGGGTGATTAGGAACAAATGGTCTCGCAAATCGTCAAACAAGAGAATACTTATCAAGCTGCGTTTCGGGAGTTGCAGTCTGCGTTAGCGGCGTTTCGTCGTGTGCCGTGGGTCGATCGTCTGCGCGAGAGCGCGATGGATCAATTTGAGCGACTTGGTTTCCCGTCGGTCAAGGAAGAAGAGTGGAAATACACCAACGTTGCTACGATCGCGAAGATTGATTTCTCTCCGATTGTCACAAGTGATGGCGTTCCGTTGTCCGCGGACCAATTGGAGCTGTTTACTTACCCGGAAGCAAGAGAAAGCCGGCTGGTTTTTGTCAATGGAATCCTGAGAACAGATCTCTCGTCGCTTACTGGACTGCCCGAAGGGGTTGTCGCCATCGATCTTGTCGAGGCTTTGCGGAGTGATCGTTACCACCAACCGCTGCAAGAATACCTCGCCCGCATCGCTGATTACGGTGAAAACGGTTTCACAGCCTTGAACACCGCGTTTCTCGGGCATGGCGCGCTTGTTTGGATACCGAAAGGGCTTCGAATTGATACGCCGCTGCATCTGCTTTTTGCCTCCGATGCTGCGCAGCCGAATGCCGCTAGTTTCCCGCGCGTGCTCGTGATTGGGGAAGAGAACAGCAGCGGCACGATCATTGAAAGCTACGCGGGCGTGAAAGACCAAGTCTCTTTCACGAATGCCGTGGTTGAGATTGTGCTCAAAGAAGGCGCGCGGCTCGAGCATTACCGAGTACAGGATGAAAGCGCAAGCGCTTTCCATGTGGCGACCACCAGAGCCGATCTCGGACGGAACAGCAGCTTCGACACAACGAACATCACGCTTGGAGCCCAGCTTTCGCGACACAACCTCAGTGTGATCATGGATCACGAAGGCGCGGAGTGTTGGGTTGACGGCCTGTACATCGTCGGCACGGGACAGCATGCGGACACGCATTCCGTAATCGATCACAAGCAACCGCACTGCACCAGCCATCAGTTGTACAAGGGAATTCTGGATGGCAAGGCGCGGGCGGTTTTCAATGGCAAAGTTTTCGTCCGCCACGGTGCGCAAAAGACCGACGCGATGCAGACGAATAAGAATCTTTTGCTGTCAAACGAGGCTCACGTCGACACGAAACCCCAGCTCGAGATCTTTGCCGACGACGTAAAGTGTGCGCACGGCGCCGCTATCGGGCAGCTTGATGAGGACGAACTGTTTTATCTCAGTACCCGAGGCATTCATTCAGATCTCGCGCGCAACCTGCTGACGTACGGTTTCGCTGAAGAGGTCATTGCGAAAATCAAGGTGGAATCGATCAAGTCGCAATTGGATGAAGCCGTGTTGCACCGGTTGCATGCGTGCCTGGAAGCGTAGTTTCAATCGGAGACTCGGGCGTTTCTTGCCCAATCGCGCCTCCGGCATTGAAAGGAGTTCGGTTATGAAAAAGGCCGCAATCATTGTGCTCGCCTTCGTCGTATCGCTGTGGTCGGCAAACACGGCGACGAGGGCATTGTCGCCCCGACCCGCGATTCTCACCTCGAGGGTAACACTTTACTCGATTATCAAACATCGTGGTGAACGGCGCAATTTCTGTCTAAACTTTCAAACCGGCGCGTCCCCGTCCACTCGTGAACCATGTGACCTTCGGTATGGCTGGCTCAATGCCGGAGATGAACTCGACTGGTTTCAAAGTTCCGGGAACCAACGAAGCGTCATCAAGGACCTTGGTTTGCTGAACTGGACCGACGAGTTCCAGGTACCCATCGTCGAACCCTTTCCAAAATTGAAACCGGGCGAGCAACGACATATCAGTATCGATGTCTCTGGCGCGGACGGCGCAGACGGCGCGCCGGGACCGGATGCCGATGGCGTAGTGCGGTCCAAGCCACGTGATGTTACAAATCCAGCCATGCGACCCACTACCCCTTCAAGGCCCAAGCATGACGGAAAGCCAAAGGTGGATTCGCTATTTGTGAAAGCGGTACTCGACCATTTGTACGTAATACATGTGGTAGATGACACTTCGGATTTCTATGCTCTCTTTCGCGTTGAAGCGCTTGAAAGAGGAGACAACTGCACGATTTCCTGGGAGTTAATTCCTGCTCCTGAAGCCAATCCCAGCAGCAAGCAAAGGTGAGTGTTGAAAAATGGTCCTGGCAGAGAACTTGATAGGAACAGTAAGCGCCGCCACCACCTGGGATGTCGAGCGGATCCGGGCCGACTTTCCAGTCTTGCACCAAACGGTTAACGGCAAGCCGCTCGTCTACCTCGACAATGCTGCGTCGTCGCAGGTGCCGCAGGTGGTCATTGATCGCGGCAGCTTGTATCTCGAGCAGGAACACTCAAACATTCACCGCGGTGTTCACTACCTGAGCCAGAAGGCGACCACGGCCTACGAAGGCGCGCGTGAAAAGGTGAAGCGTTTCATAAACGCCCACCAGGCAAAGGAATGCATCTTCGTGCGGGGAGCGACTGAAGGTATCAACCTCGTAATGCACGGCTACGGTCGCAAGTTTATCGGCGCCGGCGATGAGATAATCATCTCGGCCATGGAACATCATGCGAACATCGTTCCCTGGCAAATGCTCTGCGAAGAGAAGAGCGCTCGTTTGCGCGTCATTCCAATGAACGACGCGGGAGAATTACTGCTCGACGAATATGACGCGCTTTTGAATGAACGAACAAAGTTCGTCGCCGTGACGCACTTATCGAATGCCCTGGGTACCGTCAATCCTATAAAGGAGATCATCGAGAGTGCGCACAAGTATGGTGTTCCGGTTTTGATCGACGGCGCCCAGAGCGCGCCGCACATGCCCATAGACGTGCAGGATCTCGATTGCGATTTCTTTGCTTTCTCGGGTCACAAGATGTTTGCGCCGACCGGTAGCGGCGTCGTCTATGGAAAGGCCGCACTGCTCGAGAAGATGAATCCTTTTCAGGGTGGCGGCGACATGATCAAGAGTGTCACGTTCGAGAAAACGGTTTACGCGGATCTGCCGAACAAGTTTGAAGCAGGGACGCCTGCGATCGCCTCACAAATCAGTCTGGGCGTGGCGATCGATTACGTGGACAGCATCGGGCGCGAACAGGCAGCCGCGTACGAGCAGGAGTTGCTGCTCTATGCGACAGAAAGGATCTCCGCAATCGAAGGTGTACGGATCATCGGTACGGCCCGGAAGAAAGCCACCGTACTCTCCTTCGTGATCGACGACATTCATCCGCAAGACATCGGCACGATCCTGGATCAGGAAGGTATTGCAGTGCGCGCCGGCCATCACTGCGCGCAGCCAGTCATGCAGCGATTCAATATTCCGGCGACTGCGCGCGCGTCGTTTGCTTTCTACAACACCAGGGAAGAAGTGGATGTCCTGGCAAGAACCATTGAGAAGGTGATCGAAGTGTTTAGTTAAGCAAAGAGCAAAGGGCAAAGAGCAAAGAGCAAAGGGCAAAGAGCAAAGAGCAAAGGGCAAAGAGCAAAGAGCAAAGGGCAAAG
>WNGG01006879.1_pt1 | contig 20692 bp, 10 predicted proteins | sample 5400661 | NCBI WGS metagenome assembly WNGG01 (sample SAMN13153372, study PRJNA577476) | soil metagenome | isolation source: 100 cm soil or saprolite under Garry oak tree replicate 1 | place: USA:California | collected 2016-06-15
GATGGTGAGGCGACATCGCCGCCGGGAACTGCCTGGATAGTGAGGGTGCTGCTTCCGCCAACAGGGACACCCGTTGCGGGGATGTCGGAGACCGCGAACCGAGGTGTCGACGGCGTATAAGTCAGGCCTACGATCGCGTCTGTGAGGTTTCCAGTGAAGTAATTGTCGAAGGCGTACACAGAAAAATCGAAGCGGCTACTGGCGTTCAGGCCCAGGGCGGATAGCGGCGCAGTGAGGATGGCGTTTGCCGAATTGAGGTCTGCATCGGTGAAGAAGAAGATGGTAGCGGCGTTCGTGGCAACGTTGAAGACAGCCACGACATTCTGACCGGTCGCTGCAAATCCTCCATTCTCCAAATTGAACACGACATAGTCGGGTACTCCGTCGCGATTCGCATCAACATAAATGTCGAATTCTGCGGGATAGTTGGGATGCGCGCGCACGCCAAATGTGTTGATGGCGAACTGAATTGCAGGGTCTAATCCGCTGTTGACCAACCGCGCACCGACGGACTTCATGTCGATGACGGCGAAGTTGTCGCCGGGACCGGGCAGCAGTCGCGGCGGGATTTCGCGGCTAATGCCCAGGAGTGAGAAGACGTCTACGCGGCCATTCACGGCTCCATCCCGATTGCTCAGAACGAGGTTTCCTGTGCCTTTTTTCAAGTGCACCTTCTTAGAAACGGCAACATCTGCTGCGCGGTGCGGCAGGAGCTGCCAGGGCAAACGGAGAGTGTCCGTATTATCGGTCAAGGTGATGTATCCATCGAACTCCACGTCCTGCTGCCTGAAGCCGTCGCCGCCACGGCTGCCGCCGTTTAGTGTCCAAATTGAAAGTTTCGTCGCGTTGGTACTCAGCCGCACCTTGAACGTCGCAGCGCCATGGGCCGGCACGGTAACGCTGGACGGAGCGCTGATATCCACCGCACCGCTCGCCGCGTCCGCCGCGTATCGGAAGCTTGTTGTAATAGAGTACGTTCGACGGCTACTGCCGTAATTGTGAACCTCGATCGTCTTGCTAACCGTTTTCGAGTCGTTGAGGGCGTTGTATCCGAAGGAAAGACTCGGCGCCAGGTCATCCTCGTCCCATGCGGCCGTGGTGCTTGCAAATGCCCGATTCACGCGGACTTCACCACCGCCAATCCGGGTGATTGGCGCAAGTACCCCCGGTTGTGTCGCAGGGTTGATCGTGATATTTGTTTCTGCCGTATTCATGAGCAGAGCCTTGATCTCCAGCGGCGCGAACGTGGGATGGGCCTGAATCAAGAGTGCAGCAGATCCTGAAACCATCGGCGTCGCACCGGACGTGCCGCCAAAAGGTGTTTGTCCATTCCCGGTGCCGGCCTCTGCGGATACCGACGCCCCGGGTGCCGCGATGTCGGGTTTGATGCTGTTGAAGCTGTAGGATGGGCCACGTGCGGAACTGCTCACCATGCTCATCACCAGCGGAATTTTGATGTTGGGATCAAACTTCGCAACGACGCCGGCAGAGAGTTGACCCTTAATTGTATTTGAAGTCGCCTGGCTGATCATGAATCCCGAAATCGTGATCGGCGTAAGACCATCGAAAGCGCCCTCGAACGGTTCGCCCGGAGCTATGAGGCCGATCACGCCGATAAGTCCACCGCCATTCTGGATGTTGCGGATCTTGGCGGCGAACGTACAAACCCCCCGATCCACCAGTACGATCTTTGCCGTAAGCGAACCCGCCGCGAATGCCGTGCACCCGTTCAAGTTTCCACCCGCACCGTTTCCATACTGCACCGGCGCCTGGATTACTGCGGTCAGCGGAGCCGACCAGGGCTGAAAAACCGCAATGTAGTCGCGAGCGATGGATGCCGGCGAAACGATCGTCATGAAGTTCTGCACTGCGGAAGGCACCTGAGTCTGAGCCACGCTGATCGCTTCGGGAGCGATGGAGGGCGAAGAGACAATGTAAGGACGGTCGGCGCTGTTGCCTGCGGCGGCGACCACGACCACCCCAAGCTGGGCCGCAATCGATGAGGCCTCAGCGAGGTCGTCTTGAATCTGGCCATAGGAAGAACCCAGTGACATGTTGATCACGTCCACCGCATCGGAAATATCGCCATCGCCGTTAGGGTCGAGGGCGAACTCCATTCCTTGCAGCAATGCCAATCCGCTGCAACTGGTCGAGACTGTGCTGCAAACCTTGACTGCATAGAGCAGGGAGCTCGGCGCAACACCCTTATGCGAAACGCTGTCATTGCCGGCAATGATATCGGCGACATGGGTTCCGTGTCCTCCCGCACAGGGAGCGGCAATCGCGCTCGGTCCGCAATCGATCGGATCTGGGTCCGGCGCAAGCGGCCCGGACGGCCACCGTTCACCGACGAAATCGAAGCCGCCGACCACCTTGGCTGTAGGAAAAAGACCGTCCGTCGTTGTGTTCCTCGTATCGGCTGTCGTCGTCCCGTATGCAGCTGTATAGGCTGCGGCGGTGCCAGGTCCTCCGAAAAATTTGTGGGTGTAATCGATCCCGGTATCCAAAACAGCGACCCGAACGCCGGCGCCATTGAAGCCGACATTCTGGACAGCGGTCGCTCCGATATAAGGCACGGTTTCAGATAAATCCAGTTGGTAATCGTGAAGTTGGCGCACAGTGCGCACGCCAGGTAAAGCGGCGACGGCGGGTACCTGAGACGCGGCAATGGTGACGACTACAGCGTTGAGCGCTTTGCTCAGCTTGCCTAAGTCGCGCCCACGAAGGTTGCGTATCTGGGCCAAAAGCGTGTCCTGCTTCTGCCCCAACTGCACAAGGTAGTCCCGTTGTTGCGCAGGACTCAGTTTCCCACCTACGTGCTTGGCATTCTTTCCATTTGCCACTGCCAACGGGGCATCGACCAGCTGAACAACGACTTGAATGTCTCCCCCAAGTCCAAAAATCCTCGGGGTCAAGTTTGTCTGAACCGGCCCTCCGGGTAAGACCAGTTGGGAGACGTCAGGCGCCTGTTGCGCTCTGATATTTTGCGCCAACACCTGGGTGACGACAAATCCAACAACCACCAGTTTCAAACCGATTGCTCTCATGGCTTCCTCCGATTCACTTGCGCCGTGGTGCTTGTGTTCCAGTTCGTCAAAATGGATGGCGGGTAGTTAAGGAACGTCCGCTTCTAGCACTATGCTGGTGGTGTCCTTAGCTTCACTCTCATTTAGAGCTGCGTCATCCCAGGCTTAGATCACTTTGAGCGCGATTTTCCCGCGCGTATGTCCGGTTTGGATGAGTTCTTGAGCGCGGCGCGCTTCGGACAGGGGAAGCACGGTATCGACCACGGCTTGCAATTTTCCGGAGTCGACCAATTGGGTAATCGCATTCAAGGACTCGGCCTTCATTTCATTCAGGGCCATGGTTGCCCGAACGCCGTATTTCTCCGCTTCCGCTTGCGACGGAGGTTGTGCGATGGAAACCAGAATTCCGCCGCGCTTCAAGACCTTCCACGAGCGCGCTTGCGTGTCGCCGCCTTGCGTATCAAAGACTGCATCCACGTCGCGCACTACGTCTTCAAAACGGACCGCTGCATAATCGATGGCTTCGTCCGCCCCCAGTTCTTTGAGATAAGCCTGATTGCGTTGCGAGGCCGTTCCGATGACATAGATTCCTTTGGCATGCGCGAGTTGCACGGCGAATCCGCCCACGCCGCCGGTCGCGCCGTGGATAAGCACCTTCTGGCCCGCTTTTAATCCGGCTGTTTCAAACAACGCTTTCCAAGCCGTGAGGCTGGCTGAGGCAATGGCCGCTGCATGAATGTGATCCACCGACTTCGGTTTGGCCGCGGTCATCGATTCTTTCACGGCGATATATTCCGCATAGGCGCCTAGCGCATAGCCATACGCTTCGTCGCCGACTTTCCAGCGCGTGACACCTTCGCCGAGCGTGTCAATCACGCCGGAAAAATCGAATCCCAAGGTGAGCGGTAGGGGAATGTCCTTCCCGAAAAAACCGCTGCGGAACTTCCAGTCCGCCGGATTGACCGCGCTGGCGTGGATCCGGATCAGAACCTCACCAGGCTTGGGCGCGGGCCGCGGGGCATCTTCGTAGCGCAATTCTTCCGGACCGCCGAAAGCATGGATGCGCACGGCTTTCATGGTGGCTTTTGCATCATTGTTTGAAGTCATTTTTTGCTCCTGGTTGTCTTTCCGTTGTCAATCATACTGAAATCATTTTTAACCGTTAAATAAATTGAGGCGTCCGATGTTGCGTCATGGGGGAGCCGCATTTGGAACAATTCTCTGAGGCTGGAATTTCGGAGGCAGGCGATGTGCAGCCACCGCAGTCGAGCTACTCACGTGAAGATAGGGATCGCTACCTTGAACATTCGGCACCTGCTGGATTCGAAACTACATTACTATTTGCGTGGAGGATGTCCATGCCGACGAAGTTCTCTACCGCTTTGATGATCATGATCACGGTGCTCGCTGTTCCCAGCTGGCGACCGCATCCGGTGTTCGGGCAGGCAGTCTCGCACGTGCCCGTGCTCCCGCCAGGGGTACATAGTCTGACGTTGCTCGGTGCGAACGAACCGGCCATCCATTACGCGATCTCCATTCCGCCCAACTACTCGCCGTCTGCGCGTGTTCCCCTCGTTCTGGCTCTGCACTTTGGGGTGGGGAGTGGAAACTCGGCTGGGGCCGGCAGAGACGTGCTTGAAATTCTCGTGCGTCCGGCACTGGCGGAGCTTGGAGCGATCATCGTCGCGCCCGATTCGTTGCGGGGTGACTGGAGCACTGCCGAAAACGAAAATGCGGTGAACTTGCTGCTCGACGCAGTCCTGGCCAGCTACACGGTCGACGCGAAAAAGATTGTCGTCACGGGTTTCAGCATGGGTGGCGCAGGCACCTGGCATTTTGCAGAGAAGTATCCGGAACGTTTCAGCGCGGCAGTGCCGGTAGCCGGCCGGCCTCTGGCGTCTGCGGCTGGGTGGCGCCTACCGGTGCTTGCCATCCATTCCCGCAACGACCAGGTCGTGCCGATCGGCCCAACAGAGACACGCATTGCCGAGCTTCAGAAGTCCGGCACCGACGCAAAGTTGATCGCGCTGACCGGCATCACGCACTTCGAAACGTACCGCTTCGTGGACGGGCTGCGGCAGGCGGTCCCGTGGTTAAGGGAGATCTGGAAATAGGAGAAGATCGGGAGATGCAATAAGGAGCCCCGGGAGGCGTATAAATGATCCGCTCCATCTCAGCCATTCATCGCGCCAGCGGATTGGGACGAAACTGAATTTTGACGGCCCTCGGCCGGTTCTCGCTGCCGCCTTCGAGATGGAAATTGGTTCTACTGCCATAGGTGGACCACAGTTCCTTACCTTTCCATCCGGCATTCGGATCGTCGATGCGCCCATCCACATTCTTGGCGAAGAAGCCCATGGGATAAGGGACGGTGAAATTGACGAGCTTGCCGGCCACCAGAGCCAGTATCGAGCTATTGAGGTTACCCATCACGATCGGCACGTCACGGCCCAGGCCGAACGTGTCGAATCGATCAACCCAGGTGTAGTAGCTCGCCTCGGCGCTGCCTGGATCCGGCACATCTTTCAATTGCGGTCCAGGCAGCGGATAGAACGTCCAGCCCTCGGGGCAATGCTTTCCTGTGGCGGTCGGCCCGTTGAGGACCTTGCACTTGCGGCGATCGAAGCGTCCGAGATGCCCGCTGGCCAGTGACACCCAATACACACCGTCGCTCGCGACGTCTCCGCCGCGTGGCCCGAAGCCCGGTAGCGGCGGCTCGTAAATTTCCGTGAGCGCCGTGTGTGTCGGGTCGGCTCCGGGCGCGACACGAACCACAGAACCAGGGTATCCCACGACTGTTCCCCAGACGGAGCCGTCGGCCGGACTCACTGCGACGGCGTAGAGGTTGACCAGGATCCGCTTGTCCTTCGCAGGATCGACGGCCTGATCGGGCTCCACATATTCATCGCGCTTACCATTGCCGTTGGTGTCGACGATGAACGGCGTCCATCCTTGCGACTTCACCTCGTCGCCCGTCTCCTCGAACATCTTTCTGTTGAGCCAGCCGATGACGCCGGGACCGCCGATCCCGGCGCTGGTCCACAGCGTCTGATTCGCGTCTGCAGCAAAGTTAAGGTGGTGCGTAGGGAAGCACGTGGAGATCAGCGTGAACTTCCCCGTTGCCGGATCGTACATCGACAGATGGCGGTTCGATTCCAGGATCGGGAACGCTTTTGCCGACGGGTGATCCGATCCTTGCTTGCAAAAGTCCGGGTTGGCGTGAGCACGAATCCTGGGCGTGAACCAGAGTCTGCCTTTTTCGTCGAACATGACGTTATGAGTTGTAGTCTGGCTGTCCCAGATGGGTTGGGATCCCCAGTAGGGTGAGAGCCCTATCGGATTGGTCTTCACATTTGGCGTGTTCGGATCGCGCACGGGATGCTTGACCTCGCTTGCCGTGTGCGTTTTCGGGTCAAGAATGGGGATGAAATCCGTACTGTCCTCGGGCGAGCCGTAAATCTTGCCGTTGGCGTTTACTCTCGGATTGCGCCGATCCGTAGAGATTGCATCATGCAGATATGTCGTCGTGTGTCCCCATTCCCACGTGGTAATCACGACATTGCGCTCGATTCCCTGCGGCCGCTCGGGCTTGGCGAACGGCAGCTCGCCTCCCGCAATGCGATCGGTCCAGTTCCCGAACAGGTTGAGCGCGTACTCGGTGTCAAGCCGCGTGATGTCGCGGGCCATGAGATTCATCGCGCTGCCGGCTTGAAGACGCTTCGCCCAGGCTTCGGCCGAGGTTTTGAAATCGCCGAGTTCCTTGTGGATCGTGCGCATTCCCGGGGTCCCGAGCGGGTGGCAGGATTGGCAGGCACCGGTCTTCACGATATTCAGCCATTCGCCCTGACTCTTGATTTTCTCCAACGGGAACTCGCTCTTGGGCGGCACCTTCAACAGCGAAAACCAGTAAACCGGCGGATAGTATTGCGCTGCCGCAGCGGCATTCGGTGCAGGCACCGCGGTCAGGTTCAGCATTCTGCCGGGCTGCGTTTGAACTTTGGGCGAGTCCACCAGGCCGTAGCCGCGCACCCAAACCATGTAATTCGCTCTGGGAAGATCCGGGATAACGTATCGTCCTCGATCGTCCGTAACGACGATCTTGGCGAATTTGGCCGGACGGTCGGCTGTTTCCGCGATAACCCAGACGCCGGCCTCCGGGCCATTCGCTCCGGATACCGCGCCACCAATATCGTTGCCGCTGACGCGGATTGTGGGGTCGGTATTCTGTTGAGCGTGCATCCGCGCCAGCGGACCATTCAAAAATGCCGCGATGGCGATCGTTGCCACGCCTGAGTACAGTGCTTTCGCGCTCACGTCGTGCTTCCCTCCTGAATTCGATTGATGGACTCTTCAGATTGTATCCGAAAGCAAAACGACCATTTGGTCAGTTCGTCAATGCGTGATTTGGTTGTTGGACAAGTGCATTTGAGATCGTACATGGGACATCCCAACATTTGACATTTTTGGGAAGCCCGAGCGTGCAGCGAACAATGTCAAATGTTGGGATGTCCCATGTACTTGTCAAACAACCCAACGACCAACTGACACAATGACGCCACCTGCCCATCACTACCTGTCTTTGCGAGCCGCCATCTCCCGACGTGGTGGCTCATACGCCGCCCGCTTGGCGGTTCAACGTATATCCAAATTTTTTTGGAGTCAAGGAATCCTCCCGGCTGGTAGTGGGGTCTTTTTAAAAATTTTGCGTTCAGTTCAGATTCGGTTTATATTCGACGAAATACTTAAAGCAGAAAGAGAGGTCTGAGCAAGCAGTGAAACCAATGCGCAATCACACCGTGACATTTTCGACCTCAGGCGCCGTCGGCGAATACCGATGGCGATATGGGCGGGCGCATTAGGTCCTAACTGAATTGCCCGCTCGAAGGCGAGCGGGCACCCTTCAAGTTTCCCTTCTCACTCATTCCCGTTCGTCATCGACGCGGCTTATTGGGCGGACGGAATGATTTCGAAATATCAATTAATCTGGCAACTGATGCAGGGAGAACGCCTGCGGTATGGCGTGGCTATTGCGGCACTCCTGCTCGCTTCGTGTTTTCTGTATCTCGTTCCTTTTGTTTCCTCGGTGGTGCTCGACGTCATCATCTCGGACAACAGCCGGGGTGCGTCTCCATTCCTTTCGCAGGCGCTCGAATGGATCGGCGGGCGCGATCTCCTGCGCGCCAACCTCTGGATTGCGATTGTCCTGATACTCGGACGGTGGTCTGCATTGGCGAGTGAGAAGATCATCCGCCGTTTGCGGGACCGCCTGTACGATCAACTGCAACACCTTCCCTGTTCGTACTACGACCGCGCGGAAACCGGGGACCTGATACAGCGGTGCACGTCCGACGTGGAGACCGTTCGTCAGTTCCTGATCAACCAGGTCGTTGAGATCGGCCGTGCGGTCCTGATGTTGCTGGTTCCGCTGCCGCTGATGTTCGCTATTGATGCCCGCATGACCGGAATTTCGTTGATCCTGATTCTGCCCATCGTCGGCTTCTCAGTGTTGTTCTTTCAGAAAGTGCGGAACCGGTTCGAGGCGGTGGATAAAGCAGAGGGGCGCCTCACGAGCGCCTTGCAGGAGAACCTCACCGGCATTCGTGTTGTGCGCGCATTCGCGCGGCAGCAATACGAGATTCAGAAGTTCTCTCGGCGCAACGGCGAGCACAGAGATCTGGATTACCGGCTTTACTGGCTGCTGGCCGGCTTCTGGTCGACGTCGGATCTTCTATGTATGGCGCAGATCGCGCTCGTCGTCTTCACCGGCGGATCATGGCTCGCCAGCGGAAGCCTGGGAGTCGGCAGCTTCTTCTTTTTCCTGTCCGCGGTCAACATGTTCCTCTGGCCAGTGCGCATGATGGGAAGAATCCTGACGGAGCTTGGCAAAGCGACCGTAGCGATCGGAAGAATTCAGGACATTCTCGGACATGCCCGTGAAAGCATTCCGGCAACCGCGACCACTGTTGAACCGGCAACCGGAGTGCGCGGCGAGATCGTGTTCGACGATGTGACATTCTCACATCGCGATGGTACGGCCGCGCTCGAAAACGTCTCATTCCGCGTCACACCCGGAAGCACGCTGGCCTTGCTGGGTCCTTCGGGTTCGGGAAAGTCCACGATCGTCAATCTGCTGCTCCGGCTTTACGACCCCGGCCGGGGCGTTATCGAAATGGACGGGCGCAACATTGCGACCCTGGACCGCAAGGAAGTCCGCCGCCAAATCTCGGTGGTGATGCAGGAGCCTTTTTTGTATTTAAAGACCATTCGCGAGAACCTGGCGGTAGGCCGTCCTGCAGCCACCCACGAAGAGATCGCCGAAGCGTCCGTCACGGCTTCGGTGCACGAAACGATTCTGCAGTTCGAACACGGTTATGAAACCCTCGTCGGCGAACGGGGTATCACGCTTTCCGGAGGACAACGGCAGCGCGTCGCACTGGCGCGTGCGTTGCTGAAGGAGCCCGTGATTTTGATTCTGGATGATGCTTTGAGTGCGGTCGATACCGAAACGGAGTCATTTATCCTGGAGGCTCTCCAAAGCCGTCGAGGACGCCACACCACGATCGTGATCGCACACCGTCTCTCCACATTGATGCATGCCGATGAGATCCTCGTATTCGATCGCGGCCGCATCATTCAGCGCGGGACGCACAACGATTTGAAAGAAGAACCGGGACTCTATCGCCGGATCTGGAAGATTCAGAATGCTCACGAAGAGCAGCTCCGCCACGATTTACGCGCGAGAGCCAACAGCATTGGAAAGGAGAACGCGTGACCTCTTATCAAGATGACGACGACCTGCAACACAGCCATCTGGACGCCGCTTTGTGGCGCCGTATGCTCGCTCATGCTCGCCCTTATCGGCGTTCGCTCGTCGGGCTCGGTTTTGCAGGGATGACCGTCGCGGTATGCGACGTCCTGCTACCCCGCGTCACTGGCGCTGTCATTGACAGCACAGTCTCCGGCGCTGGCCGCAGCATCGGGACTTACGGCGCATTCTACCTGGCACTCGTCGTCCTGCTGGCGCTCATGGTTTGGTTCTTTATCGTCATGGCCGGAGTCACTGCCACTGGCCTGGCCTACGATCTTCGCCGCCTTGCATTCGCGCGCCTCCAGGGACTTTCGTTTTCATTCTACGATCATCGGCCAGTCGGCTGGCTGATGGCCCGATTGACGACGGACTGCGACCGTATCTCTTCAGTACTTCCCTGGACGTTGCTGGATGCCGTCTGGGGTTGTTTTCTGCTCTCTGGAATCACGGCGATGATGCTATGGATGAATTGGAAATTGGCACTAGTCGTTCTCAGCATCGTCCCGCCGCTGTCGATCGCGACTGCGATTTATCAGAAGAAGCTCATTCGTACTCAGCGGCTGGCTCGCAAGACGAACTCGAAAATTACTGCGGGTTTCAATGAGGGAATTGCTGGAGTTCGAACGACGAAAGCGTTCGTCCGTGAGGAAGAGAACCTGAAGGAATTTCAGGCGCTCACTGCCGAAATGTTTGATTATTCGCTTCGCAATTCTTTGCAGGCGGCCGTCTATCTGCCGATCGTGATGTCTCTCGGCGCAGCGGGTGTAGGTCTGGCCGTCTGGCGGGGAGGCTTGCTTGCGGTGGGCGGCGATCTTGCGCTCGGAGACCTTTTTGTATTCATGCAATACGCCGGTCTTTTCCACATTCCAATTCAGGAAATGGCTCAGCGTTTCACCGGGCTTCAGGCCGCCCAGGCGTCGGCGGAGCGGCTGCAGACTCTTCTGGATACTGAACCGGAGATCCGCGACTCCGAAGACGTTCACGATGTTATTGGAAGGATCCGCGAGATCGTCTTCGATAAGGTGCATTTCGCCTATAAAGAAGGAGGACCGGTTCTCACGGACCTCAATATACGAATCAGGGCCGGCGAATGCATCGCCCTCATAGGTGAGACCGGAAGCGGCAAGAGCACGATCGTGAAAGTTCTCTGCCGCTTCTACGAACCCACGCAGGGCCGCATTTTGATTGACGGGGTGGATTATCGGAATCTCCCCCTGCACTGGCTGCAATCCAGCCTGGGAATGGTGTTGCAGGAACCGCACCTGTTCAGCGGAACCATTCGCGAAAACATTCGCTATGGGCGGCTGGATGCTACAGACGCGGAGGTCGAAAGCGTCGCGCGGCAGGTAGGTGCTGCGGCTTTTATCGCGAACCTGCCGGGGGGATACGATACAGAGGTGGGCGAAAGCGGCAATCGCCTGTCCACCGGCCAAAAACAACTCATCACGTTGGCGCGTGCGCTGCTCGCGGATCCGCAGATCCTCGTGCTCGATGAAGCCACATCATCTGTGGATACCGAAACCGAGCGGCAGATTCAAATGGGAATCGATGTCGTCCTCAAGGGACGGATCAGTCTGATCATTGCCCATCGGCTTTCAACAATCCGCCGTGCCGAGCGAATTCTCGTCATCGATCGCGGACGGGTTGTGGAGGAAGGCAACCACCTGGAGCTACTCGCGCGTCAGGGGCCTTACTCACGTTTTTACGCGCAGCAATTTCGTCAACAGTCCGCTGACAGCGCTCTGAGAAGCGCATCCACTCAGGAATGATATGACGCGGATTACGCCGATTGGGATTAGCCGCCAATTACGCGAATGGCGCGAACGTTGGCGTACTTCGCGCAATTGGCGACTAAAACACGCGCCGTCATCCCCGTCATCCGCGGCTTGGTCTGTCTCCTGTAGCGGCGGTCTATGACCGCCGCCGATCTCGAAACGAGACATCCTCGACGGTCATAGACCGCCGCTACAGTGAGGCGCATAGGGACGTTGCAGGTCTAGAGCGAGCGCAGGAAATTCAAGACGTCCTGCTTCTGCCCGGGGCTAAGTAGATTGAAATTACTGATGACTGTTTTTGCTTCCGATCCATTGCTGGAGTGAGCTTGGATCGCGTCTAAAAGATTGGATGTCCTGCCGTCATGAAGGAAGAAAAGCCTCTGGCCCAGACCCCACAATGGCGCAGTGCGGAAGTCACGAGGCCCGGCGGCACCTTGCAGGATATCGTCTCTCAGCCCGTCTCCCATATCGTGAAGCAACAAGTCCGAAAACAGATTGGCGGTCTTGCCGTTCAAGGCGGCGGTCGATGAGAAGCCGGTGGTCATCGATTGCTTGTGGCAGAGCGTGCAGCCAACGGCATTAAATTGAAAGGCTCCATTGTTAATGGAAGTCGTACCGACGTTTCCCACGACAGAGCTGACGTATGAACTGACGGGCGCCGGAGGCGCCAGGAAGCGCATAAAGTTGCTGAAGTTCTCGGTGTCACCGGATACTTTTAGCGGGTTGGTGTCCTCGAAATTCATGTGGCTTTCGGGAGTGGCATTCAACAGGCAACTGCTGGGTGTTTCTCCCCGCTCTTGCGGGAACAACTCGTTGGTGACTCCCTGCTCGACGTTGTAGGCTTCGCCCGAAAAGATTACCAACGACTTGTTTTGCGCCTTCCAACCAAAACGCGTGATGGTCCCCGCATTGCCCTCCCGGTTCTCACGTCCGGAGACTCCCATGACCGGCGGGTCCTTTTTGTTCGCAAGAATCGTCGAATCGGTGATGGCTTCTATCAGACCCGCCCCGAACGTCGGAGTCGGGATTCGGAAAATCAAGTCTGCACCAGCGGCATCGAAATCAGGCTGCGCGATATTGCAGCCCGGAGCATCCGTTCGGCCGGTGATCGTGAACAGATCATGCACGCCACCGTCGGATTTGAATCTCGCTTCCCTGACTGGGCCGTTAATCAAAATGAAAAACGGCACGGTGTTCGTCGCTCCATTCTTATTTGCTACCCCAACCTGAGGATTCACCGATGGGCTCGTTCCGCCAATGGCCGGCTGCGAATGGCAGCCGCCGCAACTGTCCAGATTGAACCGCGGTCCGAGTCCGACTTCTGTGCCTGCTATTGCTCCCTGAACCGATTGGACCTCAACAAACGCATCTTGCCCAGTAGCAAAGAATTTGCCTTCTTTGAGCGTTAGACCTGCAATCGACCCTCCAGCCCCTGGCGCGCCTCCGCGGACGCCGGGATCGGCCGGTACTGACGTTAGCTGCATCGCAGCACCGAGTGTGAGCGAAAGAAACAGAACAGAAACTGCACACGCTGGCCATCTGAAAACACTTCTTCTTTTTTCAAACATAGAAGCTCCTCTAGTAGAGTGGTCCGTGGTTTAAAGTTGGTTCCGATACTCTGCCAGAGCGAGGGGCTGAACTGCATTGACTCTTGTTAAGGTGGGAATTGATTCAGATCAAGAAATCTTCGTGGTGCCGCTAACCGCATTCACTCGCCATCTTCAGAGAGCCGCAAGCCCCTGAGGGTCTGGGATGATGATCCAGCCGTTTCGGAACTTGACGTGGCCTTCTTTAGACAGTGCATGAAGAAGCCGGCTGAGGTGTTCGGGTGTCACAGCAATTAACTCCGCCATCTCTTTCTTCTTGAGTGGGAAACGCACGCGTGCATTCCCACCCGCCGCCGGTGTTTCACCGGAGGTGGTCAAACGTGTTAGAAGGTTTGCAAGCCTGGATCGCGCCGAGCAGCAAGCAAGTTCTCCCAACCAATTGATCTGTTCGTACAATTCCCGGCTGTGGATTTGGTGCACTTTCCATGCAAGATCCGCATCCTTTTGCAGGCGGCTGCGGAAACTCTCGGCAGGGATGCGCTCGACTACGGAACGTATCAGGGTAATTACGGTGGTGGGACAAGGCTTTGCCGTGATGACGGATGGGGCGCCAAGAAACCAGCCATGCCAGCGCAAACCGACGATGGTTTCCCTGCCCTTCGCTTCGGCCCAAACGAGTTTTACTGCCCCTTCGTGGATAAGATATACGTCATCTGCCGGTGTACCTTGCTGAAGCAGTTCAGAACCAGGGCCATAGACGCGAATCACTCCGAGTTTGCCAAACTCAGTTTGAAGGTCCAGGATCTTAGAAGGAAGTAAAAGATTATTCGGAGAAACCGCACGCCTTGCAGACGATCCTGTCATCATCACCTCCTTTGCTTGGTACGAACATGAGAAGAGGTTGTGTTGAAACACAACACCTGCGTCAGATTTACACGGCTGTGTGGTGCAGGATTGCTCCTAAAATGAGAGAGCCAGAGCATCCCCTAAAAAATACCAACTCAAGCTGATTTTCTTTCAGATGCCGCACCGGGAGAGCGCGATCATGGCAGCGACCGCGTGAGCTTTGCGCAAGTCTCGTGGGTTTTAATCTGGAAAGCGAGCCTTGATGGCATTCTCCTGAAATTGGATGGAAGGATCCAGTGACACCCAGCGGGAAAGTCACGCGCGTGATCGTGGACTACTTGAACGCGGGGCCTTTCCAGAGACTTCCCCTGAGCGCATCCTCGTAGTCAATGCCATGGTTGTCGAGCAACTGGCCAACCGCCGACTCCTGGGCAATCACAGCCTTTGCATAATTCACGCGCAACTGAATCTCAGTTATTTGATCGCGCACCAAATCGACTTCCTTCTGATAGACGTTGTCCAGAGTTGAGAATCCCAAAGTCCAGCGGACCTGTTCGGCATCCGCCGTTTCTTGACTTGTCTCCGCGGCCCGATGCGCTGCCTCCAGCTGAGACCGGCTTTGAGTCAAGTTCGATATCGCGGTCCGAATCTGGATAGCCACGTTCGCCTTTGTCTGCTCCACTACCACTTCTTGCCGCTGCCGCTCGAGGCGCGCCCGCAGATTGTCCGCCTGAGCGGCCCGGTTCTTTACAGAGAAACTCAATTGAAATACTGCGCCATACTCGGGATACGCGTATCGGAACATCTGCCGAAACATGCTGGTCGCGCCCGGCGACAGTGCGTAGGCATTGACTTGGCCAAAGACGCTGAGGGTGGGGCGCAGGGCGCTGCGCGTGAAAGCCTCCGCAATCTGATCGTTTTCCAGTGTGAGTTCCGCTCGACGGACTCCAGGATTAGTCAGGGCCCTCCTCAGCACGACGTCAAGCGGCGGGATGGGAGTCTCGTTTATTCCCGCGAGGTCATCCGTGGGTTCGAACGGTATCGCGGCAGTATCTGGCCCAATCGATTTCGTCATGAGACTTTTCAGCCGCACTTCCAGCAGTTGTGTATTCGTTTGGGCAACGATCAAGTCGCGCCGGCTCGTGGCAACCTGTAATTCGGCTGTGACCAGGTCGCTCGGGGCCAGGGTGCCGATCTCTATCCGTTGCTGGGTCGATTGATGGATTGTTTCAGCCAAGGCGACGGCTCGCTCTGCCACCCGCTGCCTTTCGCGCGAGGCGAGAAAATCCAAGTACGTATTGGCCGCAGCGGTCAGAGCAGTGCCCAGGTCCCCATGGAACGCTTGATAGAGAATGCGACGATCGTTCTCAGCCACGCTCGCAAACCGTTTGGTGAATGCGCGTCCAGACCCGTTTAGCAAAGGTTGATAGACATCGAAGCTGAAGAAAGACGTGAACGCAGGATTATAGAGAATGCGTGCTTGCGTCGTCAGCTGACGCTGCATGTTGAATGAGACGGAGTAGCTGGTCCCAAAAGGGAGTTGTTGTTGGAATCGTGTTTGGAGGACAGCAGAGTTAATAGCAACAGTCGAAGTTCCAGCCACGCGTTTGGAGTTCAAGGGATCCAGGACGTGATCCCAGCTCGTGTTGATCGACAGAGTAGGGTCCTCAATGCCCCGTGGTCCACCGAACACCTGCCTGGCTGAACCTGAAATCGCCGTCCCGCCTGTCCCCTGGTTTCCGACATTCGAGATGTTTCCTACGCCCGCCCCAATCGCTCCTGCAAACAGGGCGGCTGGCAGAGGTGCTGTAGGCACTCCTCGTGCCGCTTGGCCGGATCGCGCGCGAAGCAGGTCGACTTGGGCGATCATGTAGTTGTATCGGGCGGCCTGTATAGTCTGATTATTCTCAACAACCAACTGCAGAAATTCGGATAGAGATAGTGCGAGTTTCCCTTGCTGTATATAGCGGGAGACCTTCGGCCCGTTGCTGGAGTCGACCGGCGGGAGAGGAACCGGCCGATAAGCATTCCAGATTGCCGGGAAAACACGTTTCCCGCGGCTCAACAGTTCGAGATCGGGTGAAGGAGCGGCGAGTGCGTTCTCGGTAGACTGTGGTTCCACGGCAAAGAGGGGAAAATTAGCCACAAAGACGCACAAAAAGCCCCAAAAAATACCCTTGTGTCTCATGTGCTTCTTTGTAGGTATTCCTTCTTGGACCATCACTTGGACCCCGCGTTGGCCTTTTGAGTCGATTGGAATGGAGGCGTCGGGTAATTCGTGATTTCGCCTGTGAGCGCATCGCGGAGTTCGATGCCGTTTTCTTTGAGCGTTGCCCCGGTTGCGCGATGGATGTCGACCAGCGCCTTGGCGTAGGTCACGGCTGCGGAAATCTGGGCCTGGCGAGCCGCAGCGAGGTCCCGCTGGCGCAAGATGATGTTGTAAGTTGTCGACACTCCGGACTCGAGCTTCGATCGCTCCCCGTCCAGCACCAGACTCGCCAGCTTCAACGCCTCATTGGCGGCTTCGATCTGCGCCCTCCCTTGCGTCAGGCTGACCATGGCCTGGCGCACTTCCAACTCCACCTGCTGCTTCAGCCGTTGTTCGCCTGTTTCAAGCTGCTGTTGTTCTAGACGCGCGCGCAAATTGTCGGCCTGTGCAGCCCGATTTCGAAGTGGAATGACGAGGCTCAGGCCGCTGGCATATTCCGGGTATTGTGCCGAGAAACCTTGGTACAAGGATTGACCGGCTCCCGTTGTGGCTATCGAGTTAGTGCCAGCGAGTCCCGCGCCCGCGTAGAGGCTGAAGACGTGTACATTCGGCATGAGAGCGTCGGCCGTGAAGCGTGCACTGATGTCCTGGTTTGCGAGATCCTGCTTTACGATGCGCAGGTCAGGCCGTTCCTCGAGAGCAGCCGCAAGCGCCGTGTTCAGTTCCGGCACGTCCCTTGGGTTTGGCTCGGGCAACTCGTCGGTTGTCTCGATGCCGGCGGCATCCAATTCGGCATCGATTCGCTTGCTCAAGAGTCTTTTCAACTGAGCTTCCTGAAGCTGAAAGTCGGTTTTCGCGATAATCAAGTCGCGTTGTGCTGCTGCAACAGCCGACCCTGTCGATGCCAGTTCGATCGGAGCTACCGTTCCTATTTGCAATCTGGCCTTCGTGTCATTGTCCAGGCGTTGGGCAACTTCCAATGTCCGCTCCGCGGCGAGAATGGCTTCGCTTGCCGCCGCGAGATTCCAGTAGGAATTCTCCACTTGAACGACTGTAGCTGTTACCTGCTGACGCAAGAGTTCGTCGGATGTCCGCATGTTGTTACCAGCTACCATAATGAATCGCTTATTTGGCAGAGCGCCGCGTCCATTCAGTAACGGCTGATTGATGCCTACAGTGAAACGGCTAATGACGGCAGGGTTATAAAGCAGGAATTGCTGTGTAGAGTTTTGCCGGATGCCGTTCAAGTTGTATGTGAAGCTCGTTCCCGTCGGAAACAGTTGCGTATAACTGGTGCTGAATGCAGTTGAGCTCGTGTTCACCCGCGGCACGCCGGCCACCTGCAATGTATTCAGAGGTGACGTCGTGCGATCCAAACTGAAGTTCATCGAAACGGATGGATCAAACGTGCCCACCTGCGGGATCTGCACCGCTCCACCGCCGCCGGTAATACCTCCCGCGCTGCCGACGCCCCCGGCGCCCTGGAACTGATTGACGCCGACTCCCAATGCGCCCTGTTGTAGACCACTCGGCACAAGCGCTCCAGCGATGCCGCGCGCCGCTTGTCCGGAACTCGCGCGCAGGATGTCCGCTTCGGCCATCGGATGCAGAAAGCGCTGCACGGCGATGTCGAGATTGTTTTCGATGGCGAGCGCGAGAGTGTCCGCCATCGACAGCCGCAGTTTGCCATTACGGATCAGTTCATGCAGCCGCGGCGAATTTTCCATGACTAGCGGCCGGATCAGACCTTCTTGGTACGGTTTGAAAACGCTCGGAAACCAGCTTGGTCCCATTATGTAGCTTGGGAGAGCCGACGGATTCGACGCGATCGCCTGCTGCGCCTGAGCTGCCGTCGTGGATAAAAGCGTAGCCATCAACACGCAAACGAATTTCATGGCGAACAACTCCTCTTTGTTCAGGGGGATTCCAATTCGACGTGAACAGTATCATCACCTTTGGGGTCGGTCAAGCAGCGGTAGGCTCAAGGGCTGAGAAGTATACGGCGGCCGAAGCGAAGTCCCCTCCTTGGCAAGGGGGTGGACGCGCCATCTAGGGATATCCCCGTTCCTTTAAAAGGCGCGGACGGGGTGGTTCGTTCAGACTCCAACGAACCACCCCGTCTGCGCGCGCTAAGGCGGCTTCGCTGCGTTTTATTAATGCGCGCAGCCACCCCTCCTTTCCCAAGGAAGGGAGTCGGTTTCACAAGCACGCGTCCTCAGTGAATTTCAGGATCGTGTCGCTGGCTGCGCGCCTGCGATAAGGCTTACGTTTACTTTTCCGTACAACTTCGTCGACCGTCAGCGCCGCAAAAGTTTGCCTCTCGTCCTGCTTTCGTTCATAATTCGCATCGATTCCACTGGCCACTTACATTTAAAAAAGCTCCTATGGAGGAATATGAAACCGATCCGATTTGCGAGTGTAATATTCGCGGCCACGGCCCTCATTGGCGTGGCGCAAGCGCAGTCCAGTTATCCCTGTGTCAACGACGTCCCCAATCCGTACAAACAGGTCACCGGCTGGGCGCACATGCCGCGAGTTTGGGCGCCGACCAACAATGTCTTCGTAGACGGCAAGGACAATGTCTGGGTGATGGACCGCTGCGAGGACAAGGGCTGTCTGGGTTCGCACGAATCGCCGATATGGGAATTGTCACCCGACGGAAAGGTGTTGAAGAATTTCGGCGCCGGTATGTTCCTCTTCCCACACACGGTGAAACCCGACGCGGAAGGCAATGTCTGGGCGATCGACGGCGACGCGAAAGAAGGCAAGGGCAATCAGGTCTTCAAATTGTCGCCGGACGGGAAGGCGCTGATGACTTTGGGCAAGGCGGGCCAGGGCGGCAAGGATCCCGATGTCTTCGACCGGCCGACGGGAATCACCTTTGCGCGGAATGGCGACATCTTCATCTCCGAAGGCCATGCACCGACCTTCGGCAATTCGCGCATTGTGAAGTTCGACAAGAACGGGAAGTTCATCAAGTCCTTCGGTCATCTGGGCTCAGGCGATGGCGAATTGAAGGGCCCGCACGTGCTCGCCCTCGATAGTCAAGGCCGGCTCTTTGTCGCCGACCGCAGCAACAGCCGAGTCGCGATCTTCGATCAGAATGGCAAGTTTCTTGCCGCCTGGAAACAATTCGGCCGGCCCAGCGGGATTTTCATCGATAAGAACGACATGCTTTACGTCTCCGATTCCGAATCCGAGGATGCGCCGGGCAAGGACACCAACAATCCTGGCTGCAAGAGGGGAATCCGTGGCGGCAGCGTCAAGGACGGCAAAGTTCAGTTCTATATCCCGCCGCCGCCCGTCGCCGATCCGAAATTGCCTCCGCCGGAAGGTGTCGCGGCAGACAGCCACGGCACGATCTACGCCGCCGCGGTGCAGGCGAAAGAGGTGTATAAATACGTTAGGAAATAAACCGAATCATTTTGGCTCGCCGGACGAGGTCTGGGGCGGCGCGGCCGTCAGTTCATTTTTGACGATCTCTCCGCCCTTCATCACGAATTTAATCCGCTGCATCTCGGTGATATCCTTTAGGGGGTCGCCGGCCACCGCGATCAGGTCCGCGAACTTACCCTTTTCGATCGTACCCAAACTATCCTGCTTGTGGATGATCTCGGCATTGACCGTTGTGGCCATGCGCAGCGCATAGACAGGCGTTGCTCCCCACTGCACGAAAATGGGGAACATTTCCGCCTGCACGCCGTGTGAGCATTGGCAGGTCGTGTTGAATATCCGGCCCTGGCCGTTCGTGACGGGCGTCGCGCCACTCCCATAACCCAGCCGAATACCGGCGACCATCATTTTCTTCCAGGTCTGCGGCGCGAGTCGCCACTTGCTGTACGGGGTGAACTTCTTCAGATCTCCCGGTTCATCCTGGCGCAAATCCAGAATCGTCGCTGTGACGGGCAGGCTTTTCTGTTTTAACGTTTTGATGTCCGTATCATCGGCGGCCAGCGCGTGCTGAATATCGTCAACGCCCGCCTCTATTGCCCACTTGAGACCGGGACCCCCATACGAATGGGTCGCCACAAACATGCCGTGTTTGTGCGCCTCATCCACGGCGGCCTTCAGTTCGTCCAACGTCGCGACCGGCTCATTGACCATCTCCCCATTCGGCTTGAAAGAGAACATGCCGGTCGTTGTGATCTTGGCGTGGTCGGCACCGTGCTGGGACAGGTCGCGCATCCCGGCTCGGAAAGCATCAGGACCTTTCGCTGGAAGCTCGGCTCCAAGTATGGGCCCGGCGGGCAGCAGGCGCGGGCCCTGGACGCGCCCGCTGTCGATTTCCTTTTTTAACTCGACATCGGCGTAGTTACCACCGTGCGAGCCCTGCGTGACAAGCGTGGTGTAGCCGGCTTTCAAACTCTCAGTGGCGCTCTGGATCGCCTGCTGCCGCTGATCGCCTTTGCCATCGGTGAGGTGAACGTGCCCATCGATCAGCCCTGGCAGCACGGTTGCTTTGCCCAGGTCGATCACCTTGG